>Ga0316205_10002272_pt1 | contig 20526 bp, 16 predicted proteins | sample 3monthpyrite_MG_FD_204941 | JGI IMG/M metagenome (GOLD analysis project Ga0316205, IMG submission 204941) | Microbial mat bacterial communities from mineral coupon in-situ incubated in ocean water Damariscotta River, Maine, United States -... | ecosystem: Environmental > Aquatic > Marine >... | reverse complement strand
AGGAACGAACCGTCAACTGCTGCGCGAAACTTGCCGCTCAACTCGTTGGTCGGGTTGCCTGTATTGATCAGCACCGCGCCGCCGGTAACATTGCGTCCGAACAGCACGCCCTGCGGACCACGCAAGATTTCAACGCTGTCGAGATCGAACAGATCGAACACCACGCCGCCATTGAAACCGAGATACACTCCGTCGACGAACACACCAACGGTCGGGTCGATCGAGGGTATCGAACTGTTGATACCAAGACCGCGGATCGAAAAGTTTGCCTGACCTCGGCTGGTGCCGATCTGGTCGAGCGAAACGTTGGGTGCAGCATAGGTCAGGCTTTGTACGTCACGCACTTTGAGCGCTTCCAAGCTTGCTGCGCTGAATGCTGTGACAGCAAGCGGAACATCTTGAACGTCTTCGGCGTTCTGCCCTTTTGTGCCGGTTACGACGATCACATTGAAACTGCCTAATGCGCTATCATCTTGCTCGGCCGCTTCAACCGGGGGTGTCTCCTGCGCGGCTACGGCTTGTGGCGTAAGGGCCATGCCTGCACCGAGCAGGGCTACGGCTCGCAAAGAAGTATATGTATTCATTGCATATTCTCCTGAAATCAAGGGTGGGGGACTCTTGAGCGGCCGCTTTAGTAGCTATTACGACAAAGGCAATAGCTGTCCGACGAATGGCCGTTTATGCGCTTTCGAGTTCGGCCTGCTTCTGATCGCTGGCCGCTTCAATAAGGGCGGCCTCTATTGATGCGAGCCGCTCCGGATTGGTTAGCTTCTCGCCCATCAGGTTGGTCACATAGAATGTGTCGGCGGCGCGCTCTCCATATGCCGTGACATGGGCCGAATGGACGATCAGCTGACATTCGAACAACACACGGGCAAGCCGGTTGAGCAGCGCAGGGCGATCGCGCGCGTTGACTTCGATGACCGTAAAATGGTTCGACGCCTGATTGTCGAAGATCGCTCGGGTGCGCACACGAAAGGCCTTCGATCGGCTGATCGGTAGCGGACGCTTGGCCAGCTGCGGCGCCAGTTCTATCCGATTTGCCAGAGCATCGCTGATGCTTTTTTTGATCCGCTCTAGCTGGCGTTCTTCGTGGAAAGGCTGGCCATGCGGATCTTGAATCAGGAAATTGTCGACCGCCCATCCGTTGCGAGTGGTGTGAATGCGCGCATCGATAATGTTTGCGCCCGCTAGGTGGATCCCGCCGGCGATGCGATAAAACAATCCGGCATGATCGGCTGCGATCACGCTAACCAGCGTGGCACCGCGCGCTTCGTAAAACTCGCAATGGATTGAGAGTTGTTCTTTCAAACCGCGCGCTACAGAATATTGCACGAGATTGCGCGGAATGATGTCATCAGGTTCGGCAATCCAATAGGCATCTTGGAAAACGTCATCGTATTTTTCGATCAGATCCGCTTTGTCGCCCAGCAGGTCGCGCACGATTGCTTTCTTGGCATTCACGCGCTCCGTACGGCCATGTTTAACGTGACCAAGGCGGAGCCGTTCTTGCGCATTGTCATACAGCTCGCCGAGAAGCTGACCTTTCCAACTGTTCCAAGTGCCGGGTCCGACGGCGCGAATATCGACCGCGGTCAGGATCATCAAATGGCGCAGCCGTTCCAAGCTTTGCACCTGGCCAACGAAATCCTCGATCGTTTTGGGGTCGGTCAGATCGCGCTTGAAAGCGGTTGCGCTCATCAAAAGATGTTGACGCACCAGCCATGCGACCAATGAAGTTTCCTGATCAGTCAGGCCGAAACGCGGGCACAGCTTCCGGGCGACCTCTTCACCTAGCACCGAGTGATCGCCGCCGCGCCCTTTGGCAATGTCATGCAGCAGCACTGCGACATAGGCCGCGCGCCGCGAATTGACCCGGTGGATCAATCTGGCCGAGCGCGGATGATCATCGGTTAGCTCACCTTTTTCAATGCGGCTGAGCAACCCTATGGCGCGGATCGTGTGCTCGTCGACTGTATAATGGTGATACATGTCGAACTGCATCTGCGCATTGACCTTACCAAAATCGGGCACGAATTTGCCGAACACGCCCGCTTCGTTCATCCAGCGCAGAACCATCTCGGGATCGTTTCGGCCAGACAACAGATCGAGGAACAGCGCATTGGCACGAGGATCTTTGCGGACCTTGGCTTTGATCAGACCCGAATCGCGATCCGCCTGGCGCATGGTGTCGGGGTGAATCTCCAATCCTTCGGCTTCGGCGATCTGGAAAATTTCGATCAGGCGAACCGGATCGTTTTTGAACCAATCTGCGCTTGGTGCGGCGATTTTCCCGCCATAAACGCGATATCCCTTAAGTGTCCTGGCGCGAGCCGTGAAACCGGCGAAGAAACCTTTGCGAGCGCGCTTTGCAGCGAATTGCTCGTCAATATGTGCGAGGAACACACCGGTCAGGCTGCCAACGCGTTTGGCCTGAATGAAATAAAACTGCATGAACCGCTCGACCGCGCTTTTACCGGGGCGGTCAGTGAAGTTCATCCGCTTTGCAATCTCGCGTTGGAGATCGAACGTCAGCCGGTCCTCTGCTCTGCCGGTAATGATATGCAAATGGCACCGAACGGCGAGCAAAAAGGCTTCGGCGCGGCGGAAGGATTTATACTCCTGCTTGGTCAGCAGTCCTACCTCTATGAGATCAGCAGCGCTGCGTACCTTATGGATGTATTTGCCGATCCAATAGAGCGTATGGAGATCGCGCAATCCGCCTTTGCCGTCTTTCAAATTCGGCTCGACAACATAGCGGCTGTCACCCATCCGCTTGTGTCGGGCATCGCGTTCGGCAAGTTTTTCTGCCACAAATTCGCGTTCGCTACCGTGAACCACTTCTTTGTAGAAACGCCTGCGGCACAGTTCGTAAAGCTCTTCATCGCCCCATATGAAACGCCCCTCAAGCAAGGCGGTTCGGATGGTCAGATCTTCCTTCGCCATCCGCACAACTTCATCGGGCGTGCGGCTCGAATGGCCTACCTGCAGACCCAAATCCCACAGAAAATATAGGATCGCCTCGATAGCTTGCTCGCACCAGGGAGTGCGCCGAGAAGGTGTGAGGAATGCAATATCGACGTCTGAGTGCGGCGCCATTTCAGCGCGGCCATAGCCGCCTACCGCCATGATACTGAGCCGTTCGCTGGTCGAGCGGTTGCCAGGCGGATAGACATCGGTCGTCACATGATCGTGCAGTAATCGAACGATCTGGTCGACCAGAAACGCCTGACCGCTCGTACATTCGTGACCCGCAGCTGGCTTATCAGAAAGGCGCTGAGCCAATTCCTTGCGGCCGTCATCTAACGCGGCGCGCAGCAGCTCGACGATCGGCTGGCGCGCTCCAGAAGCGTTACCACCACCGTGCTGGGCGACGAGCGCGGATATCTCCCCGCTCAGTGCCCTGCGATCGATAATCGCTCGCTGTTTGGGGATTTTTGCCTGGTTCACATATCCGCCAAAGGCTTAGTCGAGCAGATCGCCGGCAAACATTGTGCGGACGGTGCGTTTGTCGATCTTTTGCGTACCGAGGCGCGGCAGGGCCTCTTCCGAGCGCCAGATGTGTTCGGGTAGCGGAACTTTGAATGGCGCCAGCTTGGCAAGCATAAATTCGCGCAATTGCTCGGGCGAAAGGTCCTTACCGTCGACCGTGTGATAGACCGCCGCAGGCAGTTCACCAAAGCGTTCATCAGGCAGGCCGAAAACCGAACATTCGGCCACGTCCGCGTGTTCGTAAATGCCGCCTTCAACCTCTGGGCAGGCGATATTCTCGCCGCCGCGTATGATAATGTCTTTCTTACGATCGACGATATAGAGATAGTCGTCCTCGTCGAGATAGCCGAGATCGCCGGTGCGGAAATAACCGTCCTTGGTGAAGGCAGCTGCGGTCGCTTCATCATTGCGCCAGTAGCCGCGGAAATTGGCCACCGTGCGGAAGCAAACTTCGCCGACCGAGCCTTGCGCCAGCGCGTTGCCGTCATCGTCGAGTATCGCAATACCGACGATCGGGCGGCTGGCTTTGCCGGTCGAGCCGGGCTTCGCCATGTAATTCTCGTTGAAGTTGCCGCAGCCGACACCATTGGTTTCGGTCAAGCCGTAGCCAAGCAACGGGAAGCCTTCGGGGAACGCTTCCTTGATCTTGTTGACGTGTTCGACAGGGCGCGGTGCGCCGCCGGCGGCGAAGCTCTTGCACGATGAAAGGTCGAAATTCGCGCGCTCTGGGTGCGTTGCAATCTCGAAGCTCATCAGCGGGACGCCGACGAAATAGCTGACCTTCTCCGCCTCCATCAGACGCATTGCTTCCTTCGCATCCCATTTCGGCATCATCACCAGCTTGCGGCCAATGCCGTAGCTTTGAAGATAGAGCGGAACTTCGCCGGTAACGTGAAACAAAGGAACCGCGATCAGCGCGCAAGGCTGCGAACTGACATCCTCTCCGCGTCCTTCCATCAAGATTTTCGCCATCGCGCTTTGCGATATGTAGCTGAAGACGCCATTGACGACACCCCGGTGGTCGGACCAAGCGCCCTTCGGACTGCCCGTTGAACCCGAAGTATAGAGAATCGTTGCGAGATCATCCGGCCCCAATTGGCCGAGCATCTGCATTGCAACATCGCCATCTGCCCAAAGCGGAGCCAGACCTTTTGACGGTGGGCCATCATGGTCAAACACGACAACTTTCGCTGGGTGGTCGGTTCCTTCGAGCCGCTTCGCGCGGCCTTCGTCGGCCAGCACAACGGTGCATTCGGCCAGACGTACGCCATATGCCAACTCGTCGCCGGTCCAGAATCCGTTGAGCAAGGTCGCGCAGCCGCCCGACATGATGATGCCCATATAGGAGATGATCCAATTGGCCGAATTGCGCGCGGCAATCCCTACGCGGTCGCCTTTCTTGACGCCGTGATCCTGAGCCAGTCCTGCCGCGACATGCGTTGCCGCTTCCCAGCATTCGCCAAAAGTAAGCCGGATATCGCCATCGACGATGAACACCGCATCCTTATGCTCCTGGCTGAAATGCGCGAAATAATGCGCCAGACTTGGCGGCGCATTTTTGAAAACCGGAATCTGGACTCCATAATCCTCAAAATCGACCGTTTCAAAGGGTTGGTCGGGCTGGGTTATGGTCTCGATAATTGTATCCAGCGCAGTGTCGAGCTCGGTGGGCATCGGGTGGTAACTCCTCTCCGTAAGTATTCCGCGCGCAAAGCGCATATTGTTGCAAAGCGCAGGGTTCCCCTAAAACCCAGCCTATGCCAAAGCGTTCCGACATTGTCGGCGAAGCAATAGCATCCTCGTCGATAGGCTACTTAAGGGGTCAATCACTTGCTGTCACTATCGGTTGCAACTGTCGCAGCTTCCGCCGCCCAGCCCGCCATTCAATGGGTCGATCTGGGGCTGACTGAAGGGTTCGATCTCGGGTTTTTCACATTGCGCTGGTATTCACTCGCGTATCTGTGCGGAATCGTGCTGGGTTATTGGCATTTGACCCGTATGGCCAAAGCACCCGGCGCTCCGATGGCTCAGCGCCACGCAGAAGATCTTTTCTTCTATTGCACGCTGGGCATCATCTTGGGTGGGCGCCTTGGCTATGCGATGTTCTATAAGCCTGCGCTGTTCATCAGCTTCGGCGGCGACGGTTTTGTAAGCTGGGAGTTGCTGCGTCTTTGGGATGGGGGCATGAGCTTCCACGGCGGCGTGCTCGGCGTGCTGCTCGCCATTGCCTGGGTGTGCCGTCAGGGCGAACTCAAATTTCTGCGCGTGGCGGATTATATCGCAGTATGCGTGCCTTTCGGGATGCTGTTTGGACGGCTGGCCAATTTCGTCAATGGCGAGCTATGGGGACGCGGCCCGACCGATGTTCCATGGGCGATGGAATTTTGCGATGAGCGCTGGATTTCGGCAACGCGTGAATGCTTAACCAGCGGAATTGAACGCCATCCTTCACAGCTATACCAAGCCGGACTTGAAGGGCTGGCGCTGGTTATCGTGCTGTTGCTGCTGTTTTGGAAAAGCCGTGCACGCTACCGGCCTGGTCTGCTTGTCGGGGTGTTCACGCTGGGCATGGGTCTGGCGCGGATCATCAATGAGTTTTTCCGCGAGCCCGATGCGCATCTGCAATGGGTGGTCGAAGAATATTATCTCTCGATGGGTCAATGGCTTAGCGTACCCATGATCGCCGTCGGTCTGTTCTTCATCATCCGAGCCTTGCGCAAGCCCCCGCTTGCTAGCGGTAGCGGAGCGCCGGCTGCAGCCTGATGTCAGATGCTACTAAGGATCTGGGCGAGAGTTTTCGCCGCCTGATCCGGAACACCGGGCCAATCTCGCTCAGCCATTTTATGGGTGAGAGCAATGCACGCTATTACTCGGGCAAGGATCCACTAGGCGCTGGAATTGATGGGAGCGGAGATTTCATCACCGCTCCCGAAATCAGCCAGATGTTCGGAGAGCTAATCGGCCTGTGGCTGGCTGATATTTGGATCAACAATGGCCGCGATGAGCCGATCTACTATGTCGAATTGGGGCCCGGACGCGGGACATTGGCCAAAGACGCGCTCCGCTCAGCGCGCAAATACGGGCTCGAGCCCTATGTCCATTTCGTCGAAAGTTCGCAGGCGCTGAAAGATGTCCAGCTGATGGCAGTGCCAGGTGCAATCTGGCACGACGATCTTTCTTCCGTTCCGCAAGATGGACCCATGCTGTTGGTGGCGAACGAGTTTTTCGATGCTTTGCCGGTGCGCCAGCTTGTTCGCACGCCCGATGGCTGGCGCGAACGCATGATTGGACTGGAGGGCGACCGCTTCGTCTTTGTGGCGGGAGCACAGCCGATGGATTCGGCCGTTCCTGCAGAATTTCGGGATGCAGCAGAACAGACTATCATCGAGACTTGCCCAGCCGCCGCCGCGATCATGTATGAGATCGCCGGCCGTTTGGTAGACCAAGGCGGAGCGGCGCTGTTGGTGGATTATGGACATACCGACCTGCGACCAGGTTCGACCTTCCAAGCTGTACGCGCCCACCAAAAAGTCGATCCCTTTGCCACCCCCGGGGCTGCCGATCTAACCGCTCTGGTCGATTTTGAGATACTTGGAAAAATTGCCAACTCTCGTGAGGCGAGACTTATTGGTACCGAAACGCAGGGCAATTGGCTGCGCGCGCTCGGCATTGAAACGCGGGCCAAAAACCTTGCTGCTCAAGCTCCGCAATATGCGCAGGAAATCGCCGGCGCGATGGACCGTTTGATCGCCGACAAGCAGATGGGCAAATTGTTCAAAGTGATGGCGCTTTCCGGCCCGAACTGGTCCGGCGGTGCGGGATTTGGCGTCGACTAAAGGCCGAGTTTCTTGGCCAAGTTTTCGGCGGCCTCGCGCGGTGATTTCTTGTTATCCTCGCGATCGACGGAGAAATTGGCTTCGCGCATGGAGTCGACGTCGATAGCACCGACAAGCGGGCGCAGCGTTTCTACCAGCCGTGCATCTTGTGAGGCTTCGGGCGAGATCATCAGCAGCGCATCGTAAGAAGGGAACGCCTCCTTAGTGTCCGTAAGAATAACCAGCCTGTCCGCCGCCACCCTGCCGTCGGACGTATAGGCAGAGATGACATCAGCCTCGCCGCCGGTCAGCGCATCATACATAAAGGTGCTGGTGAAATTGCGCGTGCGCGCGAAATTGAGATTGTAAGCATCACGTACTGCGATCCACTCGGGTCTCTCGAAAAACTCGACATCACCGCCGATAGTCAGTCCGCGCGCGGATCGCGCCAGATCATTAATTGTAGCAATGTTCAGCTCGTTGGCCCGATCTTGCCGCATGGCTAGTGCATAGGCATTCTCAAAACCTAGATTGCCGAGCACCAATGTGCCGGTCGTGTCGCGTTCCCAATCAACGATGGTCCGGTAGATTTGCTCGCGCCCGGGATTGTCCTCGCGGCCCAGCTGGTTGGTCCACACCGTTCCCGTATAATCGAAGGATATGTCGATTTCGCTGGTCGTGACAGCATTGTGGACCACCGCCGAACCCAAGCCGTCACGATACTCGACCTTGTAACCCGCTTCTTCAAGGCGGTGGCCAACCAATTGTGCCAAAATATACTGCTCGGAAAAACTCTTCGCGCCGATCACGATGGCATCTTCGTCCTGAGCGCGCAGGGACCAAGCGGATAGAGCGATGCCGATGGCGGCCACGCTTGCGCCTGTCCAGATCAGCCACTTCTTGCGCGCGGCGAAACCGCGTTCGACCATGCCGAGCAAACTATCAGCGATAATCGCAAGGCCTGCCGAAGCGATGCAGCCGGCCAGAACCAACGCCCAATTCTGCGTCTGCAATCCGGCAAAGATCGGATCTCCCAAGCTAGGCTGACCGATGGTGGTGGATAGCGTTGCCGCGCCGATGGTCCACACCGCTGCGGTGCGGATCCCTGCCATTATATAGGGCGCCGCCAGCGGCGCTTCGACCAGACGCAGCTTCTGCCACCCGGTCATACCGACCCCGTCGGCTGCTTCGAGCACTCCCGCAGCCATATGTTCGCGTGCCGTAACCGTGTTGCGCAGGATCGGCAGCAAGGCATAGAGCGAGAGTGCCAGCAAAGCAGGCAGGAAGCCGAGCGTTGGCAGCCCCTCTCCAAACACTGCGCGCAAACTGAGCAGGATCGGGAAGAACAGCGCGAGCAAGGCCAGCGCCGGAATAGTCTGAACCAAGCTGGCAAAGCCGAGAGTGATCCTTGCGACAGCCGGTGACCGGCTGGCCCAGACCGCTAGCGGCAAGGCGACAATTATTCCCAAGGCGATAGCAGATGACGCTAGCAGAATATGCGCGGCGAGCTTGTCACCCAGACCGGCGAGCGCTTCGAACATGGCATTCATCCTACCAGTCCCGCCAACGCTTCGGCTTGGTCGCGGGGAACCGCCACGAGGCTTTGCGCGATCTCGCCGCCTTCGCCAGCCAGCAGCTGCTTCGGTGTTCTATCGGCGGCCAAGCGTCCCTCGCTCATAACCAACACGCGATCTGCCAGCAGCAATGCCTCAGCCATGTCATGCGTGACCATCACCGTGGTTAGCCCAAGCCGGTCATGCAGCGCGCGAACGCGCTTTCCCAACGCGTCTCTGGTCACCGGATCGAGCGCGCCAAACGGCTCATCCATCAGCAATATATGCGGATCATTCGCCAGCGCCCGCGCGACGCCGATACGCTGACGTTGTCCGCCGGACAGCTCGCTAGGCATGCGGCTGGCGTAGCTTCCGTCGAGTTCTACGCCCGCGAGTAGTTCCTCAATTCGTTCTCCTGGCAGTCGCGTCCCGGACAGACGTGGTCCGATAGCTATATTCTCGGCCACATCCATATGCGGGAACAGACCTACGCCCTGAAAGACATAGCCAATCCGGCGGCGCAATTCAGGCGCATCGGCACAGCGCACATCTTCGCCTTCCATAAGCACCGAACCACTATCAGGATCGACCAGACGGTTGATCGTTTTGAGCAAAGTAGATTTGCCCGAACCAGACTCGCCTACCAGCGCGACGAAACTGTCATCTTCGATCTCAAGCGAGATCGCGTCGACAGCGGTTACCTCGCCAAACAATTTGGTTGTTTCGCGAAACGCAATGGAAGGATGTCGGGAGACCATATATCGACTCTATGAGGCGGTTGCGGTCAGGTCAAAGAGCGTCAATGGGAACCGTCAGTACTGCGATCATCCCGCCGGGTTCGAACGATCGATTAAGCTCCCCGCGCAATTGGCCGTTGACGGTCGCTTTGACCAGACGCGAGCCGAAGCCGGTTGTGCCATCATCGGCAGCGGGCGGGCCGCCGCTTTCTTCCCAGCGGATCGAAATCACATCATCGATTTGCCTGGTCGTGACAGCGATGGCTCCTTCAGCAACCGAAAATGCGCCATATTTTGCCGAGTTCGTGGCCAATTCATGGAACACCAGCGCAAAGGGTGTCGTCGCCCGGTTTGTGATGGGGACATCGTCTCCTCCGAGCGTCAAATGATCGCTTGATCCATCGCCGTATGGCGCGAGGATTTTCTTGAGCAATCCGTGCAGCGTTTCGGGGGTTCCCGCCTGTTCCTGCGTCACATATTTATGCGCCCGACCGAGCGTGGCCAGCGTGTCGCCAATATCCTCGGCAAAGGGCTTCGCGTCCGGGTATTGGCGGCTCTTGAGTGTGACCAATCCGCCAATCACGGCAAAGATATTCTTGATCCGGTGCGAAAGCTCGTGCGCAAGCAGCTCACGCGCGTTGGACTGGCGCCGCGCTTCGTCAATGTCGGTCGCGGTCCCGAACCAGCGGGCGCCATCGGTTCCCTCGTCGGGCACACGCAAGACGCGGGTTAGTGTCCAACGCCAGGAACCATCGCGCTGCTTGAGGCGAAACTCGCCTTCAAACGGCTCGCCCTTGGCAAAGGTGTCGGACCAGTCGGTGAACAATGGTTCGTGATCATCGGGATGGATTGCTGGACGCCAATCATCTGCAGTTTGCGGGGCAGCAAGACCGACCCGCTCTTCAAATTGCGCATTGACGTAATCGAACGAGCCATCGCTGCAAATCGAGAAGGCGATATCCGGCAGGCTGTCGATCAATGTCCGCAGACGCTGTTCGCTTTGCTCCAGTTCGGCCTGTTGCTCGAGATGCTCGCGGCGGTGCCGCAGCCGCCGCATGACCGCCGCGGCGAGCACTTGCAAACCGTCGATCTGCAATTGCGTCAGGCCGTCTGGCCGCGGCTGTGTATCGATCACGCAAAGCGAGCCAAGCGGCGCGCCTTCGTGCGAAATCAGCGGCGCTCCGGCGTAGAAGCGAATGTGCGGTTCGCCCACAACCGGCGGGTATTCTTTGAACCTTTCATCTTCGAGCAAATTGGGGACAATCAGTGGTTCCGCTTCGAGCATGGCATGCGAGCAGATTGATTCGTTCCGTGGTGTTTCGGCTTCGGGCAGACCGGTGCGGGCAATGAAACGTTGACGCACTTCATCTACCAGACTGACCCGCGCGATCGGGGTTTCGCAGAGTTGCGCGGCAAAGCCTGTAATCTGAGCCAGTTCGGAATCATCCTCCAACCCGTCGAGATCATAGGAAGACAGAACGGATAAACGCTCCGCATCCCCGCTAAGGGCGGGTTTCGGGGGCGTTCCTTTTGGCCAAGGCTTTAGATTGTCCAGCTTCATTGTATCGCAGATGATGTTACTGCGATTATCCTGTGAAATCAAAGAGATTGAACCAAAGCTGTTTGGAACGATCTATGCCCTGATTCCATTCGATTTAATCCGGTTTGCGGGTGCGCGCGCGCTCGGCTATGCGAACTGGCAAAGACCATGCGTTGGGAGATTTTATGCGCGCGACCCCCGATTTCGATTTCCAGCTGGGCGACAATGCGGAAATGATTCGCGAAACGACCGCTCGCTTTGCCGATGAACAGATTGCGCCGCTGGCCGAAAAGGCCGACCGCGAAGACTGGTTCCCGCAAGAGCTATGGCCTCAAATGGGTGAGCTCGGCCTGCACGGAATTACGGTGGATGAGGAAGATGGCGGTCTGGGGCTCGGCTATCTCGAACATGTTATCGCGGTAGAAGAAGTAAGCCGCGCCAGCGCGTCAGTCGGGCTTTCTTATGGCGCGCATTCGAATCTGTGCGTCAATCAGATTAGACGCTGGGGCAATGACGAACAGAAGGCCAAATATCTGACCAAGTTGATCAGCGGCGAACATGTTGGCTCGCTCGCGATGAGCGAAGCCAGCGCCGGCTCGGACGTTGTTTCGATGAAGCTAAAGGCGGAGGCTGTTCAGGGCGGCTATGTGCTCAACGGCACCAAATTCTGGATCACCAACGCCACCCATGCCGATACGCTTGTGGTCTATGCCAAGACCGATGGCGCGGCCGGATCGCGTGGGATCACTGCCTTTTTGATCGAGAAAGACATGCCCGGTTTCAGCATTGGTCAGAAGATCGACAAAATGGGTATGCGCGGCTCGCCAACGGCAGAGCTGGTGTTCGACGATTGCGAAGTGCCAGAGGAAAATGTGATGGGCCCGCTCAATGGCGGCGTCGGTGTGCTGATGAGCGGGCTCGATTATGAGCGCGTAGTGCTTGCCGGATTGCAGCTTGGCATCATGCAGGCATGCCTCGATACGGTAATCCCCTATCTGCGAGAGCGTAAGCAGTTCGGTAAGCCGATTGGTTCTTTCCAGCTGATGCAGGCCAAAGTCGCCGATATGTATGTCGCGCTGCAATCGGCGCGGGCCTATACCTATGCTGTGGCGAAAAGCTGTGATGCGAATCAAACGACCCGCTTCGACGCTGCAGGCTGTATTTTGCTGGCGTCCGAGAATGCTTTCAAAGTTGCTGCAGAGGCCGTGCAGGCCCTTGGCGGCGCCGGCTACACCAAGGACTGGCCGGTGGAGCGGTATCTTCGCGACGCCAAACTGCTTGATATCGGCGCTGGCACGAATGAGATCCGCCGCATGCTGATCGGCCGCGAGCTGATCGGAGCGGCTGGATGAGCTGGCTTCATATTCTGGCGGCGGGTTTGATCATCTTTGCGACATTCTTTCATTCGATTATGGGAGAGAAGCTGCTGATCAAGCCGACATTGGCAGTTGATGATCCCTTTATTCAATTACCCAGGACACAGGCGATAACTCGCTTTGGCTGGCATTCTGCAAGCGGCTTTTTCTTGATCACGGCCATGATTGTCGTGCTCCCCGAAGTCCCTACCCTCTTGGTTTTGGCCGCGGGCACGCTGTGGCTAGTGTTGGGCTTGACCAATCTGGTGATGCTCAAGGCCAAGCATCCCGGGGGACCTATGCTATCGATGATCGGCCTGCTCATTATTGCCGGAATTTTCTTCTGATGCCTGTATACATGATCTCTCGCATGACGATCCATGACCGGGCGGAGTACGATAAATATGAGGAGCGCTTCTTCGATATTTTCGCGAAGTTCGATGGAAAGATGCTCAGCGTGGACGAGGAACCGCAGGTTGTTGCAGGTGAATGGACGGCCACGCGCTCGGTGCTAATCGAGTTTCCCGACAAACCGAAATTATTCGCTTGGCTGACTTCGCCTGAATATCAGGCAATCGGCAAACATCGCGATGCGGGCAGTACCGCCGAAGCGATTATCGTCAACGGATTGGAAGACGAATAGATGACCGCACCTGTCCTGACATCGCAACTTGATCTCGAAAACCCAGAGGCGAAAGCCAATGCTGCGCATAATCGCGGCCTGGTCGAAGAACTGCGCGAGAAGGTTGCGCAGACAGCTTTGGGGGGATCCGAGGGTAGCCGAGAGCGCCATGTCGGGCGCGGCAAACTGCTGCCGCGTGACCGGGTCGAGCGGCTGCTTGATCCGGGATCGCCTTTTCTCGAGATAGGTCAGCTGGCCGCCAACGGAATGTATGGCAAGGATGATATCGCCGCTGCGGGCATGATCGCGGGAATTGGCCGTGTGTCGGGCCGACAGGCGATGATTATATGCAATGATGCCACCGTCAAAGGCGGAACATATTATCCGATGACGGTGAAGAAGCATCTGCGCGCGCAGGAGATCGCGCAGGAGAACAATCTGCCCTGCGTCTATCTGGTTGATAGCGGCGGTGCGAATTTACCGCATCAGGCAGAGGTTTTTCCCGATCGCGATCATTTCGGGCGGATTTTCTTCAACCAGGCCAATATGTCGGCCCAGCAGATCCCGCAAATCGCCTGCGTCATGGGCAGCTGTACCGCTGGCGGAGCCTATGTTCCGGCGATGTCGGACGAGACTGTGATTGTGCGCAATCAGGGCACGATTTTCCTTGCCGGACCGCCGCTGGTGAAGGCCGCGACAGGCGAGGAGATCACCGCAGAAGACCTTGGCGGCGGCGATTTGCATGCCAAGAAATCGGGTGTGGTCGATCACCTTGCGGAAAATGACGAACATGCACTGACCATCGTGCGCGATATTGTTTCGCATTTGGGTGTGAGCGACGGCGCAACTGTCGAGCGGATAGACCCGCGTCCGCCAAAATTCGACGCTGAAGAACTTTATTCGATCATCCCCGATGATGTGCGCGCCCCATATGATGTGCATGAGGTGATCGCACGGATCGTCGATGGCAGTGAGTTCCACGAATTCAAACAGCATTATGGAAGCACTTTGGTGTGCGGTTTTGCACATATTTGGGGAATGCCGGTGGCAATTCTTGCGAATAATGGCGTGCTGTTTTCCGAAAGCGCGCAAAAGGGCGCTCACTTTATTGAATTGGCGGCGCAGCGCGGCATTCCGCTGCTGTTCTTGCAGAATATCTCCGGCTTTATGGTTGGCGGGAAATATGAAGCCGAAGGGATCGCCAAACATGGCGCCAAGCTGGTTACTGCGGTTGCCACGGCGCAGGTTCCCAAGATCACCGTCGTGATCGGCGGCAGTTTCGGTGCGGGCAATTATGGCATGGCCGGCCGCGCCTATTCACCGCGCTTCCTGTTCACCTGGCCCAATGCGCGCATTAGCGTGATGGGCGGAGAGCAAGCCGCATCGGTTCTCGCCACCGTCCATCGCGATGCTGAAAAATGGAGCGAGGAAGAGGCCGAAGAGTTCAAGGCTCCGATCCGTCAGAAATATGAAGATGAGGGCAACCCATATTACGCCACCGCGCGCCTTTGGGATGATGGAGTAATCGACCCGGCGCAAACGCGCGATGTGCTGGGCTTGGCCCTCGCCGCAACGCTGGAGGCACCATTCCCTGACAAGCCGCAATTCGGCGTGTTCAGGATGTGATGATTAAAAGGATGTTTTGAAAATGCGCGGCATTCTGCGCAGGTCTCATTTGGGCAGGTGAGTGGAGCCTTCAAATCCCCCTCGCATTCCCCTGCGTAGCTGCTAGTCAGGTTGCCGAGGGAGAGAGAATGTCCGCACCAGCCACTCGTAAACCGTCTATGCTTTCGCGCCTCGTGCGCCGGATAATCATGGGTCTCTATCGGTGGAAGGGATGGAAGCTCGACGGACATCTACCCAAAGACATCAAAAAGTATGTCATTGCGGGCGCTCCGCATTCTTCAAATTGGGATTTTGTGTTCTTCATTGGCGCTACCGCCGAAGAAGGTATCAAACCCAATTTCATGGGTAAACATACGCTTTTTCGAGGGATCATGCGCAACTTTATGTTCGATATGGGCGGCGTTCCGATCGACCGAACCAAGCGCACGAATGTGGTCGAACAAATTGCCGAGGAATATGAAAAGCGTGACGAGTTGGCCTTGGTGATCGCAGCCGAAGGGACGCGCACGACTGACGGGTCGTGGAAATCGGGTTTTTACAATATCGCCGTCGCCGCAAAAGTGCCGATTGTCGCAGCGTGGGTGGATAACCAGCGCAACATTCTCGGATTTAGCGAACCATTCTGGCCGACGGGCAATTACGGCGAAGATCTTGCCAAGATCGCGGCATTCATGCGCTCCAAAATGCCGAAACTCGAGCGGTATAAGGTGCTCGAAGCGCAGGCAGAACAAATCAAACTTGAAAACTCGGCTTGAGAACGTGGTAATCGGGCTTACATAAACGCTGCGCTGAATTGCGATCAGGGAAGGTACGATGACGCAGGAAGATCTTAAGCAGGAACGCTCTCGTCTGGTGAAATTGGCGATGGAGTTGAACTCGCGGCGCGGCGCCGAGGTGACGCGCGCTACCCTAGCAACCGAAGCGCAATTGTCGCGCGCGCGGATTGATACGATTTTTCCTGAAGAAACCGATCTGTTCGATGCCATCGTCGAAGATTGGTTCGCGCCCGATGCCGAAATCATGGAAGAGGTGCTTGCATCTGACCTTCCGATCGAGCGCAAATTCTACGAATTTTTCGCCCGCCGCTTTGTTCGCGAGCATACCCGTCTGCGCGACGATCCGGAGACCTTTGCGTTCAACCTTGAATTGGGCGAAGCGCGGATAGAGCGGGTGCGCGGCTATATCGATCTCGCCGATCACTATATGAGCGAGCTGGTCGCGCAAGCACAGGCGGAGGGCTATTTCGAAGGGCTCAAGATCGATGCAGCGATGTCGCTGATCAACCAGATGCTTGTCTGCTACACCTCGCCGCGGGTGCTGATGATGCTGGGCGATCGTCTCAATGTCGAAAAGCTTGGTCAGATTATCGATACAATGTTCGACGGGCTCTCTGCCAAAGAAAGCAAATCGCGCGGTGTGGCCGGGTTGAGGCTTGCCTAAATTCGCTGGCGTCTAACCCTCAGGAGTTAGGTCGCGCATTCTGCCCAATTGCGGCAGTTGCATGACTTCAACTGTCTGCAGATAAGCTTCCATCGAATCGAGATCGACCGGCCCGGTGACAACTTCTGTGCCTTCTTCGAACAGTGTGAAGCTGTCCCCGCCAGCGGCCAGGAAACTGTTCATCGTGATGCGATAGGTCGCGCCGGGGTCAAGCGGCTCACCATTCAGCGTCACCGAGACAACGCGTTCACCCAACGGCCGGCTCCTGTCCCAAGACATCTCGAAACCCGCCGATGGTGAGAAGGTTTGGACGAAGCCTCCATCATCGAATTGCTGTTCGAGCAGCGCCAGGAATTGTACGCCTGTAAAGCTCTTGGTGATGAGCGTGTTTCCAAACGGCTGCACCGCATAGATGTCGCCATAAGTGACCGAGCCATCGGCGGAAGGAACGAGGCCGGTGCGGATGCCCGAATTGTTCATAAAGGCCACTTGCGCCCCGGCTTCGCGCGTGCCGAACAATTGCGCGTCGGCAATCAAATTGCCCAATTGGGTTTCTTCGGTTGGTGGACCGGGGTCATCTGCCTCGCCCGAAATCTTGCCTACCGGGCGCAATGCCGCTTCGCGCGACGCCGAAACATATTGCTCGACATAGGCGGCGACATCCGCGTTTGGCTGGTATTGGCGGAAGGCCGGATTGGGTTCGGCGGGGTTTCCTTCGCGGTCGGTTCCCACGCTCTGGATCACAACATTGTCGGCTGATCTTGCGAGGACGTCTCCGCTGACCGGATCGATGGTCAGTGAAATGTCGGTTAGCATCGATCCGCCATATCCGGCGCTGGTGACAAGGAAGTCGCGAGCCGGGTCGAGCATGGAAAAGTCGCACACATAGGAGCGGTGCGTATGACCCGAAATAACCAGATCAACTCGCGGATCGACCGTTTTGAGGATATCGACCAGCGGGCCGGCAACGCCGCCGCAGCTTTTGTCATTATAGCCAACCTCGGTGAACAGGCCTTGGTGGATCGAAACAATGATCGCGTCGGCTCCGGCTTTTTCGAGCTCGGGGATCAGCGCGTTGATCGCGGCAGCCTCTTCGGTGAAATCGAGGCCTGCGACACCGCTCGGTGTGACCAGCGTGGGGGTCTCCTTAAGCGTCAGCCCGATCACGCCGACGGCGACATCACGCCCGTCCACATCAAAGCGTTTGATACCGTAGCCCGGGAAGAGAGTGTTCCCGTCAGGCATCAACACATTCGCCGCGAGGAAGCGGAATTCTGCACCCGGATAGGGGTTTTCGACCGCGCAAGGCTCTCGCAGAGTGTTCTTCTCGCAGCCGCCCTCCTGAATGCGCATGAGTTCTTTCCAGCCGCGGTCGAATTCATGATTGCCGACCGCGTTGAAGTCGAGGCCGAGCCGGTTCATCGCGCCAATCGCGGGCTCGTCGAGGAAGATCGACGAAGCAAGCGGACTGCCGCCGATCAGATCGCCTGCAGCAATAACAATGTTGTAAGGGCTTTGGTCGCGATATTCGGCCACGGCACTGGCAAGATATGCCGCGCCCGCAGCATGAAGCTGCTGCTGCTGCCCGGCATTGTCTGTTACCCTGATCGGACGGCGGATCGGCTCGATATTGCCATGAAAATCATTGAGCCCGATTACCTTGATGGTGACCGGCTCGGCTTGCGCCGCAGGCGGCGCCGAGGCAGGTTCGATACCGAGCGCTGAACAAGCGGAAAGAGATAGCGCACAAAGCGCAGCAAAACTGATTTTGTGAAGCGAAAGATTCATAAAGCTTCGATGCTCTGCCAATATGTCATTGTAAAGAACGATGCGCGATCAAAGCGCTTGCGCAGCCGCCGATCCGCTCGCCCAGGCCCATTGGAAATTATATCCGCCGAGCCAGCCGGTCACGTCGACGGCTTCCCCGATTGCGTAAAGTCCTGCGACGTTTCTCGCCTCCATCGTCTTGGAGGAAAGGCCGGCAGTGTCGATTCCTCCGGCGGTAACTTCGGCTTTGGCAAACCCCTCGGTGCCATTGGGTCTAAATTCCCAGCGAGCCAATTGGCTTTCGGCTTTGCGCAGCGCTTTGTCAGGCAGATTGCTCAGCTCGGTTGTTAGGCCAAGCCGATCAGTCAGCGTTGTGGCTAGCCGCTCGGGCAATGCCTCGCGTAAGGTTGCCTTCAAGGTAGAGCGCGGCTGCATCGCCTTGGCCTCGATCAACCAACCGTCGTCGCGCTCAGGGAAGAAGTCGATGCCGATGGGATGCCCGTGCTTCCAATAGGACGAGATTTGCAAGATCGCCGGGCCAGACAGGCCTCTATGCGTAAACAATGCGGCTTCGCGGAATGAGGCTTTGCCCGCATGGGCACCGACATCCGCAGACACGCCCGACAAGTCGCGGAACAACACATCTTCGCCACCAAGCGTGAGCGGGACTAACGCCGGCCGAGGCTCGATGACCTTAAGCCCGAATTGGCGGGCGAGATCATAAGCGTAGCTGGTTGCGCCCATCTTGGGGATTGACGGTCCACCGGTGGCGATGACCAGCGCATGCGCACCGTGGATTGTCCCATTGGCGGTTACAAGGAAGCTGGAACTCTCATGTTCAACTGCGCTTATATTCTGATCGCATAGCAATGTGACTTTGCCGCCTGAATTCTCCGCTTTGTCGCATTCGGCAATCAGCATATCGACGACCTGCGTCGCGCTGCCATCGCAGAACAATTGGCCAAGCGTTTTCTCGTGCCAAGCGATGCCATAGCTTTCGATCAGGTCGAGAAAATCGCGCGGGCTGTAACGGCTTAGCGCAGATTTGGCGAAATGCGGATTGCTGGACAAATAGTTCGCGGGTCCGACTCCGATATTGGTGAAGTTGCAGCGTCCTCCGCCTGAAATCAGGATTTTCTTGCCTGGCTTCAACGCGCGTTCGAGCACCAGCACGCGTTTTCCGCGTTGGCCAGCTTGCGCTGCACAGAACAGTCCGGCAGCACCTGCGCCGAGGATGATCACGTCATAAGTCATTGTGGTTCGTTCAGACGGAATCCGCTTCGCGCTGCTCGCGCAATATGGCCCAGCCGGCGAGAAACAGACCAGCGACGAGCGGCCCGACAACGATACCCGACAGGCCAAGCATGCCAATCCCGCCCAGCGTGGTGACCAGGATCATCCAGTCAGGAATACCAGTGTCGCGGCCAACCAATATTGGGCGCAGGACATTGTCGGCCATGCCAATCACCAGCACGCCGGACCCGATTACTGTCACACCCTGCCAAATCTCGCCCGTAGCCAGCAGATAGATCGCCACAGGTATCCACACGATGGCTGGACCAAGCGCAGGCAGCAAAGAGAAGATTGCCATGAGCAGGCCGAACAATGCAGCCGAAGGCATGCCGACGATCCAGAAGGTGATTGCACCCAGAGAGCCTTGCACCAGTCCGACAACGATCGAGCCTTTGACCGTCGCACGTACAATCGACAGAAATTTCGCCGCCAATCGCTCGGTAACATCATCGGCCATGGGTAGGCCTTTGAGCACTGAGACGCCAATACTCTTGCCGTCACGCAGCAAAAAGAAGGTCACATAGAGGCCCACGCCGAAAGCGAGAACGAAAGCGAGTGCACTGTTGCCGATGGCCACAGCAAATTGGGTGATTACCCCGGTACTTTCGCGCGCGAAATCCTGTGCCCGATCGATCAACCCTTCGAGGTTTCCGAGGCCGGAGGAGTCGAGCGAGGCCTGAACGGTGAGCGGCAGCGCGTCGTAAATCTGGGAGAACCACGAGGAAACATCGATCCTCCCTTCGCGAAACGCAAGGAACACGGCGGCCGCCTGTTCGATGACAATGCTGCCGATAAGAAAGGCCGGGATCAGCACCGCGATAGTTATGACCAGTAGCGTAGCGGCCGCGGCCCGGTTGGCGCTTTCCTTGCAGCGTGGCAGCAGCCATTGATAAAGCGGCTGGAACATAATCGCCGCCAGCGCAGCCCAGAAAAGAGGGAGCGCGAAGGGCAGCACAACCACTGCCAACGCCAGCGTCAGCAACGCCAGCAGCAGCAGGAACCCGCCTTGTTCGACCCATTTGCCGTTCGTGTCAGATGCCATGCGAACCTCTTTCCTACCGACCTTTGCGGCCGATTACCCGCCACAGGCTTGCGCCGATGATGAGCGCTCCTAGCGCGATGATTGCGCCGGCCCAAAACCAATGCGGTAAAAGCAGCCTATCCGCAATCGCTCCGGTGTCCGAAACCTTGTGAGTCCCGCCGCTTACAAAGCTATCGGTGAACAGATAGCCCCATTGGCCAAACATGCTGATCGCCGCATGGACGCCCAGAAATTGGACCGCGAA
>Ga0316205_10002270_pt1 | contig 20539 bp, 21 predicted proteins | sample 3monthpyrite_MG_FD_204941 | JGI IMG/M metagenome (GOLD analysis project Ga0316205, IMG submission 204941) | Microbial mat bacterial communities from mineral coupon in-situ incubated in ocean water Damariscotta River, Maine, United States -... | ecosystem: Environmental > Aquatic > Marine >... | reverse complement strand
ACAATATGGTATGTTTCATATGCAGATTTCATTTGTGAGTAAGCACTTTGAAACTCTGCACTCACAGCCTTTTTAGTGTCTTCTTTTAGGCTTTGCGCAGAAAGGACAAGCTTACGCACTTCTTCTTCTTTGTAATCTTCTGTTCCATAAATAGGGAGACTCAGCCCCAAACCAAAAGTCCAATAGTTATCAAAGTTTTTTCTATATGAGTATCCGCCGATAAGACTTAGATCTGGATAGTTATTTAACTCTGCCGTTTCAGCGCTAGCTTGGATTTTTTGAACTTCTTTCTCTTTTAATGTGATATTGTGGTTATTTTGTAAACCTTTTTCCATCTCTGCGGAACCTTGCATATCTTCTACTTCTAGGTTGAGTATCAAACCTCTTACTTCAAAAGCTGCAAGGTATGAGAGCCTTGCGTAGGCGGAGTTAATCTGCGCATTAAGAGCACTTTTTTGAATACGAAGATCTGAAAGAGTAAGTTCGGCGGACATAATCCCCATATGCTGATCATCCGAGGTCATTGAGTATGACTCAAAAAGATTAATATTCTGTCGTGTCAAGTCCTCATAGTCGCATATAATCTTATAAAGATTTTCAAGTTCCCATACGTTATAAGCCTGGATTTTAATCGCATTAACAAGGCTTGCTCTGGCTTGTTCTAAATTTTCTTGTAGAACACCTTCTTGCGCTCTAGCCACCTTTTGCATGCTCTCCCGTTTGCCAAAATAGGGGAGCTTTTGCTTAACACTTATTGTTCTTTGACTCATAGCTTGATTCTCGTCAATAGTATTATCGGTGTAGGAAATCTCAGGGTTAGAAAACTGATTGGAAACATCAATATTTGATTTATTCGCCGAAATACGATGAGATATAGATTCCAAAGAAGGATTTTTTTCAAGTGCATCAGCTATCACTTCATCTAACGTGATAGCGTAAAGAGTAGAGGCATGTAAAAACATGCCAAAAAGAATGCTTTTGTATAAATCATTCATACTTTACCCTTAGAGATTAATTGAAGTTTTAATACGTATTTTTTTGCCTGTCGTTGGGGTAACAAATATATGCAGCTGCCACGTTCCACCCATCGCAAGATTGACAGTCGCTTCATATTTCCCATTTCCTAAGTCTTTAGCCTCAGATACACTCTCCATTGCAGGCATACCAGGCATAGCTGGCATAAACGCTTTAACGCTTACCCTTGCCGCTGTTGGATTCTTTCCATCTTTAGAAATTGTGAGGGTTAAGGTGTTGGAACCTACAGTTAATGGTTTGACTGATGAGAGATGTATTTTAGTTGTTTTAGATTTAGCATCTTTCTCAAAAGCAGCTGCTTGTAGTAAGCCTATGCTCAGTAGTAGTGATAATACAATTTTTAATATAGTTTTCATTGTGTGTCCTTTTTGTTTGATATTATGTAGTCTAACCTAATCTTTGTGAAGTATATGTGGAGATGACAACTATAACTGTTTGCGTTCATTGATGCTTCAGTTGCTTTAGTGTTATGAATGTTAAAACAAGCTATTTCGGGCTTAACAACTCTTATACTCTAACTTAATAGTATGTTAATTATTTAAATGTTTTATCTTTCAAAGATTTAAAAAGTATTATTAATTAGTCTAACTGAAGTGTGAAGGTCTTTTGAAAAGAAATTGTCAATTAGTTAATATTTCACTTTAACGTCGATGCTATTCTGTCTCTTTTCTGAAGTTCTTCAAAAATACTCTTTCTCCTATCACTATAAACAAAATGCCTAATAATGCAGTGTAGACAACAGTTATATCTTGCTCAACTTTTACTATTAGAAAAGCACTTAGGATAACGATATCAAGAACAATTGCAGTTAGTAAAACAACTCCGCTAGCCATAACCTCTTTACGCAAATAGCGAAACACACCCCAATGTATTGTAATATCCATTATTATATAGAATATTGCACCTAATGAAGCAATTCGGCTCAAATCAAAAAATATTGTCAAAAATATTGCGATGACAACAGTATATACCAAAGTATGTTTTTGAATATCTCCGGGCATTCCAAAATGACTATGTGGTACAAGTTTCATTTCTGTTAGCATAGCTAGCATACGCGAAACAGCAAAAACACTTGCGATAACACCAGATATGGTCGCGATAATTGCAATAGCAACAGTAAACCATAACCCATAGTTTCCAAATGCAGGTCTTGAAGCTTGCGCAAGAGCATAATCTTTCGAGGCAATTATCTCTGATATGCTTAAATTAGTTGCAACTGCTATTGCAACTAGAAAATATATTACCACGCATATAGTGATTGATATGATTATTGCCCGTCCAACATTACGGTGAGGGTCAACAATCTCTGAACCACTGTTGGTAATCGTTGTGAATCCTTTATAGGCAAGTATTCCCAATGCCATTGCTGCTATAAAACCAGTAACTGATGTACTAGACGTATTATCTATGATTATATTCTCAAAGGATACGCCCGAAACCCAAAGCCCTCCAATGGCAAAAACAAGAATACCGCCGATTTTAATAAAGGCCATAATTAAAGAAAACAGTCCAATCATTCTATTACCTGAGATATTCAATAAAAAGGCGAAAATCAAGACGAAAACACTCAATGCAGTTACAATCCAGTTACTTGGATCAATATTGAATATTTGCACAGTATAAGTTCCAAAAGTACGGGCTACGAGGCTTTCATTTATTACCATTGAAAAGTACATTAGTAATGCGCCTACTGCTGTGACGATTCCTCTACCATAAGCCTTTTGAAGAAACATACCAATACCACCAGCTGAAGGGTATGCATTAGAGAGTTTGACATAGGAATAAGCACTAAAAGCGGTTACAACAGCAGCAGCCAAAAAAGCAAGCGGAAACAGTGAACCCGCAAGCTCTGCCATTTGTCCAGTCAATGCTAGAATTCCAGCTCCTATCATAACGCCCGTACCCATAGATACGGCCCCTACAAGCGACATGCTATCTTTTTGATAATTTGTCGATCGATTGTTATGCATATGTTCTTTCATGATGATCCTCTTTTACTTTAGGATTTTCTTTCATATGATAATGCAATTTCGAATAAGCGATTATTGATTCGATGAGCATTACTGTTTCACCTTTTTAATACTTAAGGAAGGTCAATCAATTTAAAATACTTTTTTTAGCTTCGCTTTCAAGTCTGGGTTATCGTTTAGAACTTTTTTAACCGTTTCAGGATTATTTAGCATATTTGTAAGCATTTTCTTGATGACAGTTGGCTTGCTCATCATTTTTTTCTGCATCATATTCTTAAATTTCATCTGCTCCTGCATCATATGCTTACGATGATTCTTCATCATCTGCTTCATTTCTGGGTCTGCCATCATACCACCATTATCCATCATGCCCATCATACCGTCGTTGCCCATCATACCCATCATGCAGTTTTGTTTCATTTTCTGACCTTGCATACCCATATTGTTGTCTTTGGTATCCATACCACTCATATGCTTTTGGGAGCTGCTTTCTTGTGCATTTGCAAATAGTGCAACCATTCCTATAGCCAAAGCTATAACCATCCATCGTTTCATATTTCACTCCTTTTGTTTGTGTGTTTATATCAGCATCCATTATGCGTAGCTTATTGTTAACATGACATCTGTTTTAATTAATAAAACATATAAAACTTAATAAATCTACGAACAACATAATGTTTAAGTATAATACTATACAGTTTGTGTGAAGTGTTTGTGAAGAACAAGCAGGGGATAAAGTGGTTTTAAAAAGGATTCTATACACTATAGGCACACATAGTTTTTTTACAAGTATCATCGATGATCTAAGGTGCCCCATTGTTAGAATTTTATTCGAAAACAAGTTCCTTTGCCTGGCTCTGATTCGACCTCAAGTATCAATCCATATTCATTAGATATTTTTTGCACTATGCTTAGCCCAATACCAAAACCACCTGCATACTCTGTTTCACGGTTATAGCGCTCATATATCTTGGAAACCTTGTCTTCCTCAATTCCAATACCAAAATCCTGTATACTAAAGACCCCTTGCTTAAAAATTATCTCTATATTGGAATCAGGGTTTGAGTACTTTATCGCATTATTAATGAGGTTCCCAAACAGCATAGCCAGTTTTGTCTCTTCAATCTCAAACTCAAATGGTTCCGAGCTAATGTTGATTTTGATTCGTTTACTTTCGCTCAATTCACGATAATACTCTATACTCTTGCGTAAAACTGCCGAGACATCAAGAAGGCTCTCTTGGTGCCTCTCCGGCTCAAACGAAAGATATGACAAAGCTGTATACATATCAAAAAGCTGCTTGGTACTGATGGAGATGTTTTTCAGTGTTCTTTTATCATAGGCTTCTTTTTTAAGTGCACGTGAAACAGACATACTTAAGGCTGTGATCGGAGTATAAAGTTCATGGGCCGTATCATGAACAAAATCTTCTATCTGTTTTATTTTTTGATGCAGTGGTTTCATAAATAAACGTGCAAGGAGCCACGCAAGAGTAATCATCATAAAAATTGAAGAGATAACTACAGTAGAAACGAGCTTTTTTAATTCAACTGTCTTTTCAAACAAGGCTTTGGATTGGACAACCACAAATTTTATATTCAGATGTTCCTGTGGAGCGTCTGAAGTCAAAACAGAATATTTACCATGTTTCACGTATGTTGCTTCTTTTGGAAAGAAACCTTCCGCCAATGATCCAAATATTATATTTAGGTTTACATCTATCAAGGCAACTATCACGCCTTCATCAAACTCCGGAAGATTGAGTTTAAGACCTCGCATGTGTGCTGCGATTACTTTTTGAGAAAGTGTGTCTGCTATATGTTGAAGTTTGTAATACTGATTGTTCTCAAGAGCGTTTTTTTGTGCCGTATAGTACCAGTAAGCACTGAAGAAGATAAATAGCATCGAAGAGATGATATAGAGAGTTAAAAACGAGTAAAAAGATCTTTTTTCCAGACTATTCAAATCTATATCCTTGACCATGTATATTGACAATATGTTCTTTTCCCAGTAATGAACGCAAGTTTTTGATATAAGTTCTGATTGTATCGGAAGATGGCATCTCATCATATTCCCAAAGATTTTGCAAAATCTCATCTGTTGATACGATCCGCTGTTTATTTAGGATAAGATAGCGCAAGACTTGACTTTCTTTTGCACTTAAAGTTATGACTTTTTCACTTTTTATAACCTGGTGTGTCATCGCATTAAAAAAACAGTCCTGTGCTATGCAGGTCTCTTCGTCAATATTAAATAGCCGTTTGATGTTTTCTATGCGTGCTTGCAACTCTCCCAGTTCAAAAGGTTTACGTATAAAGTCATTAGCACCGATATCAAAACCTTTTTGCAAATATTTTAACTCTCTATAGGCTGTGATAAAAATAGCCGGCGTGGAGTCATTAAAAACCCGTAGACTTTTCAATAGTTCCATTCCTGATATACCGGGCACGTTGATGTCAAAAATATACAGATCATATTCATCATTTTCAGCAGCCTGAAGTGCTTCCTGTGAGCTGAAACAGTGCTTTGCCTCATAGTTTTCTAAGAGGAACTCTAAGACAATATTACCAATAACAGGATCGTCTTCTAAAAATAGTATTCTCATATTTTAATCATAGCTATAAATGGAGATAGCCGCCTCATTATGTGAAAAGCTTTAAACAATAACAAGATAGGCAATTTATGCAGAGTAACTACATTCATTGCGCATATCTCATTACTATTTCTATTTTGAGTCATGTTCTGTTTTCGATTCTAAAATAAACGCAAGTATATCCTGCGTCTCTTTTCCAGTTAGCCCAGCACGTACACGCATGTGTTGCATAGAATACTTCCAAGCTCTCTTGCTAAGATCTGCTGGTTCCCTTAAATTATGACATCTCATGCAGGTGTCTGACCATAGCTTTGCTCCATTGATACTGTCAGCTTTTACTTCATCAGCAATAGCCGATGTACTTAAACTCATGACAATCAGTAACGGTAATATACAAAATTTAAATAAACTTCTCATCTTATCTCCTTTTAAAATCCAAATGCAAACTGCGCAAGCACACGGTTGTCATTAGCGCTTGAACTTACTGCATCATCATTTTCGTCTGTATTATATTCATAAGCTAGTTTGGCAATCACATTGTTTGCGAAAAGATAATTAAGCCCTACTGCCCATTGATTACGTTCCTGTTCAGGATTATGATAATCACTGTATCGAATCACAGGTTCAATTTTCAATGAGGCGAACTGATATGAAGCTTGAGCATACCACGCTACCCATTTGCCACCTTTTAATGTACTTGCACTGTTATCACCAATATGCTGCTCAATGTGTTCACCTTTAAAGTCAAACCCATTTACATTGTACATGACATCAAAGCCATATACATCATAGTCTCGGGCTATATTGTAGGTGTCTACTCCAACTGTGATCTCTTCAGCGATCTCACCTGTAGCGCTAGAAATACCTATTTCCATTCCAGATACAGGATTAATAGCAAAGCGTCCACCGAATGTTTTAGATACATTGCTCGCAGTTGTTTTTCCTGATGCGTCAATTACAACATCTCCATCAGCTGCTATTCCAAATGTAGGAGCATTTGAGACAAATACTACATAATTACTGCGCGTGTCAATAATTTTCGGTAATCCTCCCCGCAAAGCGATCCCTACATTTGAAGTGGGCGCTGCGCCATCATGTCCAAATCCAACAGGGTTGGAGGGAAGTTTATTAATCCAAGAAGGATGAATGTTTTGTACATACTGGCCAAGTGGTGATAAGAACTTACCCATTTGTAAACCCATATAATCGTTCAAGAAGAGGGTTCCGGCTGCGTATTCTAATTCTGTTTCGATCTCACCATCGTCCTTTACTATAAACTCCAACTCTCCTTCAAATTGAAAGAGTTGACCGTATTGATAATGAAATATTGGTGCAAACTTTACTCCGCTGAACTCATTGTCTTCTTTTTGGGCATCTGTCCAGTCAAAAGAAGCATATCCAGCCAATTGAAACCCTGAATTCGCATTGTTCTCAAGCTCTGATTTTATTTCGCTAACTGTTTCATTTAGCCTAACAAACTCATTGCTTGTAGTGCTATCCTCTCGATATGCACTAGGCTTTTTTTGCCTTTGCAATTCCAATAACATTTCTTTAAGTTCACCGACTTCTTGCCGCAATTGCTTAACTTCTGGTGCGTTGTCTTGGCCAGCTAGTGCTGCTGAAACAGCTACACTACCTAATACCATGCCTACAATAATCCATCTCATATATTTCCCCTTCTAGCTGTATATTCAAGCTTCTTTAGAAAGTAAGCCTTATTTAGAATGCTACACGTTATATGTGAAGACTTTGTGAGGTCTGTTCATTCACAAAGTCTTCACAAAAACTAAATAGAATAGCTATTAAAAAAGGATCTAATATGCAATATATTGTTGAAAGTAGAAAGAATATAGATGAAGTTGTTGTGAGTCTAGAACACAACATTAAAGAGAGAGGATTTGGTATTTTACACATTCATGATCTTGAAGAAACTATGCGAACAAAAGGTATTAACCTAGGAGAATGTTGCCGTATCTATGAAGTCTGTAATCCAAAAATTGCAGAACAGGTTCTAAACGAAGATATGAGTATGAATATGGTCCTTCCTTGCCGAATCTCAGTGTATACCGATAAAGGTGTAACAAAGATTGGAATGATTAATCCTTCGACGTTAATACATGAGTCCAGTCACGAAGATGAATTGAAAGAAATTGCTAAACTCGTAGAAGAGAAAGTAAAAACAATTATCAACCTCTCATCTTAAAAATGTATAAGTAAGAATCGTTTAATGAGCCTACATACTAAAATCATAAAATACTTATTCTTTAGTTCCGTAACAATAGCCCTTTTAGTCGCAATATTTACGTTTTTTATCCAACTGAATAATATTGAGAATAAGGTTCTTCCACTTGCCAAAAGCGAAATTAAGTATTTCATTAGGGAGTATGAATTTTCGCACACTGAGAATGGCAAGGAGCTTGATATTTCTCAAACAAATTTCTTGTGGATAAGAGTTTCAGATGAACATGAAAGGACTATACTTGACAAAGCAGTTGGTGACATCAAAAACATCTTGGAAGACTTGAAAAAAATCGATCATCATCTTGTTACAAAAGAGAGTAAAACATTTAAACAAACTATTATTCACAATCAAGTTAGAAACCGGTTCTATTTGAAATTTAATGCACCTATTATTTTGAAGGATTTTAAAGGAAATATAGAAGGTTTGTATGAGGTCTCAGATGATGAGATGAAAAAAGTTTATATAAGTATTTTCTATTCTGTAATACAGCTTGTGCTTACCGTTTTTGCAACGGCTCTATTTTTATATCCCACAATAGTCTATTTTAATCGTGCCTACATAAGACAAAGTAAAAACCTTCTCCAAGCCAATTTAGAGATCATGTCCGTTCTAGGAGGAGCTATCGCAAAGCGCGATAATGAAACCAATATGCATAATTACAGGGTGACTTTGTATGCCATTGCCTTAGGTGAAGCCATCAATCTTCCAAGTGGAAAAATGATGGGACTTATCAAGGGGTCTTTTTTACACGATGTGGGGAAAATAGGCATCAATGACTCGATCTTGCTTAAGCCAGGAAAGCTTAATCCGTTCGAATTTGAACAGATGAAATATCATGTGGAGTTTGGTATCGACATTATCTCTAAGAGCAAATGGCTTGATGATGCGAAAGATGTAGTTGCCTATCATCATGAAAAATGGGATGGTACTGGTTATAAAGCTAATATTTCTGGCGAACAAATCCCGCTTGTGGCTCGAATATTTATGATATGTGATGTTTTCGATGCGCTGACTTCAAAACGTCCCTATAAAGAGCCTATGAGCTTTGAGACATCAATGAACATTATCAAAGAAAAATCAGGAAGCCATTTTGATCCGGGACTAGTAGAAAAATTTTGTAAAATTGCAAAAACACTTTATACAGAAATTTCGCAGATTAATGATGAAAAGAAACTTCATATGATGTTAGATAACAAACTACACTATTATACTATTTAAGGTCATCAGTACCAAAATAGTGCTCAATCATTATGGTCTCATACTCATCTGGCTGAAGCTTGTCTGTTTTTTCCATGTACACTTTCATGCGAGCTATAATTGGTTTCCATTCTTCTTTTGAATATAGGTCTTTTTCTCTCATTTCATGACATTGAGTACAATAACGCTCGGTAATCACATAAGACTTTGAATGTGACTGCATCTCTTCATGACCCGATGCATGGCTCATCTCCTTTTGAGAATGATCCATCTTCATCATTCCACCACACTTCATCATCATGCCTCCACTCGCGTGTGACTTTTTCCTGGTTTCAGATGTATTAGTATCCATTTTCATGGATGTACTATTATTCATAAAGGGTGCTATCATACAGCCCTTTAGTAACAAGACAACTCCCAATATTGGTAAATTCCTTTTCAAAATAAGACTTCTAAACCGGCAGAGTATTGGTTGGCTGAACTTCCAAAAGAACCATAACCAATGTAAAGGCCCAGCTCCTCTTTGAAGTTGTATATCACATTCAATCCATATCCAAAACCGCTACTGTCTTTATAAACGTTATCACCTAGATTTGGAAATATAATACCCGCTTTCGGTCGAACAGTAAATTTTGTGTCAGGAATTTCAAAGTTGTATACCAGATAACTTGCCAAGGTTAACCCCATATCTCTATCAGAGTGATAATAACTATTGTCATCATCTTTCATATCAACGCGCATTGGATTAGCCTCTACTTCAATACCAAAACTATTGGATACACCACTAAAAAGATAACCCAAGCGAAACACTGGTCCGACACCTACATTATCAACGTTATTCGTATTGAGTAGCCCAACGCCTATGTTAGCATAAGCACTCTCCGCATGACCTGCTTGAGTTAACATTAAGAATGAAACTAACAACATTATTTTATAGATTTTCATTTGATTTTCCTTGTGTTATAGATAACTAAATTATATATGTTAAGCGTGAAGAGTTTGTGAGGTCAAGTTAATATATTGTTCTTTTGTCTATATTTGTATCATATATTTTAATTCCAAATTTTTCAAAAAGAAAATCGACACTGAAATAAGCAAAAATTGTCATTGAGGAAAGCATACTTGGATAAGAGCCGAAGCTTTTTTAATTAGGAATGGTATGCTGCCACTAATAATTCAGATAGATTACATTCCACTTTGGGAGATGAAAAAACGATGAATGTCTATTTAAAAGGAGTGAAAAAAATTGTTTAGACAGCTGCACAGAGGTCGGACTATGAATTCATGGAAAACTATCTTGACTTTTTTTGGTAGTGCTTTTTCTATGTCCTTCTACTGTTAGAACCAAAATCGCAAACCGGCGATAACGCTCCCCTCACTTATATAGTGGTATTTTGATGTGTTACCAAAGGTTCTAGCATACTGTAGACCGATATAGGGAGCAAACTCACGGCGGATCTCGTATCGAAGACGCAGACCAATTTCGGCTGACGATAGACCTGAGCCGTATCCCATCCTGGGGATATTTGTGCTGTATGCATTCATTTCTATACGCGGAGTAAGAATAAGTCTTTGAGTAAGCAGTGCTTCATATTCAAAATCAAGGCTTATGGCAACCGCCTCGTCACTTGCTTGTAAACGTATTCTGGTATCAATAAAATAAGGAGAGAGTCCCTGAAAGGCTATCACTCCCCAGTTTTTGCTTTCAGAACCAGCGATATCTGCCTCAACACCAATCTGCGCATCCCAAAACGATGTGATGGCTCGACTGTATACCACTTCATTTTGACTTTCGGTATCACCGTTTACACTCTCTCCCTCGCTGAAGAAGTAAAGCTTGTCCAGATCATATCCCATATAACCACGGCCATCCCAGACAAGGGGAAGGTCATCTCTCGCCTGTACTTCCAGACGGTCCATCATAAATGTTGCTCGCAGTGGGTCATCTTCCATCTCTGCTTGTAACGAAACATTAAGCATGACACAAAGCGGCAAAACAATCAGAAGCTTTTTCATCATACTACCTCCACTTTTCTGAACATACCGAGCATGTGATAGAGCATATGACAATGGTAGGCCCATGCTCCTTTTGCATCAACATTAACTCGGTAGCTGATCTTGCTACCTGGCTGCACAAGAACAGTATGTTTGCGTACTAAGCGTTTGTCATCCCCTGTTTCCAGGTCGCTCCAGAGTCCATGAAGGTGCATAGGGTGATTCATCATTGTGTCATTGATAAAGGTAATACGCAGCCTCTCTCCATAATAAAACTTCAATGGCAGTGAATCCACATATTTTATACCGTTGATCGACCAGATATAGCGTTCCATATTGCCTGTCAAGTGCAGAACGATCTCCCGGTCCGGCAGAGGGTCGGAAGCTGTCGAGTAGAAATTCCTCAAATCGGCATAAGTGAGTACCTTTCTGCCGTTGTTACGAAGTCCGGAGCCCGGGTCATCCAGACGGTAACGTGGGTCCATTGCCCGCATCGTCGTACCTATGCCCCACTTTATGGGTAGTTTTGTAATCGGAATCTCAGGTTTATTCGGCATCGCCATCTTCATTCCGTTGTGCTCCATGTTCATGGCACCGTTGTTCATTCCCATGTCTGCCATTGTCAGCGGCTGGGGTGGATCTATCTGTGGCCGTACAGCTTTGACATCGGACTGCATTGCCAGTGTCCCAGCTGCAAACCCGGATCGGCCGATACTTTGTGCAAAGAGACAATACTCGTGCTCCTCCGGCTCAACGATCACATCATAGGTCTCGGCTACAGCGATGCGAAACTCATCCACCTCCACCGGCTGCACCAGATTACCGTCTGCCGCCACAATGCGCAACTTAAGACCTGGTATACGTACATCAAAGATTGTCATTGCCGACTGATTGATGAAACGAAGCCTTATCGTTTCACCACGCTTAAAAAGTGCCGTCCAATCCTGATCAGAAGTGAGGCCGTTCATCAAAAAGGTATAGGCATACCCTGTAACATCAGAAAGATCACGGTCACTCATACGCATCTCATTCCACATTTTTCTTGCGTTAAATGCCTCGGTAAAGCCTTTCGCCTTGACCTCTTCAAAAAAATCTCCGGCAGTACGCTGATTAAAGTTATAGTAGTCACTCTCGATTTTCAGTTTTCGGTAGAGAGATTCGGGATTTTTATCACTCCAGTCTGAAAGGGAAATAACATAGTCGCAGTCGTAAGTAAAGGGTTCAGGCTCTTTGGGCTCAACAATAAGTGCCCCGTGAAGACCGGTTTGCTCCTGAAAACCAGTGTGTGAATGGTACCAAAAAGTTCCGCTTTGCTTAACTTGAAAGCGATAGGTAAATGTTTCGCCAGGGTCAATGCCTTTGTAGCTAATGTCCGGTACACCGTCCATCTGGAAAGGAAGAATGATGCCATGCCAGTGGATGGAGCTACTTACGGGCAGATTGTTAGTGACATGGATACTCACCAAATCTCCCTCTTTCCATTTCAATGTCGGTCCTGGAAGCATCCCGTTTACTGTCGTAGCAATCACGGGTTTCCCTGTAATGTTAATGAGCGTCTCTTCAATGCTCAGATGAAACTCCGTACCCTCAAGTATCTCAGTGGGTTTGCCTTTGCCAAGCTTCTTTTCATCTGCTGCATTAAGTGTAGATGTTGCAAGCAATAGCGTTGATATCGCCGAATTTTGTAAAAATATTCGTCTTTTGTTTGTCATATTAAGTCCTTGATATTTAGAATATTTTTCTAAGTACACTGCTTAGCGACCTCTTTTGACTATTATAATTGTTTCTTGTGAAGTATTTGTGAATCAACTTATTCTATTTACCTACAAATACTTCCGTAATATTGATATAAATACATTATCGGTAAGGAAAACTAAAGGTATCAATTCTAGTTTATAAATAAAAATGAAACTTTTTGTACTATGCCCTTAGGTGTAAAAGGATATTTAGAACCATGAGGTTGATCTACGAGGTCAAGTTCATATACTGTAGTCAAAACACAACTTATGTTTTGATTCCAAATTTTTCAAGAAGAAAAATAACGCTGTAATAAGCAAAAATTGTCAATATGATTGAAATCAACATACTTGGATAAAATCCAAATCCTTTTTTTATTAAGATAGGAAAGGCAAAAAACAGTGTCATTGATGGAGCAATCAACCAAATAATATTATTTGAAAAAGCTACTGCGCTACTGCTGTCGTTTGTATCTACATACATCCAAGTCATCGCTAATATTGACACCAAGGGGATAGCTGCCAATATTGCTCCTGCCAAACTGCTTCGTTTGCCAATTTCAGAGATTAATACAATTAAAAATGTTGTAATGATGAGTTTTGTTATATAAAATGCCATATGTTCTTCACTTCATTATTTTAGATAAGTTTTTAACAATGATGTTAAATTCTCAATCTCTTTTTCTCTTTCTGTATCACTTATATGGTTTCCTAAATGCTCTTTTATGTGACCCTCTAAAACCTCATTCATAAGTGATTGAATGGCACCTCTAGAAGCGCTTATTTGCTGAAGTACTTTAAAACACTCTTTTTCTTCCTCTAATGCTTTTTCAATACTGTTAAGTTGCCCTTTTAATTTTCTTATTCGCAAAATGATCTTGTCTTTATCAGCTGTTATGTGTGCCATGGTTTTCCTTTTTATTTTTTTATAAACTATACTGGGGTATAGTATCAAAATAATTATTAATAAGGCTTAAAATGAATACCTTAGAAACACTAAAAGAAAAATCACATTCTCATGATTTTGACACTTCTAATCCCATAGCAAAGAAGAACACGCTTTATGCAACGCTTTTGACATTTATTACGATGTTGATTGAGATCATAGGAGGACTTTATTACAATTCAATGGCATTATTAGCAGATGGATGGCATATGAGTTCTCATGTCTTAGCATTGGGTATGGCATATATGGCTTATGTAATGGCAAACAAATATGCAAATGACTTTAGATTTAACTTTGGAACTTATAAAATAGAAGTGCTTGGAGGGTATACAAGTGCTATATTACTTTTAGTTGTTGCATTTTTCATGGTGTATCATTCAATTGAACGACTATTTAATCCAGCAAATATTGCATACAAGGAAGCAATTTCTATAGCTGTGTTAGGGTTGATTGTGAATCTTATTTGTGCATGGCTTTTGAAAGATGATCACAATCATCACGACCATCATCACGATCATCATCATGATATTAATCTAAAAGCAGCTTATATACATGTTCTTGCCGATGCGCTTACTTCAGTGTTAGCTATTATCGCATTAACAAGTGGAATGCTTTGGGGTGCAGATTGGCTTGATCCAATGATGGGTATAGTTGGTTCAGTTCTAGTATTTGTTTGGGCTTTAGGACTCATCAAACAATCTGGAAAAATCCTTTTAGATGCTGAAATGGATGCCCCTATAGTAGAAGATGTAATTGAATCAATAAATTATTTAGAACAAAACCTTCAAATAAACGATCTACATATATGGAAAGTCGGAAAAGGAAAATACTCTTGTATCCTTTCTCTTAGTTCAGACAAAGATATTATGGATTTAGATTATCTTAAAAAGCAACTTTATCATAATCATAAGTTAGTGCATATAACTATTGAACACACAAGTTCTAGTTAATATATGAAAGGCTTAATACCATCATATCTATTTGACTTGATGAGATCAGCCTATTATTCTAGGCTGATCAAGTAATTACTTGCCTGTGTAATTGGCACCTGTTGTTTTTCCATATAGGCTAAAAAAGATATACAGTGTTTGTTTTGTCTTGTCTTTGATATCTTTATTCTTAAAACTTACTACCCATTCTGTATTATGATGGAATTGTTTTTTTTTCATGTCCGAAACAGGTGTGTTTGACCAACTCTTGTCAATTTTTCCTTTTTGAACTAAACTTTCAAGTTCTTGAATGGCCCCGTTTTTGATATCTGCTTTACTGACCTCTACTTGAGTATGACTGTGTCCATGCTCACCATCATGACTATGATCGCCACCTGCGTATAGTGTTCCACAAGTAAGTGCTACTGCTACGATTGCTGTTTTTATTAATGTTTTCATTTACTTTCCTTCTTATAGTCTATCGTGTTGATATTTATCTTGTTCAGCTTTTTCCATATCTAAATGAATATGGTAATGCTCGTCTCTGTTAAATCCAAACTCTTCTTCGTTTTCCATATGTAAATAACCATGCAATTGCATCAATAACAGCATAAAACCAGCAAATATTAATGCGTGATTGGCCACTTTGCTTAAGCGTAAAAAAGATGGAAACTTTCTCCAATGTGTTAAAATAATAAGCATAAAGACAAGAGCTATTATCTGTCCAATCTCTACACCTATATTAAATGAGATAATCTTTAAAAGCATCTCCCAGTTTTGTTCACCAAGTGGTAACTGCTGTAGTCTTGTTGAAAGCCCAAACCCATGTATTAGCCCAAATAAAAGAACCATTATTAATAGATTCGGAGACTTAATGCCAAGATAGTTTTGAAACCCTTTGTTATTGTCAAATGCTTTATAGATAACACTGACTGCGATAACTGCGTCAATTAAATAATAGTTAGCAGTAATCCCCACAAAGGTAGCAAATATCAAAGTGATACTGTGGCCCAGTGTAAAGATAGAGACAAACTTTATTATGTCCTTAGTTGTGGTTAGAAAAAACACTACTCCGAATAAAAAGAGTAAATGGTCATACCCCGTCAACATATGTGTGGCACCAAGCCAAATATAACGAAGGTTTCCACCTTCAATCATCGCCTGCATATCTGCTGCTGAAATACCATGTGCGTATGCAGCTGTATTCAGCAATAGAAATGAAACGAATAGAAAAATTATTTTCATTTTGTTCCTTGATTTTTGTAATAATATTAAATAAGTTGAAGTGAGAAAATTAAACTATTGGAGGACGAAAGAGGGGTTCTAATATTGGATTAGAGATCCATGAAGTTACTTTTGGAAACTTTTCACTTGAGTCGATAAGAGTAAAGGGGTTTGTGTCGTACGAAAATATAAAAAAGTCTGAAAAACTGGTATGGATTTGAGCATGGTTATGTTTATGTGAATGATTTGATCCATTATGTGTATGAAAATGCTCATGGTTGTGATCATGTGCTTGAATAGTGCATTCATGAATATCATGTTGTTCTCTAAAAGTTTCTACTGCGAATAAGTTGACATTGATTAAATGTAACACAACAATGATGATCATAATATATTGCTTCATAAATGCCTTTTTTTTATTATACTAAGAATTACTTGTTCTTCTGCTTTTCAATAGCAGTTCCCTTTAAAGCATTGGTAATATAAGTTGTAGCTGTCTTAAGCAGCTACATATAACCGCCTACTTAAAGGCACTATTTTGTCGTGATTCATCTACTGTATCCTCTTCACAAAAATGCTCACTCCTATAAAATAGAAGATATGTTGATGGCAGTATCAATAGTGTCAACAATGTTGAGCTGACAATACCACCTGTAATAACAACAGCAAGCGGATACTGTATTTCAGACCCAACACCTGTAGCAAAAAGCAGTGGCAAAATACCAAATAGCGTTGTAAAAGCTGTCATAAGTACAGGACGAAGTCGTAAGAGTGTCGCATCTTTCAATAATATCTTAAGACCGACATTTGGGAATTTTACTCGCAGTTCATCAATAAAGCTTACAAGTACAATACCATTGAGTATAGCAATGGCGAAGATAGCTAAAAAACCAATAATCGCCGAAACTGAGAGATAAATACCGCTTATTAGCAATGCAATAATTCCTCCAATAAAACCAAATGGCACATTCATCAGGATAAGCATCGCTTTTGAAAGCGAGTTAAATGCTGTATATAGGAGTAGAATAACCAAAAGAATAGTGATCGGAATAATGACCATTAACCTCTGGGTAGCTTCTTTCATATTTTTAAAGTCGCCTGCCCATCCAATGTAATATCCGTCAGGAATATTCACCTGATCTTTGATTATTCGGTCTGCTTCGGCAACAAAGGAAGCCACATCCCTGCCTTCAACCCCCATTGAGAGAACCATATACCGACTAAGGTTCTCACGCTTAATAAAAGAGGCACCTTGGACAACACTGATGTCACAGATCTGATTCAAGCTGACTAAGGCCCCACTTTCTGAACGTATTGTGACAGCCTTAACGGACTCAATATCTTTTTTTGCATCTTTGATTTTCGGAACAATTCCAAAACGGCGGATTCCTTCTATCTTTTCAGTGACGGGCTCTTCGCCTATTCCATTACGGATAACATCCATAACTTCATCTACACTGATGCCGTAACGGGAAAGGGCAAGATAGTTGGGAACGATTTTAATCTGAGCCTGTCCAAGTTGAGTCTCTACCTCCATCTCCTCCAGGCCATCCACGTCCTTGAGCTTGTTTTGAATAGAGTTTGTAATAGTGTCTAAAACTTTTTGGTCATCACCGTATATCTTGATTGCAAGTTCGGCTTTTACACCCTCAAGCAGCTCTTCTATACGCATAGCGATAGGCTGAGTCGGGATAAACTGGACATATTTAAAATTCTCTTTTAAATCCTCACTTACTCTATGCGTTAATGCTTCAAGATCCTCTATATCGGGCTTTAATGTGAGTAAGACCTCCATATAATTGGCCTGTGCCGTTTCACCTTTTTCACTTCGACCTATCATCGTCAGAACAGACTCAACATCATTAGGGTATTCTTGCAAAAGATGCTTTTCTATGACTCCTGCCGTCTGTGTTGACTGTTCTAGTCCCGTTCCGGGTATAGAGATAACACGGTACATAATAGATTCCTCATTGAGTTCAGGCATAAATTCGCGGCCCTGCTGTGTCAAGACAAAAGCAAGTGCCACAAAAATCAAAGAGATACTCACCAACAGTGTTTTGGAATGCGAAAGTGCAAATACCAACATCGGTGTATATGCCTTTTTGATCTTTTTCATAATGGTGTTTTCACTTGAGCTCGAAGGCTTTAGTAGTAAAAAGCTCAACACAGGAACTAAGATCAAAGCTACCAGTAAAGAACCTAGCATTACAAATACAATATTAAGCGCCATGGGTGTATAAAGTTTACCTGCCAACCCACCGAGACTAAGTAAGGGTATAAACACCGCTGCGATAATGAGTACTGCGTAAGTAACTGGAGTTGCAACTTCTTTGGCAGCATCACCTATCACTTGAAGTCTCGGTGTATCAGGTTCATCATGGAGTTTTCTAAAACTGTTTTCAACAATGACAATTGTCCCATCGACGATCATTCCAACCGCAATAGCAAGTCCACTCAGACTCATTAGGTTCGCACTTAAGTCGTAATAATCCATAAGTAAAAAGGCTATTAGAAGTGACAGTGGCAATGAGATGATGACGATAAAAGCAGACCGGAGTTCGAATAGAAACAGAAATAGAACAATGGAAACTAAAACAATACCACTGAGTAGAGCAGATGTCATAGTATTGACAGCCTTATGTGTGATCTCAGTCCTATCATAAATAGCCTCAATACTGACACCTTCAGGCAGCGCAGCGTTTACCGTTGGAATTTTGGCTTTGATCAACTCTACTACATGCGCCGCATTCGTCGCTGTTCTTTGCAGAACCATCCCCATAACAGCCTGAGTCCCATCTATGCTAACTGCTCCAAAACGAGGTGCTGAACCCGTTTCAACGGTAGCAATATCCCGAATAGTCACAGACTGTCCTTCACCTGATTTGATTACAGTATTTCGAATATCATCTAAGGATCCATACAGGCCGGCCCCGCGAATTAGATACTGTTCCCGATTAAACTCTAAATACTGTCCTCCGGCAGCTTGATTACTGCGTTGTAAAGCATCAACAACATCACCATAGGTCACACCAATATTCTGAAGCTTCTTGGTATCGATAAGAACGCTGTACTGTTTTTCATCTCCACCCCAACCGATAACTTCTTCTACACCACTTACACTTTTAAATAAGGGCGTGACAATATACTCTTGCATTTCCCGTATTTCTCTTAAAGAGTAGTGGTTGTCGTCATCTTTTATTTTATACCAGAACACTTGACCAAGACCTGTTGTGTTCGGTCCAAGGACAGGTTTCCCCCAGCTTTGAGGAATATCAACGCTGGTTAAACGTTCACTGACAAGTTGACGCAGAAAATAAATATCCATATCATCTTCAAAAAAGACAGAGACATAGGATAGTCCAAAGACAGAATTAGACATAATCATCTTCACTCCTGCCATGCCTGAAACCACCGACTCAATAGGATAGGTGATAAGCTTTTCAATGTCTTCGGCTGAGTTACCCGGACTTTCGGTATAGATCACAACCTGCTTGGGTGTGATATCAGGAAAGGCATCTACGGGAACATCCTGATATGCCTTAAAACCGAAAGCTGTTATAGCTAAAAAGACAACAATGACTAGGAGTTTATATCTGAGCGATAGCTCTATAAGTTTATTTAACATAGTAACTCCTAGTCCCCATCGCCAAGTGATGACTTGAGTATCATAGACTTAACATAATAGCTCTTGTCACTCACATACTCTTCACCCGTTTCTATGCCTTTAAGCGCAAAATAGGTGTCATCTTGAGTAATGATCTCAACAACTCGTACTTCGTAAGGAACCTCGCTCCCTTCATGTTCACCATTTTCATCCTCGTCTTCATGTACATCAGGCTTTTCTTCATGCTTGTCACTTTTTTCTTCATCAGTATGCTCTTGCATAGGAATAAAAACCACCCACTCATTATTGAAAAATGAGAGTGCAGACTTTCTTACGGCCACATGATCTTGTGCTGCATCAAAGTATAGAATTGAAGCAACATAAGCATTTATATAAAGGTCATCAATTTTTTCATTAATGCTTGATAGAACAACTATTCTTTGTGTCTTTTCATCAAGCTCAGGCAGAATATGAGTGATATGCGTAACTACATCTTTTTTGTTATGATTGATTACGATTTTTTGCCCGATTTTTACAACATCCGCATATTCCAAAGGCAAATAAGACTGAATGTAAAAAGCCTGATCTTTAACGATTGAGACAACAGGTGTGTCTTCACCGATCACAGAGTGCAGAGATTGTAAAAGTTCGGAAACCCTGCCTTCACTATGGGCATATAAAATATAATCTGCAGATGCTTTTTTAAGAGTACTCGTATTAATTCCCAAAGTCTTCAATTGAGATTCTAATGCCGATATTTGAGAGAACATAGCATTTCTTTGTATGCTTTGAAGGTTCAAATCTTGAATTGATGTCATGCCTTTTTCATACAGACTTTTTGTTGCCAAATAGTTTTTGCTCAGAGCATAAAACTGCTTTTTTAAGGATATATAGTTTGCCGTCATTTTAGAAAGTTCAATGGACTCAATCAGAGCGATCTTCTGTCCGGTTTTTACTTTTTGTCCTGGTTCAACATAATACTTTTCGATATGTCCACTAATCAGTGCCATAATCGCTTGTTTGGAATTTGAAAGTTGAATCACCTTAGAATTGAGTTCGACAGACTTT
>Ga0316205_10002269_pt1 | contig 20544 bp, 20 predicted proteins | sample 3monthpyrite_MG_FD_204941 | JGI IMG/M metagenome (GOLD analysis project Ga0316205, IMG submission 204941) | Microbial mat bacterial communities from mineral coupon in-situ incubated in ocean water Damariscotta River, Maine, United States -... | ecosystem: Environmental > Aquatic > Marine >... | reverse complement strand
CCGCCTTTGCCACAGACCATTTCCAGCATGACCTCATCAGGAGTGGGGCGCGCCAACATGCGCAGGCTTTCGACAAATAGCGGGCGGGCAGCCAATTCAACGCTTTCACCGGCGCGGGCAATGGCATGGGCGCGCTCGCCGTCTATCTTGACGGCGGAAAACTGTGGCGGCACTTGCAGGATTTCGCCCACAAAACCGGCCAGTGCCTGCTCGATTTCCGTGTCGCTGGGGCGCAGGTCGGATGTGGCAATAACTTCGCCTTCGGCGTCATCCGTCCGGGTCGCCTGACCCAACCGCACGGTAAACGTATAGGCCTTGAGCGCATCAGTCACGAACGGCACGGTCTTGGTGGCTTCGCCCAGTGCCACGGCCAGAATGCCGGTGGCATCGGGATCCAATGTGCCGGAATGGCCCGCTTTCCTCGCGTCAAAGGCCCAGCGGACCTTGTTGACAACCGCGGTTGAGGTCGGGCCGGCAGGTTTGTCCACAACGATCCAACCCGAGATGTCGCGTCCTTTCTTGCGACGTCCCATCAGTCGTCCTGCTGGTCGTTTTTGTCGAGGTCGCGTTGCACATCGTGTTGTGCGAACAGGCGGCGGGTTTCGTCCATCCGGTCAAAACTGTCGTCGATCAAAAAGCGCAGGTCGGGCGTGAACTTCAACTTGGTAACCTTGCCAACCGCGCGGCGCAGTTCATGCTTGTTCCGCTTTAGCGCCTCTATTGCTTCGGGCTTGTTGCCGCCGCCAAGCGGCAGCACGAAAACGGTCGCCATGCGCAGGTCTGGGGTCGGACGGACCTCGGAAACGGTGATGGACAGCCTGTTCAGATCAGGGTCGTGGATCTCGCCCTGAGCCAGCAATTGCGCCAGCGTCCGCCGGATGACTTCGCCCACGCGCAACTGGCGCTGCGAGGGGCCTTGGCCGCTATGAAGGTTCTTTGACATGGCGCGCGCATAATCTGCCTTGGGCTGCGATGCAACAGGGCTTTGCGCCCGCTGGTCTGTCGGGCTACAAGGCCCCAAGCGAAAAGGAGCCGCAGAATGTCAGAGAAACCGGGAATTGTTGTCGCGGGTGCAAGCGGGCGCATGGGGCAGATGTTGATCCGGCAAATCCTGGCCGGTGACAGGTTTGAATTGGTCGGCGCATTGGAGCGTCCGGGTCACGATTGGGTGGGTCGCGATGTCGGCACGGCCATGGGCGACGCGGTGGTAGGTGTTGTGGTCAGCGACGATGCGCTGGAAGTTTTTGCCAAGGCGCGCGTGGTGGTTGATTTCACCGCCCCTGCGGCCACTTTGGGGTTTGCCGCGCTGGCCGCGCAGGCCCGGTTGGTGCACGTGATTGGCACAACCGGCATGAGCGAGGCTGAAGTCGCGGCGCTTGAGCCAGCATCCCATCACGCCACGATTATACGGGCCGGCAACATGAGCCTGGGGGTCAATCTGCTGGCGCGCGCAACCCAGATGGTGGCCAAGGCGCTGGACGAGGACTTCGACATTGAGATCATCGAGCGTCACCACAACCAAAAGGTAGATGCACCCTCAGGCACAGCCCTGATGCTGGGCGAGGCGGCGGCGGCAGGTCGGGGCAAACCGCTTGCCGATATTTCTGATCGCGGACGTGATGGCATCACCGGCGCGCGCAAACGCGGCGATATTGGTTTTGCATCCATTCGGGGCGGCGACATTGTGGGCGACCATGAGGTGATCTTTGCCGGTATGGGAGAGCATATCACGCTATCCCATGTCGCCACCGATCGCGCCCTGTTTGCCAAGGGCGCCCTAAAGGCGGCCGTGTGGGGGCTGGATCAAAAGCCCGGTCATTATGACATGTTCGATGTGCTGGGATTGTAAGTGATCCAAAAGGCGCACTGAGCCGTAAGATCAGCGTCACCAGCAGACGGGGATCGCATGTTTCGTTTTTTCATGATTGCCGTTGTGGCAGGGCTTTTGGCGCTTCACCCCGCGCCGTCGTTGGCCGCTGGATTGCAGCAGATCACCAGTGAAGATGAATTTGCGGGTTTGGTGTCCGGGCGTAAATTGACCGCGCTGGGTGTCACGCTGGAAGTCTATCCAGACGGACGGATAACCGGACGCGCCTTTGGACGAAATGTCACCGGACAATGGCGCTGGCAGGACGGCTATTTCTGCCGGGACCTGATGTATGGAGAGAAACCACTGGCCCCCAATTGCCAGGCGGTGCTGAGCGCCGACAATCGCATCCGTTTTGTTTCGGATCAGGGCACAGGGCCGGCAGCAAACTTGCGCATCCGCTAGCCCAAATCAATGTCGTCAAAAGTCGACGGCAATGCCTTTTTTCTCCCAATCGCCGTATCTGACGGGTTCCGGACCATCGCGTCCGCCCAGCTCTTTCGGGCGGGCGGGTGCGGATTTTTCGGCGTCGCGTCGGGCCTTTGCCTCGGCCAATGCGCGTTTGGCGGCTTCGGGGATGTCTTTGTCCGTCATTTCAGCGGCCTGCTTGTTTCATTGGGCTATGTGTTTGATATAGTGCCGGTGGAATTGCAGCAAGGGCAGCATGAATGGGCCAACAAATAGACCCGGCACGACGCGCCGCGCTGCGTCTTTTGTGTGCGGTGACCCAAGACGGGCAGCTGCTCTCTGAAGCAATGCCAGACGTGCTAGGCAAGCTAGAGCCACCACTGCGCGCCCGAGCGCAACGCCTGGCACATGAGACTTTTCGCTGGATGGACCGTGCAGACCGGATGTTGGGCGCCTATCTGCGTCAGCGACCACCAGAGCCCACGCTGAACGCGTTGCGACTGGGCTGCGTCGAGATGTGCCACCTCAATGAGGCCCCTTACGGCGTGGTGGATGCGCTGGTGTCGCTGGTCACCGTCGTTCCAGAGGCGCGACGCACCTCTGGCCTGGTCAACGCGCTGTTGCGCAATGTTGCGCGGGATCGGGCGAAATGGGCCGAGTTGCCGGTGCCGCGGGTGCCCAAATGGCTGCGCAAAAAGCTGATTGCAGCCTATGGCAAGGAAGTTGTGGCCGAGATTGAGTTGGCGCATACCCGCGGCGCGCCGCTGGACATCACCGGCAAGCCCGCGCCGCTGGAACTGGCGACTTTGGTCGGCGGGCGGGCCTTGTCGACGGGTTCGGTGCGTATTGAGAGATCTGTCGAAGTCACCAAACTGCCGGGATTTGATGACGGTCTGTGGTGGGTTCAGGACGCCGCCGCCGCCTTGCCCGCGCGCGCTCTGGCGGCCGCACAGGGTGAGCGTATCCTGGACCTCTGCGCCGCGCCGGGCGGCAAGACCATGCAAATGGCCCAGGCCGGGGCCGATGTGACCGCGTTGGATATTTCGTCCGGGCGGATGGGGCGAATGGCACAGAACCTCGAGCGAACGGGTTTGCACGCCACACAAGTCGTGGCCGACGCGCTGGAATATCGCGGTGATCCCTTTGACGCCGTCTTGCTGGATGCGCCATGCAGCGCCACCGGCACGATCCGCCGCCATCCCGAGCTGGTCTATGCAAAAACGCTGGCGGCAATCGAGCCGTTGTTCGATTTGCAAGCCAAAATGTTGCGCCACGCCGCTGAGTTGGTGCGCCCAGGCGGGCGATTGGTATATTGCACCTGCTCGCTGTTGCCCGAAGAGGGTGAAATGCAGGTTCATGCCTTTTTGCAGGCCAATGCCGCATGGTCCGTAGATGTTGGCGGGCTGACTGCCGCAGGGATTGATCCGACCTGGATCGGCCAGATGGGTGCGCGGACCCGCCCGGATTTTTGGGCGGATCAGGGCGGCATGGACGGATTTTTCATCTCGGTCCTGCGAAAGTCAGCCTAGCAGCGTAATTGACGCATGACACAAACGGGCGGACCGCCTACTATGTGCCAAAACCGCCCGAACAAAAGGCGACAACGGCAGGCAATTTCGGTGGACAGAGCAGACAACTGGTCCGCGCGTTGGGCGCATTTCATGAACCGCTATCATGCGCGGCGCGCCGGGCGTGGCAATGCGGCGACGGCTTTTGTTTCTCAGCCTGAACCCCGCACCATCGGCGGATTCGCCCGCGGACGGCAATTGATGGCCGGCAATTTCCTTTTTGCTGGTGTGTTGGTCGAAGATAAATCCAGCTCGATTTGGGACATCCAAACGCCCGGCGCCGATTATGAAGCTGAGATACATGGCTTCACCTGGCTCGATGATCTGGCTGCGGTGGGTGACAAAAAGGCGATGGATACCGCCCAGCTTTGGCTGTTTGACTGGATCGGTCGCTATGGGCGTGGGCATGGTGCGGGCTGGACGCCAGATCTGACCGGGCGGCGCTTGATCCGATGGATCAACCACGCGATTTTCCTGCTCAACAGTCAAAAGTCCGAGGCGTCGGCGCAATATTACCAATCGCTCGGGCGACAAACGACATTTCTTTCGCGGCGCTGGAAGGCGGCGACGCCGGGTTTGCCCCGGTTCGAGGCCCTGACGGGCCTGATCTATGCAGGCCTGGCGCTGGAGGGCATGGGCCAGCACGTTGCGCCTGCGGTTCTGGCGTTGTCCCACGAATGCGCGCGTGAAGTGGATGCAGAAGGGGGCATTTCCACCCGCAACCCCGAAGAGCTGCTGGATGTTTTCACCTTGTTGAACTGGGCGGCTTCCGCGCTGGTCGAGGCCGGGCGCCGGGCCGAGCCGGCGCATCTGGACGCAATTGAGCGGATCGCCCCGACCCTGCGCGCCTTACGCCATGCGGACGGGGCTTTGGCGCGTTTTCATGGGGGTGGCAGCGGAATTGAGGGCCGGCTTGATCACGCGCTTGCGGCGTCTGGCATCAAATCTCCAGCATCCAGGGGCCTGTCCATGGGATTTGTGCGATTGGGCGCGGGGCGGACCAGCCTGATCCTGGACGCGGCCTCGCCGCCGGTGCGCTTTGCCTCTCACAACGCGCATGCCTCGACGCTGGCGTTTGAACTGACGTCAGGGCGGCGTCCGCTGATCGTGAATTGCGGCTCGGGCACGTCATTTGGGCCTGATTGGCGCCGTGCGGGGCGGGCGACCGCCTCTCATTCGACCCTGGCGCTGGATGGTATTTCCTCAGCCCGGTTAGGGCGCGCGCGGCTTTTGGGCGGAGGCAATCTGGAGTTGCTGACCGATGCGCCCGAGGATGTCCGGGTCCAATACATTTCAGAAAAAGGGGCGGAAGGGGCGATCGTCGGGCACGATGGCTATCGCGGCTCCCATGGGCTGACACACATCCGCAAGGTTGAACTGGCAGACACGGGGCGCGGCGTGGCTGGCGAAGACACTTTGGCTGCGATCGAGACGATTGATCAGGGCATTTTCGAAAGGGTTCTGGACACCAGCGGTCTGACCGGCGTGGGGTTCAAGGCGCGGTTTCATTTGCACCCTGATGTGGATGCCGGCCTGGATATGGGTGGCACGGCCGTTTCCATGGCGTTGAAAAGCGGAGAAATCTGGGTGTTCCGCCATGATGGCAAGGCTGAATTGTCACTGGAACCGAGCGTTTACCTGGAAAAGGGCCGCCTAAAGGTGCGTGCGACGAAACAGATCGTTCTATCTGCGCGCGCGGTAGATTATGCAACGCGCATTCGATGGACTCTGGCCAAGGCCCATGAAACGCCAAATGCGGTGCGCGATCTTGTGCAAGAGGAAATCGACCTGACCGCATAAGCCCATCTCGGAGAATCCATGTCTGCCCAATTGCACCTCGTCAAACGCGCCTTGCTATCTGTTTCCGACAAGACCGGTCTGATCGACCTGGCCCGAAGCCTGGACGGTATGGGGGTTGAGTTGGTCTCAACCGGGGGCACGGCTGCCGCGCTGCGGGACGCTGGTTTGGCGGTGCGCGACGTGGCCGATTTGACCGGCTATCCCGAAATGATGGATGGCCGGGTCAAGACATTGCATCCGGTGGTCCATGGCGGCCTTTTGGCGTTGCGCGACAATGGCCAGCACGTTCAGGCCATGCAGGAGCACGGCATTGGAGCGATCGACCTTCTGGTGGTCAATCTTTATCCATTTGAACAGACCGTCGCGGCGGGTGCTGATTATGACACCTGTATCGAAAACATCGACATCGGCGGCCCGGCCATGATCCGGGCGGCCGCCAAGAACCACGGCTTTGTCAACGTTGTGGTTGATGTCGAGGATTATCAGCCATTGCTGGCCGAAATGGCGGCCAATGATGGGGCAACGGGTTTGGCTTTTCGGCAGAAATTGGCGCAAAATGCCTATGCTCGCACGGCGGCCTATGATGCGGCGGTCTCGAACTGGATGGCCAGCGCTGTTGGGCAGGAGCTGCCGCGCCGCCGCAGTTTTGCGGGCTTGTTGGCGCAAGAAATGCGCTATGGTGAAAATCCCCACCAGAAGGCGGCCTTTTATACTGATGGCAGCGGGCGTGCAGGGGTTGCCACGGCGCGGCAATTGCAGGGCAAGGCGCTGAGCTACAATAACATCAATGACACGGATGCGGCTTTTGAGCTGGTGGCAGATATGGACCCGGCACTGGGCCCGGGCTGTGCGATCATCAAGCACGCAAACCCCTGCGGCGTGGCGCAGGGCGGCTCTTTGAAAGAGGCCTACCTGCGCGCATTTGATTGTGATCGCACGTCTGCTTTTGGCGGCATTGTCGCGCTGAACCAGACACTGGATGCGGAAACGGCACGCGAGATTACAAAGATATTTACAGAAGTGGTCATCGCGCCGGATGCCTCGGTAGACGCTGTCGAGGTGTTTTCGGCCAAAAAGAACCTGCGATTGCTGATCACCGGTGCGTTGCCTGATCCGACCGATCCGATCACCACATTCCGGCAAGTGGCGGGCGGATTTCTGGTGCAAGACAAGGATATTGGGCGGGTCGTGACCGACGATTTGCAGATCGTAACCAAACGCCAGCCTACGGCCCAGGAACTGCAAGACTTGCTGTTCGCCTGGAAAGTGGCAAAGCACATCAAATCCAACGCGATCGTCTATGCCAAGGATGGGGCCACAGTGGGCATAGGCGCCGGCCAGATGAGCCGGGTCGACAGCACGCGCATCGCGGCGCAAAAGGCGCAAGACGTGATGGCGGAACAAGGGTTGTCCGCGCCGTTGACGCAAGGTTCGGTCGCGGCATCTGACGCATTTTTTCCTTTTGCCGATGGGCTGGAAACGTTGACCGAGGCGGGCTGCACCGCCGTGATCCAGCCGGGCGGATCCATGCGCGACGCCGATGTCATCGCGGCAGCTGATGCCGCTGGTTTGGCGATGGTCTTTACCGGCATGCGGCATTTCAGGCACTGATATGGGCAATTGGACACGATTTTGGGTTTGGGCGCTGGCGGCATTGGGCATTGACCAGTTCTTCAAGCTTGGCGTGGTGTCGTGGATAGGCTTGCGGACCCTGGGCCAGGTAGAGGTTTTCCCACCTTATCTGGTGTTTCGTCTGGGTTGGAACAGGGGCGTCAATTTCGGTCTCCTGCCGGCCGACAGCGATTTCGCGCGCTGGATGCTGATCGGGGTGTCGATTGCCATATGCGGTCTCGTCATGTGGTGGATTCGCAATGAGACCCGGGCGCTGGCCTGGATCTCGGCAGGTTTCCTGGTGGGCGGCGCGCTTGGCAATGTTGTAGACAGATTGCTGTATGGTGCGGTTCTGGATTTCCTGAATGTATCGTGTTGCGGCGTGCAAAATCCTTATGTGTTCAACACCGCAGATATCGCCATATTTGCAGGGGCCATTGGGCTGATCCTGTTTACAGGCGAAAAAAACGACGCGTGACGCCGCCCAAGTCTTGGGCTAACACTTTGTGCAGTCGTGAATGAGGGGCAACATGCGAACTGGGTCTTGGGCAATTCGGATCACCTTGGTGTTGGCGCTGACCGGTGCCGCGGCCTGTGGCAGGCAGGCCCGCGTTGATCCCGGGCCAGACGAGTTCTCGGTTGTCCCGCAGGCAGCCCTGGCCGATCCTGCCTCATTTTCCACCTTGCCCAACCCGGGGGGCACCAGCCGGACCGCAACGTCCGGAGTGGCCGCAGGTATCGTGGCGCTGGGGGGCAACCCTGCGGCGGCGGCGCCGGCGCGCCTTGGCTCCGCCAATACGCCCGCGCGCGCTGGGGGCGGTTTTCTGGGCTTTTTGTTCGGCGGCGGCAATCGCAATGCGCTCGCACTGAACCCATCCGTCGAAGCGGCGCGCCTGCGTGGCCTGGGCGTCCCGGTCCTTGGTGGAAATTAACTACGGTCAACTCTTCTTGAAGCGGTTGAAGCTGCGCTGGACCGGCGTAACTATATACCATCTTTTGGTTTTTGGTGAGCACATGCGCAATCTGATTCTGGTGACGGCCCTTTTCGCTTCTGTGGCGTGGCGCGCGCAAGCGGCCGAAGTGACCGACTATATGCTGGACAATGGCATGCAAGTGGTTGTCATCGAGGACAAACGTGCGCCGGTTGTGGTGCAAATGCTCTGGTACCGGGTGGGCGCCGCTGATGAGCCGCCGGGAAAATCCGGCATCGCGCATTTCCTGGAACACCTCTTGTTCAAGGGCACACAAAAGCTGGCACCGGGTGAGTTCTCGGCGACGGTGACGCGCAATGGCGGCAATGACAACGCCTTTACCTCATGGGATTACACGGCGTATTTTCAGCGGATCGCCTCTGACAGGCTGGGGCTGGTCATGTCGATGGAGGCAGACCGGATGCGCAACCTTCAGATGACGGTCGAGGATGTCACGACCGAACGTGATGTAGTGTTGGAAGAGCGCAGCCAGAGGGTGGACAGCGAGCCCGGCTCGCTGTTTCGCGAACAAATGCGCGCGGCGCAATATTTGAACCATCCCTATGGCATCCCGATCATTGGATGGCGACACGAAATGGAACAGTTGAACCGCGACGATGCGTTCTCGTTCTATGAGCGCTATTATGCGCCCAACAATGCGATCCTGATCGTCGCCGGAGACGTCAGGCCAGACGAGGTATTGGCGCTTGCCAAGCAATATTATGGCCCTATCGCGCCGACCGCTGATCTGTCGCCCCGGCAGCGCCCGTCGGAACCGCCGCAACTATCTCCAAGACGATTGAGTTATGAAGATGCGCGGGTGGGTCAACCCTATGTGCTTCGCAGTTATCTGGCGCCCGAGCGTGATCCCGGTGATCAACGGGCCGCCGCCCGGTTGGAGATTCTGGCCGCCTTGTTGGGTGGTGACAGTTCGACCTCGGTGCTGGGGCGCAAATTGCAATTCGAGACGCAGACGGCCGTCTATACCAGCGCCTTTTATGATGGCTTGTCCCTGGACGACGGCACCTTTGGTCTGGTGATCGTGCCTGTGCCGGGCGTGTCACTGGACGAGGCCGAACAGGCACTGGATGCGGCGGTGGCGGCGTTCATGGAACAGGGCGTGGACGAAGAACAACTGGCACGGATCAAGATGCAATTGCGGGCCGCGCGCATCTATTCGGAAGATGATGTCGGGGCTTTGGCGCGCAGATATGGGGCGGCGCTAAGCTCTGGCTTGAGTTTGGACGATATTCGGGAATGGCCTGACCTGCTGCAGGCGGTTACGGCGCAAGAGGTTCTGGATGCTGCCCGTGACATCTTTGATGCCCGAAAATCGGTGACGGGCCATGTCATGCAGCCCCCGGCGCAGGAGGGATGAGCATGACCTGGTTCAAACGATTTATCCTTGCCGCCTTCGTGTTCATTCCGATGCAGGCGCTGGCGGCGGTCGAAGTTCAGGAAGTCACCTCTGAGGGCGGCATTACCGCCTGGCTGGTCGAAGAGCGCTCGATCCCGTTTGTCGCGCTGGAAATTCGGTTCCGCGGCGGCTCATCCCTGGATTTGCCGGGCAAGCGAGGGGCGATCAACCTGATGACCGGCCTTTTGGAAGAAGGCGCAGGCGCGCTGGATGCGCAGGGCTTTGCACAGGCCACGCAGGAACTGGCCGCGCGGTTTCGGTATCGCAGCTTTGATGACGTGATTTCGATTTCGGCACAAATGCTGACCGAAAACCGCGATCAGGCCGCGGCCTTGCTGAAGAGCTCGATCATGGAACCCCGCTTTGATCAAGTGGCACTCGACCGCGTGCGCGGACAGGTTCTGGCCGGATTGCGCAGCGACGCGACGGATCCTTCAACCCTGGCCGGGCAGCGCTTTGATGCGATGGCCTGGGGCGCGCATCCCTATGGGACAGATGCCTCGGGCACCGAAGCCTCGGTCAATGGTCTGAGCCGTGATGATATGTTCGACGCCCATGCGCAGGTGTTTGGGCGCGACCGCGTATATGTGGCCGCCGTGGGCGATATCTCTGCCGACGAGTTGGGCACGCTCCTGGATGGTTTGTTGGGCGATCTGCCGGCAGCGGCAGCGCCGTTGCCGTCACGGGCGACATTTTTGCTCGACGGGGGTGTGACGGTTGTGCCATTCGAGACCCCACAATCGGTGGCGCTGTTTGGTCATCAAGGCATCAAGCGCGACGATCCGGATTACATGGCCGCATATGTCGTGAATGAGGTATTTGGCGGATCTGGATTTGAAGCGCGGTTGATGAAAGAAGTCCGCGAAAAGCGTGGGCTGACCTATGGCATCGGCACATTCCTGGCACCGATGGAGCATGGCGAATTGATCATGGGGCAAGTGCGTTCAGACAATGACACGATTGCGCAAGCAATCGACGTTGTGCGCCAGGAATGGGCACGGCTTGGGGCACAAGGGTTGACCCAAGAGGAATTGGATGACGCGAAAACCTATCTCACGGGGGCCTATGCCTTGCGCTTCGATGGCAATGCGCCGATTGCGCGGATCATGGTAGGCATGCAGATGACGGGCCTGCCGGTAGACTATTTGCGCACAAGAAACGATCAGATAAACGCTTTGACCCTTGACGAGGTCAATCGGGTCGCGCGCCGCCTTTTTGATCCGGAGGCCCTGCACTTTGTGGTCGTGGGCCAACCCGAGGGTTTGCCGACATCCGAATGATTTGCCGATGGTAGAATCGGGTGGGACCATGCTAGATATAGCGCCATGGCCCAACCGACCCCCCATATCCGGGCAGAACTGCCCAAAATCCGCCAATTGGACGAAGCTGCGATCAACCGGATTGCTGCCGGAGAAGTGGTGGAGCGTCCCGCCTCGGCGGTAAAGGAATTGGTCGAGAACGCCATAGATGCGCAGGCCCGCCGGATCACGATTGACGTGGCCGATGCGGGCAAGACCTTGATCCGCGTCAGTGATGATGGGCACGGAATTGCGGGCCCGGATTTGCCACTTGCTCTCAGCCGGCATGCGACCAGCAAAACCGATGGCGCCGATTTGCTGGACATCCATTCCTTTGGTTTCCGCGGTGAGGCCCTGCCCTCATTGGCGGCGATCGGGCGCCTGACACTAACCTCACGGGTCAAGGACGCAGAAGAGGCCAAGTTGCTGACAGTCGAGGCGGGGCGCGCGCACCCGCTGCGCCCCGCTGCCCTCAGCGCTGGCACGATTGTCGAACTTCGCGACATATTCTTTGCCACGCCTGCGCGGTTGAAATTCATGCGCTCGGACCGCGCGGAAATGATGGCAATCAGCGATGTGGTCAAACGCCTGGCCATGGCAGAACCGGCCACCACTTTTGTGTTGAATGATGTGAGCGACGGGGGCGTGCGGCAAGTGTTTCGCGCCGATGCTGGCCAGGGAGAGCTGTTTGACGTCGTCATGCAGCGTTTGTCGGTGGTTCTGGGCCGGGAATTCGCCGAGAATGCCATGCGGATTGATGCCGAACGCGACGGCATACGGCTGTGGGGGGCGGCCAGTCTGCCGACCTTTTCGCGCGGGGCGGCTGTGGCACAACATCTGTTTGTCAATGGCAGGCCGGTGCGTGACAAACTGTTGATTGGCGCCCTGCGCGGTGGCTATTCCGATGTCATGGCGCGAGACCGGCATCCGGTGGCGGCCCTGTTTGTCGATTGCCCGGCAGAATTGGTCGATGTCAATGTGCATCCTGCCAAGACCGAAGTGCGGTTCCGCGATCCGGGGTTGGTGCGCGGGTTGATCGTTTCGGCCATCCGCCATGCCTTGATGCAAGAGGGGCACCGCAGCTCTCGCACGGTGGCCGAAGGGGTTCTTGGCGCGGCGCAGGCTGAGCCAGCGGGCGCTCGGATCTACCAGATGCCACTTGGCACGAGTGAGCATTTGCCCCGCCATTTCACGGAGCCATCTGCGCGTGCATTTGCACCTGCCGCCGCTGTGGTTGGCCCCGCGATACCGGCAGAAACCGAGGTCAGAGCCGATCAGCCGCTTGGCGCGGCGCGCGCGCAGGTGCATGAGAATTACATCATCGCCCAGACGCCGGATGGACTGGTGATCGTGGATCAGCACGCAGCCCACGAGCGACTGGTCTATGAGCGCCTCAAGCGTCAGCATGATGCACGAAATGTCGTGTCGCAGGCCTTGCTGATCCCGGAAATCGTCGAATTGCCCGAGCCGGACGCCGCGGCAATTTTGGCGGTAAGTGAGGACCTGGCGGCATTGGGCCTGGTGGTCGAACCCTTCGGTGGCGGGGCTGTGGCGGTGCGTGAAACGCCGGCGGTGCTGGGTCAGGTCAATGCCGCGGCGTTGGTCCGCGATATTGCCGACGAATTGTCCGATCAGGGTGGCAGCACGGCACTGCGCGGCCGAATTGATGCGGTTCTCAGCCGGATGTCCTGCCACGGTTCGGTACGCAGCGGCCGTCAGATGCGGCCCGAGGAGATGAATGCGCTCTTGCGCGAGATGGAAGTGACGCCCAGCTCCGGGCAGTGCAACCATGGGCGCCCCACCTATGTGAAATTGCAGCTCAGCGATATTGAACGATTGTTCGGGCGTAGCTGATGAGTTTTCCGACCACCCTTGATCTGCAAGACCCCCTGGTGCTGTTGGTGCTTGGTGGCGGCGTGGTTGTCTTGTTGATCGTCATTTTGCTGTTGGTGGCGGTTCGGCGGTCAGGCGCGGCGGCCAACAGTTTCGCGCCAATGTTGCATCAGATGGATACGCTTTCCCAGCGGGTGCAGGGGCTGAGCGACGGCCAGCACCAATTGTCGGGCGGCTTGCAGCATGTTTCCGAGGCGCAGGCGACCAGCCAGGCCAAGATGCTGCAAATGATGGAGCAACGCCTGGCCGATGTGTCGCGCGCGATGAATGAAAACCTGGAAGGCACCTCGCGGCGGACGGCACATTCGCTGGGCGAATTGCAGCAAAGGCTGCAAACCATCGACAAGGCGCAAGAGAATATCACACGGCTTTCGGGCGATGTGCTGAGCCTGCAAGACATATTGTCGAACAAACAGACGCGCGGCGCCTTTGGTGAAATTCAGCTCAATGACATCGTCAGCAAGGCGCTGCCGTCAGACAGCTATACATTGCAAGCCACGCTGTCCAACGGCCGGCGCGCAGATTGTCTGATCCATCTGCCCAACCCGCCGGGGCCGATTGTGGTGGATGCCAAGTTTCCCTTGGAGGCCTATGAAAAACTGCGGGCTGCCAAAACCGATTGGGAGGTGAAACAGGCCGTCACCGATTTCAAGACGTCCGTGCGCACGCATATTCGCGCCATTTCAGAGCGTTATCTGATCGAAGGTGAGACCGCAGATGGCGCGTTGATGTTTCTGCCGTCCGAGGCGATCTATGCCGAGTTGCACGCCAATTTTCCGGAATTGGTGCGCGATGGGTTCGACAAGCGGGTGTGGATCGTGTCGCCCACGACCTGCATGGCCACACTCAACACCATGCGCGCCATTCTGAAGGACGCGCGGATGCGCGAACAGGCGGGCGAAATCCGCAAGATGCTGCGGCTGTTGCATCGCGATGTCGATCTGGTGGTCGAGCGGGTTGGAAAGCTGGACACCCATTTCCGCCAGGCGCGCGCAGATCTCGACGGCATCGGCACGGCGGCAGAGCGGGCGGGCAAACGCGCAGCCAAACTGGACAATTTCGATTTTGAGGAACTGACACCCGAAACTGAAAATGTCGTGCCATTGGCCGGCCCTTTGACCAAGGGTGACAATTAGCCGGCGCCCAGGTGGCTGTGATGCGCATAGCTGGCACGGGCGCGCGCCCACACAGCGTCGGACGGGTCATCCAGGCGTTTGAGTAGCGGCAAGAGCTGTTGGGCAAAGTCCTTTGTGCTTTCGATCGGCAGTAGCGAGGGCAGGTTGTCTATCGCCATGATGTCCAAGCTGGGCGTGTCGGCCACGCGCAGGACGGGGTGTTTCCAATTCGTGACGTGATCATACAGGGGAATTGGGTTGTAATCAGATCCAGGATCGCAGGCGATATCGCCGATCACCCGCAGTTTTCGCGGTGCGTTGCCCGTATTCGCTGACAGGAAAGGTGGCGTGTCGGGCCCCGCCAGTATGCAGTTGAGAAACAGGTCATGGTCCAGGATTTCCGGAAATGGGCCACCATGGGCGGTTTCGGCCATGTCCCAATTTGTGGTGGCCACGCCGGTTGCCTTGCACAAGTCCCGCGCGCCCGATCCGACACGGCCCAAGGCCCCGATGATCAAGGCGGTGGGCGGGTCGCCCGTCAGCGCATGTTTGACCGACCGCGCCATGGCATGCGCAGAGGGATAGGTCGTCACCGGCGGGCAGGGTCGGTCCTGGCGCGCGGCGGCAAGTGCCAGCAAGCTGACGGCCGCGCCCGCATAGCCCGCCCAATAGCCAAACGCGGCCAGCCGCCGGCCGGCATCATCGACTAGATATTCCAGGTCCAGCAATGTGCCGCCGCCTGAGCGAAACCGCCGCAACAGGGCTGGCCCGTCGTGCTGGCCCTTGAAAGCATGGCCGAACATGATGTGGTGGTGGCGCAAATCACTGCCGTCATCCGGCAGTTCCTTGAGCCCCAGGATCACGGCATCCTTTGGGGCGTTTACCCATTGGCCGGGCCGGACGATCGTCGCGCCCGCATCGGCATAATCTTGCGTCGGGATGCACCGTTGTCTTGCGTCCTCGACAGTGACTTGAAAACCTCGGTTCACCAATTGTTTCACGCCATCAGGCGTAAGCGCACTGCGCTGTTCATTGTCACGAATTTCGGCGCGCAGCCACAGGTGCATGTTACTTCCCCAAGAAATCAAGGCGTTTGACCCAGTATCAATAGCCCATGGCACCTTGCACCAGTGGCAAGGCTGCGGCGGCGGCCACACCTACGGCGGCGCCGGTCAGCAACCGGACGGGCAGGGTTACAAACACCGGGGCGACTGCTGACAACAAGCCACAGATCACCGCGTAAAAAACAAGTGCTGTCAGATCCATACCGCGACCCATTTCTGCTATCGGCCAAGCGTTCCAGCGCTTTGGGTTCGGGTCAAGTCACATTCCGAAATATTTAATTGAACGAGCGTTTAAAAAAGATGCTGACAGGTGAGAATTGCTTTGTATACTTCTCTTGCAGCTCAGCTGTGGCATTCTTGCTTTGCAAGACCAAAAAGAATCGACCCCAAAGGGGCGGAGCCAGGAAACTGGCGGGAGGACAAATTGACCAGCGGCCCAACGGCGCCTCAATCGGTGCCTGCACTTTTGGAACGCAACGCTCTGATCTACGGGGCGAAACCGGCTTTCCGCGAAAAGGAATTCGGCATTTGGCAAAGCTGGACATGGTTGCGTGTGAATGAAGAAGTGCGCTCGATGGCCCTTGGCTTTCTGGCGCTGGGGCTGAATCCGGGCGATCATGTAGCGGTCATCGGGCGCAATCGCCCGGCGTTATATTGGGCCATGGTGGCCATTCAGAAGGCGGGCGCAGTGCCGGTGCCATTGTATCAAGACGCCGTCGCCGAAGAGATGGCTTATGTCTTGGACAACTGCAAAGCGCGCTTTGTCGTCGTGGCCGACCAGGAACAGGTCGACAAGGTTCTGGAAGTGCAAGACCGGGCGCCGACGATCGAACATATCGTTTATCAAGACGCGCGTGGATTGCGCAAATATGACCATACACGCCTGCATTCCCTGAAGGATGTTCAGGCCGAGGGGCGCGCGGCGCATGAACGTTTCGAGGCCGAACTGAAAGCGCGCGAGGGCAAGCTGGATTACGACAGCACCTGTGTGATGCTGTACACCTCAGGCACGACGGGCAAGCCCAAAGGGGTGGTTCTGTCCAACAGAAACATCATTGAAAGCTCAAAGAATTCGTCAGATTTTGATCATCTGAGATCTGACGATGAGGTTCTGGCCTATCTGCCGATGGCCTGGGTGGGCGATTTCATTTTCTCGATCGGGCAGGCGTTCTGGACCGGGTTTTGCGTGAATTGCCCGGAAAGCCCGGACACGATGATGACCGATCTGCGCGAGATTGGACCGACCTATTTCTTTGCGCCGCCGCGCGTCTTTGAAAACATGCTGACCAACGTCATGATCCGGATGGAAGATGCGAGTCGTTTCAAGAAATGGTTGTTTGACCATTTCATGGCGCATGCCCGCAAGGTTGGGCCGGACCTGCTGGATGGCAAACCCGTGAGCGGCGCTGACCGGCTCAAATACAAGCTGGGCGATTTGTTCGTCTATGGCCCGCTGAAGAACACCTTGGGGTTCTCCAAGGTGCGCGTTGGCTATACTGCCGGTGAGGCAATTGGCCCCGAGATCTTTGATTTCTATCGCTCGCTGGGCATCAATCTCAAGCAGCTCTACGGGCAGACCGAGGCCAGTGTGTTCATTACCGCGCAGCCTGATGGTGAGGTCCGCGCCGATACGGTGGGCGTGCCCAGCCCGGGGGTTGAGTTGCGCATCGCTGACAACGGCGAGGTCTTTTATCGCTCGCCCGGCGTGTTCGTGGAATATTTTGGCAATCCCGAAAGCACGGCCGGCACCAAGGATGCGGATGGCTGGGTCGCGACAGGAGACGCCGGTTTCATCGAAGAGGGCAGCGGCCACCTGCGCATCATCGACCGCGCCAAGGATGTCGGTAAGATGGCAGATGGCCGGATGTTCGCGCCCAAATATGTGGAAAACAAGCTCAAGTTCTATCCCAATATTCTTGAGGCAGTGGTTTTTGGAAATGGGCGCGACATGTGCACGGCCTTTATCAACATTGATCTCACGGCTGTCGGCAATTGGGCCGAGCGCAACAATATCGCCTATGCCTCTTATCAGGAACTGGCAGGTCATCCCCAGGTGCTAGATACGATCCAGGCTCATGTCGAAGAGGTCAATCGCTCGGTCGCCCATGATGATATGCTGTCGGGCTGCCAGGTGCACCGCTTTCTGGTTCTGCACAAGGAACTGGATGCGGATGATGGCGAGTTGACACGCACGCGCAAGGTGCGGCGCAACACGATTGAAGAGAAATTCGATGACCTGCTGGGCGCGCTCTACGATGGGTCGCGCAGCGTCTATACCGAAACCGAAGTGACGTATGAGGATGGCCGCAAGGGCAAAATCACCGCCACATTGGAAATCCGCGACGCGGCGGTTGTGGATACCCAAAAGGTGGCAGCCGAATGAGACGGATCATGCGGGGGGCATGCCATGCTTGATGGCGCGACAGAGGGATACACCACGGCGGATGGTCGCAAGATCGGCGGTGTGATGATGGAGATGAAGAACATCACATTGCGATTTGGCGGAGTGGTGGCGATCAAGGATATTTCCTTTGACATCCGCGAAGGTGAAATTCGCGCGATCATCGGGCCCAATGGGGCTGGCAAATCGTCCATGTTGAACGTGATCTCCGGGTTTTACGTGCCGCAAGAGGGTGAGGTTTGGTTCCGTGGGGCGCCGCGCCCGGCCATGCGGCCCTTTCAGGTGGCCCAACAGGGCATAGCGCGCACTTTTCAGAACATTGCCCTGTTCGAGGGAATGTCGGTGCTGGACAACATCATGACCGGGCGATTGACACAGATGAATGCCGGGATTGCAGCCCAGGCGCTGTGGTGGGGGCGTGCCCAGAAAGAAGAAATTGAAAACCGCGAAGTCGTTGAAAAGGTAATCGATTTCCTTGAGATTCAGGCCATTCGCAAAACGCCCGTGTCGCGTCTGCCCTATGGGTTGAAAAAGCGGGTCGAGTTGGCGCGCGCCTTGGCGGCCGAGCCCAAGTTGTTGCTGCTGGATGAGCCGATGGCGGGCATGAATGTCGAAGAAAAAGAGGACATGAGCCGGTTCATTCTGGATGTGAATGACGAGTTTGGCACAACAATTGCGTTGATTGAGCATGACATGGGCGTGGTGATGGACCTGTCGGACCGGGTTGTGGTGATGGATTACGGCAAGAAAATTGGCGACGGCACGCCCGATGAGGTGCGCAACAACCAAGAGGTGATCGACGCCTATCTGGGGGTCAGCCATGATTGAACTGGGGAAACCAAATGCCTGATCAGTTTTTGTATGCTATCGAAGTGACGATCAACGGTTTGATGGCCGGTGTACTATACGCCCTGGTGGCTTTGGGCTTTGTGCTGATCTTCAAATCGTCGGGCATTTTCAACTATGCGCAGGGCATTTTTGCGCTTTTCGCGGCGTTGACCTTGGTGGGCATCATGGAAGGTCAGGTGCCCTTTGCGAACCTGATCAACGCGATAATCGGCACCGAGATTCACGGGTTCGGGTGGTCTGTTCCGGCGGCTGTTGCGATTGTGCTGACGATCGGGGTGATGGTGCTATTGGCCATTGTCGTCGAAAGGCTGGTTTTGCGGCATCTGGTCAATCAGCCAGACATCATATTGTTCATGGCCACGATCGGTCTGGCCTATTTCCTGGAGGGCTTCGGTGACCTGATGTGGGGATCCGAGATCAAGACGCTGGATGTGGGCATCCCTCAAGGGGGGTCATTCTGGATCGAAGAAAACACGGCGTGGTTGGGCGGCGACGGGTTCTACGGGTTTTTCATTGACCGTTTGGACATCACCGCCTCGATCATCGCGGCGCTGTTGGTGACGGGCCTGGTGCTGTTTTCGCAATATACCAAACAGGGCCGCGCGATGCGCGCCGTGGCGGATGATCACCAGGCCGCGCTGTCTGTGGGCATTTCGTTGCGGTTCATCTGGGTTCTGGTCTGGTCCATCGCGGGGTTTGTCGCGCTGGTCGCGGGCATCATGTGGGGCTCAAAATCCGGCGTTCAGTTCAGTCTGTCGCTGATTGCGCTCAAGGCGTTGCCGGTCTTGATGCTGGGTGGCTTCACCTCAATCCCCGGTGCCATTGTGGGTGGCCTGATCATAGGTGTGGGCGAGAAACTGTTTGAGTTTGCCATCGGCCCGATGATTGGCGGGGCGACTGAAAACTGGTTCGCTTATGTGCTGGCGCTGGCCTTTTTGGTGGTGCGACCGCAAGGGCTGTTTGGCGACAAGATTATCGAGAGGGTGTAGATGCGACAATCCTGGCCATTATTGCGGGCGCTACCCGGTGTCATCGTGTTTGTCGCGATCCTGGGATTTGTTCTGCAGGTTGCCGAATTATGGCTGACACGCCAGGGCGTGATTGTTGCGGCCTACGGCTATGCGGATGTCGATAAGGCTGAAGGGTTTGTGTTGATGTCGGCCTTCATCGGGCTGGCCATCAACCTGGTCTGGAACCTTGGTTGGGCAGCGGTAGACCATGCCGCGGTCCTGTATGTGGATGGAAAGGCATAGGATGACCAAATTCATCGCAATCTTGAATGTAATCGCCTGGTCGGGCTTTTGGGCCTTTGGCTATATCGCGCTGACCGGCGGCGGTGACAAGGTGAATGTCGGGTTGGCCTGGGTGCTGGCCGCGCTGGGCGCAGCCTTGGGAATTTTTGCCTATCGGATGTTGATGAAAATCGCCTTGGACAGTGGCTATGCCGCGCCCAAACCCAGGTCGCGCCCGGCCCCACAAGACGACAACGGGGAGCCCGTCTGATGTTGTATCGCGAGGCCGGAGATTTCAAGACCAGCTATGTCGAAGACAATCAGACATTTCCCATCAAGTTTGATCGCTGGGGCTATTATGCGATTCTTGCGGCGGCGTTCGGGATTATCCCTTTCATCATCAACGATTATTGGGCAAATGCCGTTTTCGTGCCCTTTCTGATTTATGTGATCGCTGCATTAGGGCTGAACATCCTGACAGGATATTGCGGTCAGGTTTCGCTGGGCACAGGCGGGTTCATGGCAGTGGGAGCCTATTCCGTCTACAAGCTGATGACCTCTTTTCCCGAAGTCAGCATGTTCATCCATGTGCTGTTGGCAGGCCTGATCACTGCCGCGGTCGGGGTGTTGTTCGGTCTGCCGTCGCTCAGGATCAAGGGATTTTATCTGGCTGTTGCGACCCTGGCGGCACAGTTCTTTTTGGTTTGGCTGTTCAACAAGGTGCCGTGGTTCTACAATTATTCGGCTTCCGGGCAAATCACGTCGCCCGAGCGCACCATATTCGGAGTGATCATTACCGGTCCCAATACCGAGGCCTGGGCGAAGTATCTGTTCTGTCTGGTATTTGTTGTTCTGCTGGCCTGGATCGCGCGCAATCTGACACGCGGTTCAATGGGGCGTCGCTGGATGGCCATTCGGGACATGGACATCGCCGCCGAGATCATCGGGGTGAATCCACTGACCGCCAAGCTGTCAGCCTTTGCAGTATCGTCATTTTTTGTGGGCGTTTCGGGCGCGTTGTTCTTTGCCGTTTTCCTGGGCGCAGCCGAG
>Ga0316205_10002268_pt1 | contig 20547 bp, 19 predicted proteins | sample 3monthpyrite_MG_FD_204941 | JGI IMG/M metagenome (GOLD analysis project Ga0316205, IMG submission 204941) | Microbial mat bacterial communities from mineral coupon in-situ incubated in ocean water Damariscotta River, Maine, United States -... | ecosystem: Environmental > Aquatic > Marine >... | reverse complement strand
TCTCATGCGAAAATTGTTCAACTCCATTGAGTAATAAACTCACACCATCACGTGTCGACTCATCGCCAATATGGCCAAAGTCTAAATCCAAATGCTTGAGTTGTTCTTTCAGTTTCGTGTCCATACAGACCGTATCATTGCGCGAATATACTAAAATTTCAACTACTTTTTTCAAAAATGACAGCATCGACCAGATGCCTCTTTTTTAGTCAACTCCATGGCTTTTGAAGAAGATACGATATCTTTGGCTTTGGAAAAAACTGAATGGGTGATTGTTCCCATCCTGGCTCTGAACTAATTTTCAGAAAGAAGTAATCTTCTAATACGTCTAGCTTAATATTAGAAAAGTCACTACCATTGATAGTTAAGAGTATTGTGATTGAAAATAGTGCATTTATCATTTTTTCTCATTATCGTCTTCCCAGGCTTTTCATTTCCCCGCCTTCATTTCCTCTAACTTCGCCTGCACTCTTTTGGCATAAATAAGGTAGTGCTTGGCGTATTCTTCTTTACGCGAGTTTTTATAAGCGCCCGCATAATACGCCCCCACCGCCGTCCAAGAAGCCGCGCCATAACGTTGTTGTTCCTGATGTAAAATCCAGGCGCCGACCATGATGTTGGTACAAGGCTGCCAAAGATCTTCGGGGGTGATAGCAAATTCATCTTTTAGCTTGCCCCACCACCACGGATGGATTTGCATCACGCCACGGGCTTTTGACTGTTTATTTTCTGCCTTGGGCTTGTGATGACTTTCTACCTCACCGATGGCCATGAGTAAATCCACATGAATCTGGTATCGATCGGCGGCTTCCTGCCAGCAAAAGTCCTCGGGTGACGCCTGCAGGGGACTCGTCATCATCCATGTCATCAGCCCAACAAGACAACGCAAAGCCCAAAAATATTTCTCGGTCATCGGATGTTGTTTTATTCTGATCATGGGCAACGCTCTTTTTTTTATAACGCATTAAGACCTGATTTAAAGTGGATGACATTGGATTTTTTTTCTTTCTCTGGGCTTGGCTCGGTTTGTTTTTCTGGATCGAGTTGAATCGGCACGGTGGTCCCTTGGTTTTCCACCCATTGATTAAACACCGCGCCATAGGCGTCCGAATCCGAGAATTCTTCGCCGCCGCGATGGCTCAGATGCGAGAGGTAGGAACTGTGTAAATGGGTCATTTTCTCCGCCACATAGTCGGCTCGCAGGGTTTCGGCGGCTTTTTTTGTGGCTTCATCGCTGGAATGGATATCCAGGCCTTTGTCGGCGAGTTCTTTATTGGCCATGTCGGTGGCCACCGCAAAGCCGGCTAACATCATATAACTGCCGACGTTGTAGTGGGCCGACTCGGTATCCGAGGTATTTCCTTCGATCCCGGCTGAGGCTTTGAGGCCGGCGTCGGCGCCGAAAGCCCAGTTGGCGATTTTGCCAAAGGGTGAGTTTTTTGTCTCCACGCCTAAATGCACACTGGCGGCGGCAAAGGCGCGCTCCATGTCGGCCGAGGTGGCGGACTCCGCGCCATAGACACTGAAGGTCTGGTTTAATCCTTCGATGATGGCGCGGGCGGGCTGGGAATCAAACAGTTCTTTTTCCCCGAGGCTGCCCGACCAGTCGGCGGCCATGGTATTGGAGACGTTTGACCATAGGCGTTGGTTGAGGTCCGAGTCGGCAAAACCCTGGGTGAATAAGGTGTGCACCGCTTCCGACGACAGGCTCTCGCCGGCATGGATGTTTTGTGAATAGTCGGCCCGGCCGGTGTGGGCAATCAATAGCTCACTGCCGCTGCTTAAGGCCATGTGTACCATTTTCTGCTGGGGATCATTGAGATCCAGGCCATAAGCCAGCTTGACGCCGCCTTCGGCCTCCGCATGGGTGCGCATGAATTGCTTTTGCGGTTCAGAGATCAGTCCCGAGCTATCGGCTTGTTGAATAAAACGATCGACATTGTCTCGGCCGCTGAGCGTGATGGATTGTCCACCGCCCTCTTGCATCAATACCGCCTGTTCGTTATTGCTGGCAAAGGTGTCCGCCAGGTAATCCAGTTGCAGTAGCCGAGCCGCCTCTCGGGTGGCGCCCATGTCTTCCACTTGCTGGATAAATTCCGGGGGGGTCAAATTGGCTGTTTGTGCCGCCTGCTCCACCGCCTGACCTCTAAGTCCTTGGGACATTGTGGTGGCATAATACCCCGCCACCAACGCCCCAAACTGCATGTCATGGATAGCTTCATGTTGGGCAATATTACCGGCCCCACGAAAGAGGCCTGAGGTAAGACCCACATGCTGTGGATCCAGGCCTTCGCTGTGAATCGTTTTAAAAAAGGATTCCCGTTCGGCCAGATCCATGGTTTTGCTCATTGTCATGAGATCCACTAAATATTGGCTATCGCCTTGAGTGGCTTGGGTGGTGGCCCAAGTCTCGGCCATCTGAAATTGCGCCAAGCGTTGGTACGCCTCGTCGTCAGGCATTGTCTTGCCAAAGGTATTGAATTGTGATTCTTGCATGCCTTCCACTAATTGGCGGGTGGTGGCCTTTTGTCCGTAGCGAGCAAACGCGTCGGTATAGGCATATTTGGCCAGCCCTTCATTCATGTCCCCTCCGCCCCAGGCCTTGGCGGCTTTTTCCACGGCATTCATGTCACTGCCAAAGGCCACGGTGCGGATTTTTTCAAATTGACCGGCGGTTTGCCCCACCTCACCGGGGTGATGACGATCGCCGCCCCGTGCCTCGGTGAGATCCTGCAGGGCCAACAGGCGGGAGATCTCGCGTTGACCACCACTGGCGCCCAGTTGCGCGATAACCCCTTGCGTTGACATCCCGGTTTTGGCCGCCGCGCCGAGCATTTCTTGAGTGGAAGCCACGCCGGTGGCGGCTTGTACTAAGCCATGGGTGGCCAGATCACTGAGGCCGTGGCTCGCCCGTAATGCCTCATGGCTGTTTGACTGTGCCATTTCGTTCATTTTATGCAACCGACCCTCGGGGGTCTGGGTGGCCTGGGCCGCCTCGGATCCGGCTTGTTCGATATGGCGTGACCAGCCTTCGGCCATTTGGGAAAAAGCGTAACCGCCAAATTTGAATAAGGCCATGGCCAGCACCGAGGCCACCATAATGGCGTAGGTCTTGGTTTTGCCAAACAATGCCATGGCTTTGGCCGAGGCCTCGGGGGTCATCCAGATGGCATCCAGCCCGAAACCATAGCTGGCATGTCGATCATAAAAGGCGATGGCGCCATCCATGGCCATTTCATGCAGGGTGGCATCGGTAATGCCCCACAGCGTGAGCCAGCCAAACAGTCCCACGGTAAACAGCATCACCTTGCCCATGAGCGGCGTGACAATAAATAACGCTAAGATGGGAATCATGCCCAGTGCCACCACAAACATGATCGAGCGGATTTGCGGCAGCCACTCATTGGCGGCATTAGAGAGCCCGACACCTTGCACCATCAGATTGCGATTGGCCAGGGCACGTTGCGCGAGGTCCGGGTTGATGTCTTGCATGGCCCGGTCGATGGCTTGCGCCAGGAAAATATTTCTTACAAAATGGGTCGAGCCATAGGTGCCCACCGGGATGCCGTATTTTTGCATAGCGGATTGCATTAAACCCTGACAGGCATTGAGCTGGTTAGGTTTGCTCGGGTTAAAACCGATGTGGGCACACAGCGCGGATTGGGCGGTGGCAAACGTGGCGTCCCCTAGGAAGGGGTGGATATGCAAATCCCAGGCATCACGGCAGCTGGTGGTGATCCCCCATTTATTGGCGTGATTGTAGACCGTGCTAGCGGTGGTTTGCAGACGCATTTGACTCAAGATGGATTGGATATCCTGGGTGCCGCGTTTGAGATCGTGTTCATCAATGGACGTCGCCGGGGATTTTAGCGCCACCGGGGCACAATTTTTGACATACTCCCCCAGGGTTTTGCTGAGCAGGAAGTCATCGATCCCGATATTTTCCGAGGTGGCGCGGCGCATGAGATCAAAGGTGATACCGCCAGCTTCTTCCGCGTACGGATAGGCGGACGCGGTATCCACCACCGCCACAATGGAGCGTTCCACTAAGTTGAACAACCCGGCGATGAGCACGATGGCATCGGGCACGCTACCCACCACTTGGGCTTCATTTCTCACCGGGTCATAGACCGCCACGTTACCTTTGGGCAGGATCAAACCTTGAAAAACCGCCACACCAATCAAAATCGGCAATAACCAGCCCAGGAAACTCACCGGCTGACCGGTCATCCCCTGGGTGTAAATGGCCAACCCACCAAACACGATGCCTAGGATGGCAAAGGAGATAAACAAACCAAGATAATTATGGTCCGAAAAAATCAGCGCGAGGCGTTGAAAACCGGTGACCACGGTATCAAAACCATCATAGGTGACATATTCCATGTCCAGTGCCCCGGCGGTGCCCGGCAGGCCTAACGCCGTCAAGATTCCTAAATACATTGTTATTTTTTTCATCACTGAGCTGTCCGGTTCATTGGCCAAGCAAACCTTGCGCGTCTTGTTGTTGAGCGGCGATTTTTTTCTCCAGCTCAAAGCGGATCACATTGAAATGGTCGCTCAGTGCAGAGATTTCCGAGTCATAATGTTGTTTGGTGGCTTTTCTGAAGGTGGCCAGGCGCGGTTTCCAGCGCCTGACTTTGGCAATGGCCCCTTCCAGCACTTTGGGATGACAAAAATCCCGATCCCCGCCGGGGATCGTGCCGGGTAGATTGGCCACTTCCAAGGCCTTGTCCACCACCTGGCTGGTCTGTTTATACAGATCATCAAACGCCCGATAGGCATAGGCGAGGGCTAATGGGGCCCGCATGATTGCAATGGTGCTATTCTCGGTCCCTGTTTTGACGCCGGTTAATAAAAATTGGTAGACGGGTAACGGGGAGGCGTTCATAAAGGCCTGTTCTTCCAGGGTAAAATCGGGGCCATTGTGTTTGATTTTATTGCCGATACTAAGTAGGCGATCTTCCATCCATTGATTTAGGGAGGTGGCGCTATTATTGACACAGAGCGCTCCCTGGGCTTCGGGTCGTTCTTGCGCCTCACCGGTTAATAAATCATCGAGTTTTTTGGCATCGTTGCCGGGACAGGGCGCCACGGTTTCCATATGGTACGCGTTATTGGCGGGCACATAGCTGACAAGCACATCCCCCAGATAACCTCGCATCAAATCCCCGTAGGCCGTCAAACCCATCTGCTGGGTGATATTGGCAATCACCGAGCCGCCGCGACTAAAGATGTTTTTGAATTCAACAGGACAATCGCGTATCGCTTGATCCATCGGCACGGGCGGACGTCCGCCCGCCGCTTTGACCTCGGCTTTGTGTTCATCAAAATTGCGATGCAGCGCCTGGTTCAGGCTGACACCGCCGGAGATTTCGTTCCACATCTCCGCCACCATGTCTTTATCGTCGGCGGCCACGGTGGTCACCAGGCGTTTGGATAAGGCACAGTCGTTTAACTGCAAGCCATTGAGCCAGCTGGCGGCGCGCTCCATGGCTTTCATGGTTTCCGAGCATTCTTTACACATGGTTTTTAAGGCCATATCAAAGGCCACCGCCGGGGCGGCTTGCACAATGCCCTGCAGTTTATCCACCAGCAGATCCGGATCGAGAAAACTCAAGCCCCCGGCAAACACATCAATGCCGCCACAGCCGGCTTTGATTTTCGGGGCTTGCACGCTAAAAGCCTGATCGTTGGTCATGCGCCAGCGGGCCTGGAACGCCCCGCCGGTCAAATACCCCCGGCGCTGCCCGTCCAGATAACCCGGTGAGGTGACGGTCATTTGATCCAGCCAATCATCTAACCAGGGATTGGCCGCGACCGTGTTTACTGATAGACAGGCGAACAAAAATAAGATAAATAAAGATTTCATCGGCTGACGCCCTGGACCGGGGCCAAGGGATCATTGATGCCGCCCATTTCATAGTGCATATTTAAGAATTGCTCCGGTCGGGTCTCGCCGTTTAAGTAGCGAATGGCGCGATAGGCATTGTCTTCCAGCACGGGTAAGGCCTCTTCCCCCACGGCGATGGGCATCCATTGTTGATGATTGCGAGAGACCACGATGGTCACCGGGGTCATCTGCACCCCGAATTTGGCCGCCGCTTCTGGGTGTTTTTTGATATCAATTTCTCGCAGGCGCCAGCCATGGCGACGTCCGAAATGGCTTAAGATATTTTTTTGGGTAGTACAAAATCCACAGCTCGGCTCGGTAAACACCACCAGTCCAAAATGATCGCGGTATTGGCTGAGGTGTTGACGAGTTTCTTGTTGGCGGATCTGCGTGCGTTTGTTTCGCCCAGGGTTGGTTTTGTGATATTGCCCATAGGCATTCATCGTCGGGTTTTCCAGCATCACCACTTGAGAAACGGCAGTAAACGCCAGGGATTTTCGGCGAATCACATCTTGCACCGTATAATAGGCCAAGACCTTCTGCGGTTGCGGTTGCCAGATAGCCTCTTTCAAATACCGCTGTTGCAGTTTTTCCAGCGCATCCGGATGCATGGCCATCATCTGGGCATGGGGCGGCGGTGGGGGTAAGGCTTGGCGTGTTTCCATCGCCGCGTCGTCTGGCGAGGGTTTCTCGCAATAAAACCAATAACCCTTCATTGTTTCTCCGTCATGGCAAGTGCGCTCGGTGGCGAATGCCTGAAGCGGCACAAACAACAGCATGAGTATTAAAATCCACATCGTTAAGCTCCCCGCGCTGACAGCAGTTTCACTTTTTTTAATTTTTCTATGTCCACAAAACCCCAATACCGCGAATCAAAACTCGCTTCACTGTCGCCTAAGACCAAGGCTTTGCCTTCGGGGATGGCTCCATTCCAGAGAAAAACGGCCAACGGTTTACCGCTACCGGTCCGTTGTAAGGCGGTTGCGATTTTTTCACCGTTACAATAAAGATCCCTGGCGATGGTTTTGAGTTGATCGCCGGGCACACAGACCAGCTTTTTGGTGAGCCAGAATTGCTGGGTCAGTTTGTCACGGGCGGCCTCCATATCTTGGCGACCGGCCAATAAATCATGGCTAAATAGAAAATGCACATAGTCCCCTTTGCTCGGCTGGCCAGCACTCAGGTAGCCCAGGCGGCCATTGACGGACTCGGTAATATTCCAAATCAGATTTTTTTCCAGATGCACAAACACACTGGCCAGTAACACGATGGGCAGGACCCGGATGAAAAAACGGGATCGGTGATTTTTTTGATTTTTGGGCTGATCAGTGATGACGGTATGAGAGTTCATTTTATTTTGGGCTCCAGGTGTTCGAGGGTGGCTAACAGGGAAGGAGAGGGTTGTTGTTCATAAAGCTGTTGCAAGGCATAGTGCAGTGACACATCGCCATACACCACCGTTGCATGGGCTTGCGCTAGAAAATCTTCGGTACGTTGGGCACAATAGCCGTCGAAGTGTACATTTTCCACAAACGTGACCGCCGGCACTTTAGTGATGCCGTGTTTTTTAAACAGGATCGGGTCGATTTGTATTTCGACCGGATACATGGCACATTTTGGATGATCACAAAACGGATCTTTCCTTAGCCGTTGGGCGATGTATTTAGCGGTGGGTTTGACTCGGTGGGCGCCTCCGATAAAACCGCGCATGACCAGGACCCCATTGCCGATTTTTGCGACCTGGCGGATATAATTTTGAATCGTTGCGGTGGGCATCGAGGAGGAAATAAAGACATACACCCAATCCCCTTGGATCACGCCGTTATCGATGGCTTGTTGCATGGCCTCATTGACATGGGGATTGTTTTCAATATCCACCAGACGGGCCGCCGCCGCTTGCATGGCCGCCATGTCTTTTTTGTAGGGCTCACTATTGATTTTTGCCACGGTCTGCTTGATGCGTTCCAACATCGCCGGGGTGATGTGGACTTGGCTGGCTTTCTCGGCCAAGGTCCGCATGTCCTCACTGATTTTAATCGTTTCTGTCGCCCACGATGGCAGGGTTATCAGCATTAAGAACATCATGGTTGTTATTCTCATCGTATTAATAACTAACACAGCATTTCACCTTTCTAAACACCATCCAGGAAAAATTATCCCCGGCCAGGGGGGGATTTTTCATGTGGCTCCATAATAAACCGGTACGGCCGATGGGATGGCAGGTCTGATCTCGGACCGGTTTGACCAGTTGCAGCCGGTAATTGCGTTTTCGCCAAATGGGGGAAGGCACCGTGCCACAGGCAGAGATCCCCGGATCCCAGAGCAGACCCAGACGACCCATGAGATAAATCCCTCGGGCGGCCAAGGCGGCATTGGCTTCCACATAATCGGTGGCGGTGATACTGCCCGCCAGGGGATAGACCGATGGCCAGCTGCCTTGACACCAAAACAGCTCGTTGATGGGCAAGCCGGTGCTGGTGGCCGCCGCATCGGCGGCGCAGGCCAGTTGCGCCGCCGGATTGCCAAATAACACGGACTCGGGATTCAATAAAGCGGCGATCACTTCATTGTTCCAACTGGGTAACACTTCGCTGATCATGGCCACATCAAACGAGGTGTTATCGATACAGGGAAAGTCGTAAAACATATCCAGCATCGCCCAAGCGGGGAAAATATAATAATGCAGTTGTTGAAAGGCTTTGCGATCATGATCGGCTTGCATATAGCCGCCGGCGAGCTGACCGGGACTCGGGTTGTTGAGTTGATTGCCCATGGCCATAAAACAGTACGGGTCGGAGACGGTATCGATCATGCGAGCCGGCTCCCAAAACGACATGGTGATCCCAATCTTCAGACCACAGACACACACCGGGTTATCAATGGGGTCTGGATCGGCGGGCGTACCGGCATCGGCTTGGATTAACCCGCCAATGCGAATGGGAAAAATACACTGCCAGGCGATATCGGTGAGGGGGTTGATAAATTCCGGGCCGCATTTTCCAGCGCTGGCCTTGCTACTGACACCGAGGGTGATCAATACAAGTAAGAGGCTTAATTTAATGGGATGTTTCATGGCTTGCCTCTTGATAGATAGCATATTCAGTGATCAACAAACGATCTTTATGCTGTTCGACGATGGACGGCACCACCTGGAGGTTGAATCGTTGCAGCCATCGCTCGTTTAATAAAAACACCGGCCGGCCGATTTTTTTGCTCAGGGTAATGGGGTCACCCCCGGCGGTGATAATCGTGTCGGTTTCGTTAATCACGGTGTTTAACCAGATTAAATGTGCCTCGGATCGACCGATAAAAATAATCCGTGAAGGCAATTGCAGGTATTGCAGTGGATTGTAAACATAGCCTTTGGGGTAAATGATCTGTCCCTGCCGGTCGATGACGTCTTGCTCGACGATATACACCGGTTTGTGCTCACGCACTTGCTGGTGGCGGGCGTTGGGTAAGCGGGGGGATTGAAAACCGCCCCATGACGTCGGATCTTTTTGATAGACGGCTTGCCAATCGACCCCTTGGGCGCGCTGTTTGATTTCTTCTAAGACATCGGGTTCGACAATGTCATAGGTCTGGCCCAGGGTGAGGCTTTGTGACAGGGTCAAGGTCGGGTTTAAGCCAAGTAGCAGCAGCAGGATCAATCCCCTGCCCCGGATGAATGAGACCATGGCATTCATTATTTCAGCCCCCCATGAAACTCGGTGACTTTATCCGTGAGACGCCGTGACATATTATCTTCGGTCTCATGCACCAGGTCTTGATAATACTCAGAGAGATCGATTTGGCTGAAATCCAGGTATTGAAATTCTTCAGGATAAAAACCGCGACAATTATCCGCTGAAACGTTGTTAAAGGAAGTCAGCTGGGGTCGCCCTTGCTGATGAATGATGCGCGCTAACTTGGAATTGAAACAGCAATAGGTCTTGGCTTGTTGCACACAGCCCGAGTATTTCCATTTCTTTTGACAATACTTTCCCGTGGCATAACACATGCCCGAGCCATTAGCGATGCCGGTTTGCATGTCCGAGGCGTTGCAATTATTGACAAAATAATCCACCGCAATGGCGATGGCAATACTGATGGCTAAGGTGGTGGGATCAAACGCCACCAGGGCGGCGTCCCCTGCCGCCGAAGCGGCTGCGGCGGTTGAGCCGCTGACACTATAAGCCGCATACGCGGCGGCGGCCACTTGATAGGTGCCCGAGATCGCGGTGGTGGCCAATGACATTTCTGAAATCGAGCCGGTGGAATCCTTGATGAGCTGATCAAAGTCTTTGCAACAAGTCTGAAACGCGGTATCGACCCCGGCGGTTCGGCATTCTTGATGTCTCCCCGAAAAAATCATCACGGTATCCAGGCAAAGCCCGGCAGCATCTTTCTCCCCATCGTCCACATAGATGCGATCATCCATGGAGGCGGCTAGGGTTTGATTGGCTTTCCCTGTCAGATCAATACAAGGAGTGGCTGAGCAAGCATAATGGCCAGCGCCGGTATCAAGACAAGGTCCACCGTTGGTCAATGGGCACACCGGCGCTGAGGTCGCACAGGCTTGGGTTTCGGTACACGCCGTTTGACAAGCGGTTTGACTGCCATGCAGCGAGCCATTGCTCGGGCACTGATAGACTATTTGAAAGCGACCACTCGGACGTTTGATGGGAATGACCTGGCAGGCGGTGGTTTTTGCACACACTCCGTTGGCACAGGGGATTCGGGTATCCATTGGGCACACCGGGGATGGCGTTTGACAGATCGCCCGATCCATGGGACACAAGGTCCCGCCACTTAAAACATCACAGGACTGCGTTTCATTTTTTGCGGTAAACAGTCCGTCGCCATTTTGATCGACGGCGCAGGCCCAATCAGCGGCTTGTGCCATGGTCAAGCCGCCAAGGCTAACAAAAATAATGAAGAAGATTTGTCTCATGAGATTTCGCCTTATTGTACCGCTCGGGGCGTGCCCGAGGTGCAGATCATATCCCGTCCTGCCATTCGGATGGATTGCATGATGGCGGTGGCTTCGGCAAAATTGTTCAGGCACTGGCAGTCTTGCACCAGGGTTTCTCCCTCGCCCAGGGGACACACCGCCTCGGCGCTACATTCGTGATAGACACTCTCTACCTGGGTGGTCGGGTTATTTCGTTGATCCTGGGTGGGTCCGAGACCGGCCACATCATTGGCGGGTCGGGTAAGGGTGGTTCGACAGGCCTGAGTGCATGTGTCCATGGCAGGCATTTCGGGTAAGACCAAGGGATGGGCGGTGAGAGTTTGCCAGGTGCCGGTTGCGTGGTTTAAGCGATAGTCATCATAACCCGTGTCCGTGGCCGAGTTTTTGATGGTGGCCGCCCGTTTGAGCGTTTGGCTAAAATCATATTCGGTGTCCTTTTGACAGTGGTAGATACGTTCTTTTAACCACCAGGGTTTACTGACCGGCACCGCGCAGCTGGAACCCACGATGGTTTTGTCGCTGGCAATAGGGACTAAACCCGTCGGGGTGAAATGATCATAGACCACCACCCCATCGACGGTTTCTTTTTCCAGGGCACATAAGGGGTCCGCTTGCAAAGTTTGGCAAGTATCGGTGATTTTTTCCGGCAAGACATAACAGCCCTCGTCCACTTTAATTTTCGCATAGGCATAACCTTCGCCGCCACCGGAGACGGCGACGCGTATCTTGAAAGCGTGGGCACCATAGGTGGCCATTTGCGGGGTGAAATCTAAGTTCGGATCGATATTCCAATTGGTTTTTCGTTCGCAATAGGGGATGGGTGTGCAGTTTTCACCAAAACACCGCCACTGGGTGCCGGGGGGATACGCGGTATCCGAGAGATCCGTCCAAGCGGCATCGTGTGCCCAGATGAGCGCGCCATTGTCACTGACCTGAATATGGTCATCAAATCTTGCATTGACCAGCGTGGCGGAAAGGATGCGATCGGGCCGTTCCACCCAGTAGCTGACTTGGTGGGCGTTTAAACTGCAGGTGCCATTCCAATAGTTATTGCCCTCGCTGCCTAACACCAGTTGTAGGCAATCCACCCCACAGCGACTCACGCCACCGCGACCGCCGTTGTAGACAATAATGTCATCCAGGGTCACTTCATCCAAGGGAACTTGACGAGCGAGGGTGCAGGCTTGTTTGACATAAGCACTGTCTTGCGCGGCGACCGAGCTGGATAACAGCTGAAAGGTTGGATTAAACGCAGCGGAGTTGGTGGCGTTGGGTAGCAGACTGGTGGGGTTTTTAAAATATTGGCTTTGATCGCCCTGACCGGCAGCACCACAGTTTCCCCGATCTTGTCCATAATACTGGATCGTCGGTCCCGAGACCTCGACCTTGGAGATGGCATACAGGGGATTCTTTTGCGTGATTTGGGCGGTGATGCCACCGCCCAAATCCCCTAAAATATTCGCCAGGTTACGCATCACCAAACCGCCACAATGGTTGTTCACACAGTAACAACCGCCTAAGGCGGCCAAGCCGGTTGCGGCCAGCGATATTTTATTACTGTCGGTCTGGGATGCCCATTGATAGGCTTGACAATGATTCCAGCTACCCGACTGACAAGCAATGACGCCGTTAGCGCACACCCCGGAGACCGGAAACGGCGGGGAATATAAATAATCCAAGCGGCCGTCCAGGTTGGTGTCTTGTTGGATGTTCAGGGTGGTGATATCCCCGGAGGGTCCCGGTGCCATGAGAATCTCTAAAAACTTTTGGGAGACAGGACAGGACAGTTGTATGGTGAAGGTTTTTCCTTGGAAGGTACTCAACGGCTTGGAAGACATCAGGGGTTGGGTCAGATTGGCATTGATGGCTTCGCCCGAGGCGATGAAGTTTTTCACCGGGGCATGGGTATTCGAGGCATCGACGGTGGCGTCATAGATTCCGAATCGATAGGGACTTGAATCCACCGCGAAGGCGGCCCATGAGCCTAATAATAATGAAACAAAAACAAAAAATGGCATGAGATTAACCGGCTCGGCTTTGTTTGACACAGGTTTCTAAAATCTCCACGATGGACATTCCTTCTTCGTGTAATTGATTGAACTTGGCCACCTCACTACCGGCCGAGGTGTTGACCCAATAGGTCCAGGGATCCACCACTAAGCGGGCCGGGCCTTTGCCAAAGGGGGTATCTAAAAACATTTCCGAGTAACGCGGTTTTTTATTTTTAATGCTGCACACTAAATCCAAGGCCAGCCCTTGGAAATCCAGCACCTTTTCTTCGGCGGCTTTCAAATAATCGTGACTCTCCATCAAAAATTTATATTCGGCATTGGAGCGAATCACCTCCCCGGAAGGACCAAACTTTAATAAATCCAATAGAGACTGGGTGACGATGCCAAACGAGCCCGAGTATTTTCTCGCTCGGCGGTAACCTTCTTCAATGAGTTGGCCGATTAAATTACCCGAATCGAAAAATGACCAGGCTTCTTCAAACAGGATGAAACGTCGACTAGAGCGGTCGGACCAATACAGATCCTGGGTGATGGCATTGAGCACCAGCATGGTGATCACCGAGAAGAGTTCGCGCTGGGGTTTGAGTCGTTCGAGTTCCAGTACCACAAAATCATCGGATCGAATATCAAAGGTGGAAGGCCCATTAAAAAATACGCCATAAATGCCATCGGATTTGAAGTCCCGCAGATTGAAGGCCATTTTGATGGCCAGGTCTTTGGCAAAGCCAAAGGCCTTGACATCCTCATCGGCGTGGGCGGGAAATTCGGCCAAATAGGTACAGACCCGATCGATGCCGTGATGGGGGTCCTGGATCGCCCATTTCACGGCGCCTTTTAATAAGGTCCACTCGGTTTCTTGCAGGCTTTGTCGGGAGGCGGAATAGACCATTTGCGCCACAATGTTGGTGGTGGCGATGTGGTCGAATTTTTTGTCTTCGTCATCTTTGGCGTGGGAGTCAAACGGATTAATGGTGATTTTCTCTCGACCAAAATCCAGAAATTTACCGCCCACGGTGCGACACAATTTTTGGTAACTGTAACCCAGGTCCACCACCCGCACCCGGCTGCCGGTCGCATAATAATTGGAGAGTAAATAGTTCAGGCTGAAGGATTTGCCCGCCCCGGAACCGGCGGTGACTAAAAAGTTATGGTTATTGGAGCGTGGATCAAACACATCCAGGCCGACCACCTGCCCTTTGCGGCCAATGTAACATAACACCGGATTGTCGGGGGTACCGACAAAATCCGCTTGGATGGGCAGCATTCTGACAGCGGCGCGGGCCGAGAGATAAAAATCCCGATCCAGGGTTTTGATGACTTCCGTGGTCGGGTATAAACCAAACGGCATCGAGACAATGAACATGGCCTTGCGTATCATGCTTTCCTCTTGCATGACATAGTGATGGTTTTCCCAAAGGCGGCGAGCACGGGCGGTGGAGGATCGGACTTCTTCAGGGCTATGGCCGAAGATCCACAGCGACGGGATCACCCGGACAAATTTTTCATTGTCCATTTCATCGAGTGCCCAGGTGAATTCTTCGGCGCGTTTGGCAATTTTCTGGGCAAAGGAGCCACTGGCTTTTTGCATCAGGGTCACATTGGCTTTGTGATGGATTTCACTTTTGATGCGTTCATCAAAAATAATATGGCACGACCATAAAAAAGGCGTTTTGATTTGATTGGTATCATCACTCAAGCCCATGATACCGCCGGTTTGCTCGTTGGTATCTAAGGTGGTGATGCCTTTGGGGATATTTTTTGGGGTTAAACATCTCGCATAAAGTTTTTCCCCGTCTTCCGGGCCGATTTCAAGGCAACCATTTTTTTCAATCATTTGCGTTTCGGCGTAAATCAACTGCTTGTTAATCGGTAGGGTGTCATCGTATTCGGCCACGCTGTCGGGCACATGTCGATTGAGCAATTTGCGCATCATTTCAATCAAGGGCGAGACACTCATTCTTCTTGGGCACAAACCCGCCCCGGTCAAGGATTCTTCGATCACCGCCAGATCATCGGGATTGATTTCTTCGGGGGATTTCAACGCAAAAAAACAGCGGAAATTTCGAAACGGAATGCCATACAAAGCGTCCACGCCCTTCACGCCGTCTAATAAAAATTTCGAATATTCATCGATATTTCGTCGGGTCAGTTCCCCGGCTCGATTTTTTCCCGCTTGGTATTGATTGACAAATTTTGAGATATCCGGGTCGGCATACAACAAACATTGCAGCACGGTTTTTTTCGGGAAATCCACTCGAAATAACGCCTTCAAGGTATTCATCTCCTGCAGGCCGGCAAAGGCCACCGGGGTGCATTCCCAAAGATAGCCATAGCTATCATCGTTATTGAAATACAGCTGCTTGTCCGGATCATAACTGCTGTACGGCAGGTAACGTGACAGGGCGTCGCGGCGTGAAAACTTAGCCAATTCATCCACGGTGGCACGATCGGCGCCACCCAAGGCCCAAGATAATAGGTCGTTTAGCGGTTTCATTATTTCGCGGGCTCCGTGGTGATATTAAGCAAACTCGGATCGGCTGGCGGGGCTTGGCTCGCGCCTAACACCCAACCGGGATGCGATCCAAAAAAATACACATAGCGTGGCATAAACAGGGGTTGGCCTTGGCCGAGGCGGGCCTGATAGTTGAGGATCAGGGTGCGTACCACTTCGGCGGGACGCACCAGCGGGGTTTTAGGTTGTTCTAGCAGCTGTTGCAGTTTTCGATAGACCGATTGCCGGTAATTGGCATAATGAGTGTCATGACTCTTTTCAGTGATCTCTGGATGATTGGGTGCGACTGGTGGCTCCACGGCGAATTCATCCGAGACCGCTGGCTTAGCCGGGGGCTTGCTATCCGTTGTCATGGGGTAACCGCGTTCCCCGGCCCCGGTGGCCATGTCATAAGCTCCGTTGACATCGACACAGCGACCATGATCTTGGCTCGCCTCACAGGCAAAATGCTCTTGGTAAGGGAAAAGGGAACAGCTCGACAAAAAGATTAAAAAAACAAAGAACATGGGAATGTTGATACATGGGGTCATAGGGATACCTTTTAAAACGACGAAACCATGGAAATGGAATGGCTAGTTTGAGCGAAAATCATTGATATCATGCAGGGTGAGATTAACGCCTTCAATGAGCACCACGGTCATTTTTTTGGCCGGACCGACCTCGATCACCGGCGACGACTGCCGCACTAAATCCAGAAAGATTTTACGCACATCATAGGCGGCGTCTGATAAGCCTTGACCAAAGCCTTTTTTCAAGGCCGCTTGACCACTGAGGGTGTTTTCTACGGTGCCCAGTGGACTGACGGATAACGCGCTGGCGCTGGCTTTCATGACGTCACCGGCACTGCCAAACACACCGGCGATAAACACTCGGGCGAGATTGGCGCCGGCCTTGGTGACCACTCGACCGTTGAGGCCCTTGATGCCATCTGCATCGACAAGATAGCCTTTAATTTTTTCATCAATGACCGCTTGTTGTTGTTGATTGACACAATGCAAACTCACCAGACGGGCGTCAATGCGTTCTTTATTGAGTTTGCCAAAACCACGGGCAATCACAAAACAGCCTTTGAGATTGGCTTTGATGTGATTGGGCAATACCGCTGGGGCTTGAATGCGAATGAGCATGGGTTCGGGGTCTTCATTGGCCTGAGCGACGGTGTCCGCTCGTAGGCCGGTTAACAGAATGCCTTCCATAAAGCCAGGCGCCAGGTAAATGCTTGACTTTTTTTTTGATGCAACGGGCTCATTGATGACGTCACCGGCGGTGTGAGCAATGGCGCCGACAAACACCGGTTCGGCCTCTTCCAGAGAGGTGCTTGATAGCGGCACCGGCGGTGGATAGCTCATGGCCTTTTCGACTTGCGGAAGGGCATTGGGCGGCATCGCCTTACCCAACAGCGGGGCCTGGTTTTTTTGCTCGTTGAGCTGAGCCATGGCTTGGTTCATTTGGTTTAAGGTCACTTTTAAGTCCGACACCTGGCTGGCGATGACGGTATTGTGCTCCGTTTGACGATCACGATCGGTTTCGATTTGTTTGCGAATATCATCTTCGGCCAGTTGATCACCCAAACGAATGGGGGTTTCGGTGGGCCGCTCAAGACCTTGGTTTCGCTTTTGCTCTTGGTCGGTGACCACATACCCCAACCAGCCCACGACAATAATGATCGATAGGATCGTGCCTTTGATGAGACGGGTGCGGGTCTCGGCATTGAATCCGTCCCATAAATTAGAGAAGGTCGTTCTCATGGCTGGATCCCCTCATCAATAATGATCAGTCGGCCGATTTGCCCCGAGTTGAGTTGTAAGGGGGTGACAGTAATGGCGGCAATGGTGCTGCCGAAGCTCGGCTGAGCGAAATCGGATTCCAGCAACGCCACCGGGGCTTTCGCTAAAATGGCATATTCCGTGGCGCGATACCCCAGACCTTCGACGCGGACTTCTTTGAGCTTGGTGAGTTGAATGGAGGCATACAGGGCGATCATGTCCGGCGCCTTCGGCGACACCGTGATCGTGGAGGAAAACCGTTGGACTTGATAGGTTTCGGGAATCTCATCGCGATAGACGGCTTGGGTTAGCTGCAGCAGTTGTTCTTCTTTGGCCATGGCGCGAAACAGTCTCAGGTTGTCTTTGATGCGGGTTTTCAGACCACCGGATAAATACACGGTCTGGGTGACGATGGGCTGGGGGTTGGCCACCAGGGTGTACACTTCACCGGCACACACGATATGCAACTCGGCGGTTTGATTGACATACTGGTTTAGACCGGCTTGCTTGCGGATCAGAAATTTAACAAACGCATTCTGGCCTTTCACTTCCACTAGCATGCCTTTTTCTTCGGAGTAAAACACATCGCTGATGGCACCTTCGGCACACACCACCCGATTAATGTCCCGATTGGAGAGCGCCACCCCCTGAGTGGTGTCGGCGGTCAGGGTTTGGCGATTGGCCAGGGCCACCGAGGCGCTGAGGGATAACAGCAGCACCATGAAATGGGTAAGGTAAGATTTCATGGCTGTCCCTCCTCGGCATTCACGCTCAACTCGGTCAGGTCATGAATCCATAATCGGCCATCTTCAATATAAAAGGTGATCCTGATCTCCACCTCGGTGGAGCGAGTGACTTCCCCATTGACCAGTCGGTCTTTTTTGGCTCGGACGGTGATTTTTTTTCGATCCTGGCTTAGCCGCAGCGGTGTGTTGCCGATCCAGGTGATGCGCGATGAGACGGTGGCAAACCGTTCAATGTCGGTCGCGATTTTATCAAACGCGGTTTGATAACCGGCAAAGGTGGCCGGGGAAAACAAGATGAGTAGCTCTTCAAATTGGGCGCGGGCACTGGCCGCCGTATAATTGGCTAACATGCTGGTGAGGTATCGGGCCATTTGCCGCAGGTAAGCGTCGGAGGCGTCATGGACACTGACCCAAAGATCACCGCTGGCATTCACCGGCAAGATAATGGTTTTTGTTGAGTCCATGGCTTGCTGGGTGGCTTGGTAATTGATCATCGATACCATCAGCAACACCACGAAGGCGAACTTCAGCAGTTTATTTTCAGCAAAAATGTTGGCGGCTTTTTGATTAAACAGGGTCAGTCTCATAAAGGATCGCTCGTATTATTCGTGAAACTGGGTGGCTTGCGGGGGTGGGTAACCCTTCATGCCAGAAAACCCGGCGACATAGATGAGGTGTCGCAAAAATCCTCGCGGTTTATTGCGTTTCACGTGCATATATAGATAAGGCCCGATGAGCACCGCCAGCCAAAACCCACCGCCGAACAGCAGTGCAAACACGTAAAAAAATACAATGACCGTTAACTCTTCGGTATCGAACCATAAAAATTGCATCGGTAAGTGCAGGTACTGGGGTAACCGAACCTTATCTTCCATCGTGTTGATCGCCTATGTTAGAGTAGGTGGGTCATGGCACCCAGACTGGAGGTGATGGTGTCGGCCCGGATAATGACGGTCCCGGCGACAATGGCCAGCAAGGCCACCATCCAACTTTTCATGAGCTGGGCAGCACCAAACACGATGGTGGCCAAACCGCCCACAAAACCGATGGGACCTTGCAGGATCTTCACCACCACCACGTCATACACATCGTAAGCAAAGGAGCCGGCCACCGGCACCGTGATGGCGACGGCCAGGCCTGGTAACAACGCCGCCACCAATAGGCACAGCATCATTTGCGTGGGCTTGTTTAAGCCTTGAAAAAAACTAGCGGATGATTTCATGATTCGAATTTCCCTCCTTAATTAGAATTGATATAGTGCGCAACACGCGCTTTTTGATACCCCGTGATCACGCGGCCTTCCCACGACAGCGTCGGCGTCCCTTGGACGCCAAACGCGCTGGAAATCTGTTGATGTTTTTTTAATAAGTCTTGACCCTGCTGGCAATCGAGCAAATCCGCTGAATCCACTTGGCCATTAAAGATGGCGTGGTAAGCTTGCTCAGGATGGTCTGAACACAGGATATGAACCACTTTTTGCGCGCTACCGGGTTGGAACGGCGAAAAAATCACTTGGCGTTTCACCTGAGTTTTCTCTTGCATGTCGTGATGGAATTGTTGGCAGTAACCGCAGTTGGGGTCGGTAAATTCGATGAGGGTTTTTGTGGCGGTCGGATCACCGATCTCCAGCGCCACCGATAAATCCAGCTTGGCCCGTTGGGCAGATTTGATGCTCGTGAGTTTTTCTTGAGTGAGATTGTGGCCTTGTTTGTTAAAGATCTGCCCCAGAAACAAGAGTTCTTTCTCTGGATAGAAATAGATAATTTGATCGGCATTGATAATCTCATACAGACCGGGCATGGCCGAGGCTTGGAAGTCCAAGATGTTCATCTGCGTAAAGGTGGCTTGAAATTGTTGTTGGACTTGAGCCAAAGAATCGGCCTCACTGTCAGCGAGGGCCATATTGCATCCAAAAAACAGCCATAATAATCCAAAAAAAGTCCATCGACTTAATTGCATGGGCATGGGGATTTCTCTCTATTTATTTAAAAGGTCGGTACTGAATCAGAATGTCGGAATCGCAATCATCACAACGCGGCGTTTGTTGGATCAAATCATTTTGACCCGAGGCGATAAGGATTTTTGAAAGTTGATCCATAGCCATTGACGGAGGGCTGGGTCGATAAACGTTGACGGTATAATGGCCGCCTTGTTGGGCAAACGTTGTCAGTGAAACCTGCTGCGCTTTCGTCAAACTCGGGTTTTCCTCAAGACAAAGCGATAGTGCCTCGTCCGAGGTGAAGGCAGTGCAGTTGTTTTTTGTGATCGGCGATTTTTTAGCAAATATTTGTTTTAAATTTTGCGCTTCCTGGCTTGACACATTGAACAAGGAAATATCAATTTGTCCGGAGCGGGTATCGAGTGAGAAGCCATCAGAGAAGGGGTTGTGAAAGTCACGTTTGATTCGGTGATCGATGACAAATTGATGGGTTTGATGATCATAGATCACGTCCAGTGTCGGCGTATCCCTTTGCGCTAAGGCGGGTAAAACCACCGTGAAAACCAGCATCGCCACCGCGCTTGTTTTACAAAAAATCCTACGCTGCCGGCCATGGAGAGCGGACGCGAGGGCCGGTAGTCCCCGGTAGGCGTCGGTCATTTTGGATACCCGTCGTGCGCGAGCGCCAGAGGGGATCTAAAATGACATCCGACACGCCGTCAAGACAT
>Ga0316205_10002266_pt1 | contig 20565 bp, 17 predicted proteins | sample 3monthpyrite_MG_FD_204941 | JGI IMG/M metagenome (GOLD analysis project Ga0316205, IMG submission 204941) | Microbial mat bacterial communities from mineral coupon in-situ incubated in ocean water Damariscotta River, Maine, United States -... | ecosystem: Environmental > Aquatic > Marine >... | reverse complement strand
GGTTCTATCCGTTCTGTAAACCGAGGGGCGCAAGTACAAACAGTTCAAAACGAACAATCATTAGTTCTTTCCACAGAAAACTTAGGGCCCGGTGAAATTCACATGGTTAAAAGAGTGTATGCGGGAAATTTAAATTTATTGAATTACTCAAATCTTAGAATGTTTGTTCATGGCGAGGGTTTTGACAATCGAGGTGATGCAGAACTGGTAATCCGCTTGGGAAATGACTTAGAAAATAATTTTTATGAATATCGCCAACCGGTAACTCCCTCAATAGAGAGAGAATTTCGCTATGATATAAATGATCGTTCAAGTTTAATTGCTGATGCAGAAGACATTTGGCTTTACGATGAAAACAGTACAAATATTATAATTTCTGCATTTAATGTGCTTAAACAGAGAAGAAATACGACGAATCAAGATCCGAATGAACTGTACGAAGAGTTCGGCCTTTTAGGGGAAGATGGTGTAACCGGCGCTGTACTTGCTATAAAGGGGAATCCATCGTTGGATAAAGTCTCAGAGATTGGAGTAGGTATAAAAAATCCATTTGATCCATCGGATGTAAATTCAACGGGGCAGGCAAGTATTGATGCCGAAATGTGGTTGAACGAATTAAGAGTCTCCGGTTTTGATAATGAACAAGGTTGGGCAGCGAATGCCAAATCAAGTATTCGATTTGCTGATTTTGCCACATTAAATGCGAATATGACTCGTAGAACTAATGGCTTTGGTGGACTTGAATCTAGATTTGATAATCGTAGTGTTTCCGATCAATTTGGCTACTCACTAAGCTCTACGATCAATCTGCATAAGTTAATTCCAGACCGGTTTGGCTGGAACTTCCCGCTAACAATAAGTACAGCAAGAGATTCTCAAACACCTAAATATTTACCGGATCAAGGAGATATTAGGCTAACTGATTTTAAAGAAGGTGTAAATTCTAATGATGAGCTTACTACAGAAGCAAAAAAGGACAGTATTAATTCAAGAATTCAGGATATCCAAACCGTCACTGAGCGATTTACTTTAAACTTGTCTGATATTTCAAAACGAAATTCACGTGGTAATCTCGCAAAATATACCATCGATAATACTAAATTAAGCTTTGTTTATAATACAGGGAGTTCACAGAACCCTCAGTTACAGTTTCAGAATAAATGGGATTATCAAACATCAATATCCTACAATCTGTCGCTTCGAAAAGTAAAACTCTTTACCCCATTTGGTTTTACCAGAAACATCCCGATAGCAAAAGTTCTGTCAGGTTTCAGAATGGGGTATTTACCATCGTCTTTTGCAATTTCATCTAGTTTAGCTCGTAATTATAACGAATCTCGCCGCAGAAGTTTAGCAGATCCTACTTTGATGCAACCACTGCAACAATCTCATAATTTCACGCAGAGAAATAATTTCTCACTAAACTATAACCTTACACAATCAATCCCGATTACATTCAGAACCAATACAAATTTTGATCTTGCAAATGCAGGGATAGAATCAAGGAATGCAAGCGGTGTAGATAGTTTGAGTTATGATATTTTACCCACATTTGATGTGTTAAAAAGTATTGTAAATGACACAGTTTCGGCGAGAAGATCTACCTATCAGGAAACATATTCGGCGAGTTGGCGCCCAAATCTAAAACAAATAAATGCTTTAGACTGGATGACTTATTCTGCGAGCTACGGTGGTGGCTTTCAATGGAATAATAGTCCCAGAGGCTCAAATCTTGGAGCTTCAGTGTCGAACAATTTTTCTCTAGATAATTCTGTAAAAGTTGATGTTCAGGATATATTTAGTCGAATTGGTTTAATCAGCAAAATTAAGGAAGCAGATGGAAATGAAGATAAGGATCGCAAAGCAGCTCGAGATTTAAGAAAGAAGGAGGCTGAAGATGAACTAGCAGATAGTTTAAGAACGCCGCGAAGTCCACCAAACATAATTAATGATGTTAGATATATAGGCAGAAAGTTATTTTTGGCAACATTTAGTATGCGCGAAATATCCGGTAGTTATAAACGATCGAAACAGGCAAGCCAACCGGGTTATCAGGGAGAGTCACAGCTGTTTTACGCTTTTAATACACCGGGAAGTGATAACTATTCGCCACCATTTAGTTATCGAACAGGCTTAGCCGACCGTATACCTCAGGCTCAGCTTATTAATAATTTGGATGGAAACGATAATGTGCAATTACCGGCAAATAAAAATACATCCGACACATTTTCAGCGAAAACAAGAATTAACTTATTCCCTAATTTATCGATCGATTTAGATTGGAGCGCAACAATTACAGATAGAAGTACAGAAACTATTACTGTGACACCAGATGGTGAGTTCTCCTCCGTTGTTTCTGAATCAGGAGGCTATAATTCTTCCGTCTGGTCGTTCGGCGACGGCTATAAAAATTTATTAGATCGACAGCTGCAAACTGCTTTAGACGATATTGCCGAAGGATCTACGACAATTTCTGATTCTACCGGTAATGGTGATGGAAGATTAGTCTTAAACCGGAATACGCTTGAAGAAGACTTCCGAAGAGCATATTTGGGACAAAACGTAAGTGGCATAGGGGAAAAAGGCTTATTTGTTTTTCCCAGACCGGGTTGGAGAATTAACTGGAACAAATTTCAGGATTACATTCCTTTTCTGGGACAATTTATGAGTAGTGCAACACTGTCACATTCTTATCGAGGAACCTATAAAGTTGATTGGGCGCTAAATACATTAACCGGAGAGCAATCTTCACAATCACTCGGTTCTGTTTTTGATATTGTAGATAATAGAGCACGAATAGAACCAACTACTTTGCGTGCCGAACGAAGATTTAGCCCATTGGTAAATCTAAGCATGACATGGGAATCGAATTTGAGAACCGAACTTGGCTACGATCGGAGTAATATTTCCACTTTTGCAATTTCGAGTAAAAGAGGCACAGAAACACTTTCACAAGGCATTGATTTTTCAATGAACTATACCTTTAGAAATGTGAAAATAAAATTTCTTCCAAATATCAAAAATAACATTGATTTGAGCTTGAGGGGTAGTTATAAAAATGATAGCGAGCTCAGCTATAAACTTGATAGTGATATTGGTACCGCCTTAAGCGCTTCAGGCGGTCCACTTACTAACATTAATGATATTGAGCTTTCAGACCGGAATACCGAGCAGCAACGAATTAATGGTACATTTTCATTAGGCTATAAAATTTCGGCCTCAATATCTTCGAATTTTGAATATACTTATAGTCGAATTGAGTCTAATACTATTCCAACTCGCACCAACCACGATATTCGCTTTAATGTGCGAATTGCTATTTCATCAAGGTAGCCAAACCTTGGGGGTAGATGAGTGCTAAAATCCAGAATATGAGCGTAATTCCAAGAGCTTGGTAAGACAGCCAATCGCCAAATTTTGCATAGAATGTTTGCTCCTTAATAACAGGAACTGTTGAATTAAAGCCAGTTCGCACCCAATAATCGGTAAATTGTTCTACTGTCCCGTCCGGTCGAATAATACCTGAAATTCCGTTATTTGCACTTCGTACTATCCAACGATTGAATTCAATTGCTCGAAGCCGTGCATATTCGAAATGTTGGCTATGTCCACTCGAATTTCCCCACCAACCGTCATTTGTGATAATGGTTATAAATCCGGCTCCATTGACTACAAATTCTCGAACCCAACTTGGATAAACAGAATCATAACAGATCAATCCCGGTGTTATGAATTCCATTGTTTCCAGCATATCGGGTGTAGTTCCTTTGCCAAAACCGGCAATTTTGCCCCAATCCACCAATCCAAATACATCAAGAGTTGAAAGGACATTTAAGAAAGGAATCCGCTCAACAATGGGAACAAGATTGTTTTTATCGTAGCGTGATTTATTACCGGCATTATCTGCAAAAAACGCTCCATTATATACGTTATATGGTACATTACCGTACAAACCACGGGTTAATTTTGGAGGATTATCTTCATATAAAGTGATAAGACCGGAGCCGACAATAAAATTGGTGTTCCATGATTTTGCCGAATCTGCTATTCGATTTAAATGAACAGATTCCATCAAAACTGCTCTTTCTATCGCATTTTCAGGCCAAACTACAAGTTGTGTTTCAGTCTGCACAAATTTCTCGGTAAGTGTAAATAAACTATCAACTACTTCAGTAGTACCACTTAAGCCACCATAGGGTTGATAAGAATCATGATTGGGTTGAATTACTGTAACTGCAATAGACTCTTGATTTGGTTCAACGGGTTCATCAAAGGCAAAATAAATAAGAGAACCGGTTGGTAGAATAAGTAACGACGTTATAGCGTAATAGGCATATTTCTTATTTGCCGATTTAATGGCTTGATAACTAATCGCTGCAGTGAAAACAACCCAAAATGTGATACCTAAATGCCCTGTAATAGATATGTATTGGATTAAACTTATTTGTTTTGCCCATGCATTACCAATAGCTAACCAAGGCCAGGATAAATCCCAGTTATGGTGTAGAAATTCATAAGTAGTCCACGTGCAGGCTTGTAAAAGTACAATGAAAAAGGCGGATTGATACTTCTTTTGGAAAAAACGCATTAATACTAATGGAACAGTCATTAAAACTGCATTTGCTAAGTTGGCTGCTATACCTGCAGTTACGCTTGCCATCATTAACCAATACGTAGTCGTTAAATTCCAAACAAGAAACCCTGCATAACTGTAGAATGCTAGTTGCTTATTAGAGTCGCTGATATTGGCGAGATGTATAAACAATATAAAAGCGGGAATGCTTAAAAATGATAAGTTTATAGGAGGGAAACTTAATCCCAATAACAACCCTGCTGTTATAGATACTGCCCACTTATTCTCTAATAGTTTATTCATTCTTTATAATCTTTTCCTGCTATCACAACAACAATTTCACCCTTTATTGAATTGCGAGATTCAAACTCATTTTTAATTTCTGAAACTGAAGCACGAACAACTTCTTCAAATGTTTTTGTTAACTCACGAGCAACAGCCATTAATCGGTCACTTCCGAAATATTCTTCAAGCTCACCGGTCAATTTCAACAAACGATTCGGGCTTTCATAGAGTACAATTGTTCGTTCTTCTTCTGCTAATTGCTTTAACCGTTTTTGACGACCTTTTTTATGCGGTAAAAATCCTTCGAACACATAACGATCGCTTGGCAAACCACTTGCCACTAAAGCAGTAGTAACGGCATCGGCACCTGGTATTACAATTACTTGATGGCCGGCATTCTTAGCAGCTCTGATCGCTAAAAACCCGGGATCTGAGATTCCCGGCATTCCTGCATCACTTACAATTGCAACGTTTTGGTTGCCTTCTAATATGTTAAGTATATGCGTTACTTTCTTGTGTTCATTGTGTAAATGAAAGGAGAAAGTTGATTTTTCAATCCCAAAATGATGAAATAAGCGACCGGATGTTCGGGTATCCTCACAGGCGATATAATCTACCGATTTCAAGGTTTCAATTGCACGCGAACTAATATCACTTAAATTTCCGATTGGTGTTGCTACAATGTATAAGATTGACAAGTATTTCCAGAATTTGATTCGACGGGAAATTCAACAAAAAATCAGGAAAAACCTAAATGACGTTCTGTAATATCATTCCACTCAAATGGTCAGGTTTGATCAATTTTAACCCATGTAATAGTTGGTTTTTAAACTAAAAAAGGTTGATCAACTGTGTCGACAATGACAGATCGTAATAACTATCACCAATTCAGAATGAAGTAAGATTTCAGTTAAAATTTAGTGAAGGCTCTTGTTCCGCTACGTATCACTTTTTGAATCACGGATTAATACTCGATTCTAACTTTAAGTCGCTCCGATCCGCCAGCTAGCGGAGAGGAATGACAGAAGTGGTAAAATTATTGGGATGCTCGCATCAGCGAAATCCATTCATCTGATACATCCGCGATTCTGAATTTATACTCCTCACCTACCGGTTCTTTTCAATATTATTGAATCCTCGCAAAAATTTTTTATCCAAAAATGTTAACAAACATCCTTCAAGAATCGCTTAATTTATCTTGACCCCAATTTATTAGTAAGTTTTTTTCTGATGAGGTTAGAGCCGCAAATAAGCAGTTTATCTACCAGCTTTTGTTATCTTTAAACTCAATTTCAGAGACATCATATCAAGCAACAATGAATTTCAAACCAAGCGGCTTAAATCATATTACAATACGTGTAAATCGAATCAACCCATCTAAGGAGTTTTATGGTGAAATTCTAGATTTCGAATTAGTAAAAACCATGGGACAAAGCATGGCAGTGTACGATTTAGGAAATGGGGATACGCTGGTAATTGTGGAAGCAGAAACCAGTTATGATCCGACATCGCGAGATTTTAGAGTAGACCATTTTGGGTTTTATGTGGATAGCCCGGAAAAAGTGGATGAATTAGCTGAATATTTTCGTCGACATGAGGTTACTATTATCAGTGGGCCGGCAAATAGGAAAAAAGGTAGATTCTTATTTGTCGCTGACCCAGATGGGAATATGATTGAATTCTTTTATGAAGAGAAAGTTTAGTGAGTTCCTAGAACTTGTAAAACTCCTGGTGTCGTGTTTCAAAATAATCGTTTCGGTTCCAATCGGTATTTATAACAATCCCACCTACTAAATAAAGTCGTATACCTTCTAATTCATCTTGAACTTCTTCTAGTAATAAATGAAGCTTTTTATGGATGGATTCATAAGCGAACTCCGTTGCTCTTTTTAAAGGAATTTCAGCATTCAAGATTTCATCTTTGAATTGTGTCAGATGTTGAATCACGCGTGTTTGTTGATAATCAAGTGGGTTATCTGATGCTAAAACATGCTCGTTTTCAATTGAGTTTAAAGCGAATGTTAAGGATCCACAACAAACTGTAGCTGCGGGCTGATTTTGCCGATATACGTTGCCAAGACTGCCATCATGAGATACTCCAAAATGTGGTCCATATAAAATCATTGCAGATCCATGGGTAGGAACGTGACTTAAAAATGCCTTTAATCCGGTGATCCCGGCAAATGGAAGGCCGGATATTCCACCGAAATGAAATGGTCCTGGTCCTGCAAATAAATGACAAAACTCAGGAAACATGTTGCTCAATTCATCACTGCACAACGAAGTAGCCCAAACACTTGATTGCAAATCTAATCCTTTTACCATGAAATCATGAATAATACGATCTTCCAATTGTCTGATCGTAACTGCGTTTGGAAAATGATGAGCGATAGTTGTATACATGGAAATAGTTTTATTTGAGAACATTGCGAAAATAGAAATTTCTGGAATTAATCGAAGTGAATAAGTTTGATGCAAGTGAACCGATTCATTCAAATGAATTGGAAAAATGGTTTAGATAAATGCATCGATTTATAAAATAAAATCCCAAAAGAAAGGGGCAGAAATGCTAACTCAAATAGAGTGAAGCTGGTAGTGTCAATCATGTATTAACCGTTAATGCGCCCGAGCGATCTACGATAGGGCGCTAAATTCTGATGATTTAATGTTCATTAGAATCATTGAAATTTTCATGGTTAAAGAGATGAAAATCAAGAATCTTTCATAACAAAATTATTTTCTTCATTACAATCAAATGGTGATTTCAGGTACAGTAACGTTCAATCTTTTTGCCTACGATGTTCAACCGGTAATACCCATCACATTCGACGGTTCCAAAGCGAGGTGAAACGGATTATACTGCTTTTGAGACCTACGAAGAAGCTATACAAATAGGGGTTAAAGCGATTTAGTTGTAAATGAGCAGGTATAAAATATTTTTTTATAAACAACTTTTGTCTGAAAGAGTCTTTAGAAAGTTCCGTATCTTTATCGCGTGAGTTCGCGACGAGACTGGAACCAATCCTCAGGGATTTTAAAGACCTTTCAGGTTTATAATTTTTGCTGGCTTTTATGATTCAAGCAGTCGAGCTTGAAACTTGTCCCACGCTCACCTAAACATAAACGGGCAAGTAGTAAAGTGCAGCGCTTTATTCGATTCCGCACATATATTATAAATGACATCTTTTAAAGAACTGGGCTTACAGCAAGAACTGCTGGAAGCCGTTGAATTGTTGGGCTTTGAACAGCCGACAAAAATACAACAAGAGGCTATTCCTCAAATACTTAACAAAAAGAACGATCTAATTGCTTTGGCACAAACAGGAACGGGTAAAACCGGTGCTTTTGGATTGCCTGCGTTGCAAAAAATCGATCAAAATCTTGCAGAAGTTCAACTTCTGATATTATCACCAACTAGAGAATTGGCTATACAGATTGCCAAAGATCTTAAGTCATTTAGTAAGCGACTTAAAAAAGTTAAATCGGTTGCGGTTTATGGTGGTTCTGATTTTCGCACTCAAATTAGAGCATTGGATAATGGCGCTCAAGTTGTAATTGGTACACCGGGAAGAACATTGGATCTAATCCGAAGAAAAAAACTGGATGTAAGTAACATCCGAACTGTAGTTTTGGATGAAGCCGATGAAATGCTGAATATGGGTTTTCAGGAAGATCTTGATCAGATTTTGGCTGATACACCCGCCGAAAAGCAGACATTACTTTTCTCTGCTACCATGCCAAAAGGCATTGCTAGAATAGCAAAAAAATACATGACTGATGCCGTTGAAATTGAAGTTGGAGAAAGAAATTCCGGCGCAAAAAATGTAGAGCATCATTATTACATGGTTCATGCTAGAGATCGCTATGAAACTTTGAAGCGATTGGTAGACATGCTGCCGAATATTTACGGAATAATTTTTTGTCGTACCCGAGCTGAGACTGCTGAAATTGCCGGAAAGCTTAAAAAAGAGGGTTATGACGTTGACTTGTTGAATGGAGATTTATCTCAAAGTCAGCGTGATTTTGTAATGAATCAATTTCGAACCAAAGAGCTACAATTATTAGTTGCTACTGATGTTGCTGCTCGGGGCTTGGATGTAAATAGCCTAACACATATAATTAATTATAACTTACCGGATGATCTAGAAATATACATCCATAGAAGTGGACGAACCGGTCGTGCCGGAAATTATGGTATTTCAATTTCAATCATACATACTAGGGAAGTTCGACGTATTCAGAATTTGGAAAGAATGGCCGGCAAACAGTTTATTCGTAAACAAGTTCCAAGTGGCGAAGAGATTTGTGGCATCCGAATGCTCAATTTAATCGATAACGTAAAGTCGACGGAGGTTGATGAAGATCGTATCGCTCCATTTTTACCTGAAGCAGTCGAAAAGTTGGCTGATTTAGAACGTGAGGATTTGGTAAAACATTTCTTATCCGTAGAATTCAACCGTTTTCTAGAATACTATGAAGGTTCTTCAGACTTAAATGTTCAAGGAAAAGGCGATCGAAGAGATCGTAATGACAGGGGCAGAGATCGAGGTAGAGATCGAGGACGGGACAGAGTAACGGACTCGAATTTTGAACGTTTCTTTATTAACGTAGGCAAGCGTGATGGTTTAAATCCAGTCAGATTGATGGGAGTGATAAATGAGGCGTTGAATGGTGATAAACCTGATTTTGGAAAAATTGATGTCCAATTAAATTTTTCGTTTTTTGAAGTTGAGCCGGGATATGGAGCGTCGATAACAAATAGTGTGAAAGGCATGGAATTTGAAGGAAGAAAAGTTTCTGTTGAGAATGCAAAACAAGATTCAAAACAAAGTGACCGATCTGATAGAAACCGATCTAACAGAAATAGACCTGATCGAAATCGAAAAAGAAATCGGAAATAATTGATTAATGGCGTGAAATCTGTAGATGTAGCCATACTAACTGAGAGTAGGTATGTGAATCCGTTAGATGACTCAGAATATGTAATGAATATTCTGTGGGAAGATAATCTGCTAAAATCTGCATTAGAGAAACTGGGGCTAACTGTAGCACGCATCGATTGGGCCGATTCTGATTTTGATTGGAAATCGACGCGATGTGCTATTTTTAGAACTACCTGGGACTATTTCGATCGTTTTTCCGAATTCGATGCTTGGCTTTCGAGAGTTAAAGATCAGACCATGTTTATCAATTCCATCGAACAGGTACGATGGAATTTGAATAAATCTTATCTAAACGATTTGCATGAAAAAGGTGTAAAAATTGTAAAGACAACTTTTATTGAGCAACGCGATTCGAGAACTCTAAATCATTTATTTCTCGATCTTGCTTGCGATGATGCAGTTCTTAAACCCATGATTGCCGGTGCGGCTCGACATACCTATCTCATAAATCACGAAAATATTGCTGAGTATGAGGCAATTTATCGAACATTGATTGCTGAGGAAGGTATGATGTTGCAACCGTATCAATACAGCATAACCACAAGGGGTGAAATCTCAATGATGGTAATTGCTGGTAATTTTACACATGCTATTTTGAAAAAAGCTAAAGACGGTGATTTTCGAGTTCAGGATGATTTTGGCGGCACCGTACACGATTACGAACCAGGTTATATTGAAATTGAGTTTGCAGAAAAAGTTGTGAAAGCTTGCGACCCAATACCAACTTATGCTCGTGTTGATATAATGTGGGATAATTCGGGCGAAATTGTTCTTTCAGAGCTTGAACTCATTGAACCGGAGCTTTGGTTTCGGGAGAATGCGCTTGCCGCTGATAAACTGGCGCGTGAAGTCAAAAAGAAAATTGATGAAAGCTCAGTGTTTTATTGAGCTTTCTATTTTTCTGTAGCTTTTTAAGGCTGATATTGACCGCCCATTACTCCCTGATGAAATGAATCTATGAACCTCGTCTCTCTTCCAACTTTTTATAGTATTCACGAATAAATATTGAAGAATACTAACAATTTTCCATCCATGATTTTATAGTTCTCTGCATTGGCTGATGCCGGATATCCTCTTCGCATCGTATTATTTCCAAATACTTTAAATATTACTGAGTGTAAGAATCTTAAAGTTTGGTTGGATTTGGTGCATCACCATAAACTACTTTGGGATCAAAGACCTTTTCAGTTTCTTCAAAGTGGAGTTCGCCGTCTTGTTCGAAAAACTCATCACCGGTTGGAACACTGCGATAAAAACAAGATCGGTATCCAACATGGCAACTTGCGCCATTACCTTGAACTTCAACACGAAGCCACACACAATCTTGATCGTCGTCGATTCGAAACTCTTTTACAGTTTGAGTGAGCCCGGATGTAGCCCCTTTGTGCCATAAAACTTCGCGACTTCGGCTATAATACACTGCCTCACCTAATTCGATGGTTTTCTTAAACGCATCAACATTCATGTAGCCATGCATTAATAATTCACCGGTTCTAAAATCGGTTGTTACAACCGGGATTAGACCATGTTCGTCAAATTTTGGAGCTAAGTCTTTGCTTTCTTCAACTTGCTCAATGGTAATTCTTTGTTTGAAAGTAATTTCGCTCATATTAAAAACAAGTCATTTTGAGCGTTAGCGAAGATTCTGCAATTTTATTAGATGTGCAGATCCTTCGGCAGCAGCCTCAGGATGACAAAATGTAAGTTATTCTTTCAGTTTTTTTTTTCGTTTTCAGGAACTGGATCATGACCGTGACCACCCCAGGGATGGCATCGACCAACGCGTTTAAGCCCCATCCAAAAACCCTTCAGTGCTCCCCATTCATTCACAGACTCAATCATATACTGCGAACAAGTTGGGGAATACCTGCATGTTCTACCTAGCCAAGGTGATATCGCAAGTTGGTAAAATCGAACCAATCCAATGATAATTACTTGAACTATTTTGCCAATTATGTCCATCAATCCAAATCAAAGGTTGTGCCATCTTTTCCATCTTTTAGTTGAACACCAATTGCTTTTAAATCGTCTCGAATCTTATCAGAAAGCGCAAAATCTTTATTAGATCTGGCATTTTTTCTTATTTCAATCAGTAGCTCAACAAGCCCACCGGTTAAATCAGAGTTACCACCTTCGTTTATTGGCCAAATGCCAATTACTCCATCAGTAAAGGTTCGAAATAAATTTTTTACTTCATCCAAATTTGATGGAGTTGAGTTTTCTGAAATTTGTTTTCTGATTTCTTTACCATGATCAAATAATACTGCAATAGCTTGAGCTGAATTGAAGTCGTCATTCATCACAGTTTCAAAGTCTGATTTAAAAGTATCAATTGGATAAGCTGCACCTTTTCCAGAGCCGGCTTTTTCGATTGTGTTGATGATAGAATGCAGATTCTTCAATCCAGTTTCTGCTGCTTCCAAAGCATTTTCAGAAAAATCGGTGGTACTGCGGTAATGACTTTGCAGCAAAAAGAATCGAATCACAGACGGACTCCACGCACGAGTCAACAACTTGTGGTCACCTGTAAAAAACTCATTTAAGTTGATCGCATTTCCAAGCGATTTACCCATTTTCTGTCCTTCAAGTGTAACCATATTGTTATGCATCCAATACTTCACAAATGTAGTATCGTTTGCGGATTCAGATTGGGCAATTTCACACTCATGATGAGGGAATTGATTTTCCAAGCCACCGCCATGAATATCAAAACTTTCACCTAAATACTTGCAACTCATTGCAGAACACTCGATGTGCCAACCGGGATATCCTACACTCCAAGGGGAATCCCATTTCATTAAATGAGCTTCATCTCCTTTTTTCCAAAGTGCAAAATCGGCGGGATTTTTTTTATCGGAAGCAACATCTACGCGAGTTCCTGATTCAGCGTCATCCAAAGAACGACCGCTTAGTTTTCCATAATCCGGATCCGAGCTTACATCGAAATAAACATTACCGGCTACTTCGTACGCATTTCTTTTCTCGATTAGCGTTTTAATCATCGCAATTTGCTCAGGAATATGGCCGGTTGCTCTTGGGGTAATATCGGGCCGAAGTACATTTAGTTTGTCCATATCGCGGAAATAGGTATTTGTATACCGTTCCGCAATTTGCATAGGATCTAGCTGTTCAGATCGTGCTTTTTTGGCTAGTTTATCTTCACCTTCATCTCCGTCCCCAATTAAATGTCCAACATCGGTAATGTTCTGCACATACTTGACCTTATAGTCCAGATAACGCAAATATCGAAGAACAACATCAAATGATACATAACTTTTAGCATGGCCTAAATGTGCATCGCCGTACACGGTAGGCCCGCAAACATACATCCCAACGAAAGGAGGATTTAGTGGTTCGAAAAATTCTTTTCTGCGCGAAAGCGTATTGTAAACCTGAAGAGATTGCTCAGCCAAAATGTTTTAAAATTCAGTATTAGTTTTAATAAAATCGATGAACTTCTGCTGAACATCTTGTTGTTTGAAAGCACCTCTGAATTCAGAAGTAATAGTGCTGCTACTTTGATCTTTAATGCCCCGAGTTGATACACATAAATGTTTGCTATCAACGAATACAGCAACATCGTCTGTTTCCATAGCTTCTGATAATGAATCAGCAATTTGTAGTGTTAATCGCTCCTGTACTTGAGGACGTCGAGAATAATAATCTACCAAACGATTAATTTTTGATAAACCAATTACTTTTCCTTTCGACATATAAGCAACATGAGCTTTTCCGATAAAAGGGAGGAAATGATGTTCACAAAATGATGTTACCTGAATATTTTTTTCAATTACCATATCGCTGTAATCGTAGCCATTGCTAAAAGTACGGGCGTCAGGTTTGTTTTTGGGATTCAGTCCTTTAAAAATTTCTTTCACATACATTTTTGCAACTCTGTGCGGGGTACCTCTAAGACTATCATCGGTTAAATCCAGGCCGAGAGTCTCCATAATTTTGGCAAAGTGCTTTTGTATGATTTCAATTTTCTCGTTATCAGACAAATCGAAAGCGTCTTCTCTTAACGGAGTAAGTTCGGAAGTGCCAACATGGGCATCTCCAAGATCCTCAATAGAGGCAATGTGTTCTAAATCTAATTTGTTATCCAAGTGTGTGGAGTATTTAATGATTCGCTCAGTGTTGTTGTTTAAGCGATTAAAACAGAACCTAAAAAATAAGAGTTCCTGACTTGAATTGCATTAGTTTTGAAATTGCAATGTAGATGGGGATTGGATTGAAATTGAATGGTATCTTCGTAGATACAAAACGAAAATTTTAAAGCAGAGTATATGATTAAACACGTTGTAATGTGGAAGTTGAAGGATGAAGCAAATGGAAAGACGAAAAAAGAAAATGCTCAACTGATGAAAGAGAAACTAGAATCTATGCCGCCTGTAATTCCGGAACTTGATTCGGTGGAAGTGGGGTTACATATATTTGAAAGTGGGAGCGATGCAATTTGTGATCTTGTACTTATTGCAAAATGTGAGAATGAAGAAAACCTACATGCTTATGCTGCTCATCCGGAACACAAAAAAGTAGTTGATTTTATTTTGAAAGTGACGAGTGAACGCAGAGTAGTTGATTTTGAACAATGACGCTGAAGAACATTGAACATTAATTCTCCAGTCTTACCCCACAACATATAACGAATAACGAATCGACACAGAACACGAAATAGAACTCCCCATTGATGGAATCCTTGACTTGCATTATTTCCGTCCGGATGAAGTAAATGATTTAGTTCCAGATTATATCGAAGCTTGTTTAGAGAAAGAAATTTATTCAATCCGGATTATTCATGGAAAAGGGAAGGGCGTACTTCGTAGATTAGTACATAATATTTTAGATAAACATGACGAGGTTAATTCCTATCGACTTGCAGATGATCGCAGTAGTTGGGGAGCAACCTTAGTGGAACTGAACAAACCAAATAATGACGCGAGAAGAACTACAGTTATCACTTGAAAGACATATTACACGTATTGAAAACGTAATTAGAAAAAGGGAAACACTAAATGAAAATTTTTCAAAAGCACGTTTAATCTATTTCGTATTAGCTATTATAAGTATCTATTTTAGTTCAGGATTTTTCCATGATTGGGTGTATTTGTTTAGTATTTTTGCATGGATTGGAGGTTTCCTTTTCTTGGTTGATAGGGACAAGAAAGTTGATGATTCAAAAAAACGGTTTGAATATTTAAGAGACATAAAAAAAGAGCATATAGCTCGTATCGAACTTGATTGGGAGAATATCGAGTATCGTGCAGTTGAAGTAGATATCAAAAATCATCCTTTTGCGGGTGATTTAGATTTACTTGGTAAACACTCTTTATATCATCTGATTGATACTTCGATTTATGCAGAAAGTGCTGCTAGGCTGATAAATTGGTTTTTAGAGTCTTCCGCTGATAAACAAGAAATTCTTAAGAGGCAACAGCAAGTAAAGGAATTAGCTAATCTGTCGGCTTTTCGGGATAAACTGAGAGTGATTGGTCGTCAAACAAAAGTTAAATCTTCCAGTAAAGATTGGTCCGTAGAAGATATGTTAACATGGCTTCGACTGCCAAAGAAAACTGGTTTCATAGTTCCAGTTATTATTCTTTCAATTCTTTCTATAGCAAATATTTCTTTGGGAATAATGTTGCTTTTTGGAATTGGAAATCCTCTTTTTCTGATGGCTACTTTTGTCAGCTATTTGGTTTACTATAAATTGAATGATCAAAAGTCAGCCGGATTATTTGACGCGGCCTATCAAATTGACCGAATGCTGGAGCAGTTTAAAGTGATTCTTTTTCATGTTGAAGGTTTTAAACCTGAGAAGGAAAGTGAGTTTGAAAAATTACTTTCTGTTTATCGTGAAGAAACGGAACGTCCATCTCGGTTTATCAAAAAGAATCAGGGATTAATAAGCCGAGCGTCATTACAAGCCTTTAAACTTATGGGGGCTGTAGTTAACTATGTGGTGCCGTGGGATTTATACCACGCATGGAGGATAGAAGAACTTAAAGAAGAACTGGAGCCAAAACTTAGTATCTGGTTTGATGCTTTCTATGAACTGGAAGCTCTTAACTCATTGGCTACCTTTGCAATGCTAAATCCAGAAAACAACTGGCCTAGCTTTGAAACAAACGTTGATGAATTTTTTAATTCGAAAGAACTTGGACATCCACTTATTGCTTCGGATAAAAGAGTTAGGAATGATTTTATTGTTCAAAAAGACAAAGATTTATTTTTAATTACCGGTTCGAACATGGCTGGGAAAAGTACGTTTCTGCGAACGGTGGGTATAAATCTAATCCTTGCATACTCAGGCGCTCCGGTATGTGCGAAATCGTTTATTTCAGGGTTCTTTAGGGTCTTTTCAAGTATCAATATTATCGATTCGCTGGATGATGGCTTTTCCCATTTCTATGCAGAAGTAAAGCGATTACGGTACTTACTTGACGAACTTGAAAAAACAGACGAAGCTCCTTTGTTCTTCTTTGTAGATGAAATTTATAGGGGCACCAATAACCGAGAGCGATTTATTGGAAGTGCTGCATTTCTAAAAGAAGTAGCCGGAAAACGAGGTGTCGGCTTGGTTTCTTCGCATGATTTAGAGCTTGCCAATCTTGCAAATGAAATTCCACAATTAAGTAATTGGCACTTTGTGGAATCTATAGAAGATGGGAAGATGACCTTCGAATACAAACTTCGTTCGGGACCTTGTCCTAGCACAAATGCTGTTCATATTATGAAAATGGAAGGCTTACCAACCTGATTAATTGATCAAGCATTAACTATAATTTATAATTCGAAAACCCGAACGTAGTCAATTTCGAGCGTAGCCGGAAAATTATCGTCGTTTACATCAAATCCACCGAAAGTTCCACCTATCGCCATATTAAGTAAGAAAAAATGTGGTTTTGAAAAAGGCCAATTTGATTCCGTTGGGTTCGCAGGTCTAGTAACTCTAAAAAAGATATTGCGAGGATCATTTAAGTAAAAAATTAGAGCGTCTTCTTGCCATGCAAATCCAAAGATATTAAACTCTTCTTCAATATTTTCTAAGCCTATACTACCTGATCCAATTTGGTTTCCTTTAAGATGATTGTATGCTTCGCTATGGATTGTGGAAAAGAAAGTATTTGGGCTACGACTTACGTATTCCATAATGTCTATTTCGCCGGAAAATGGCCATGATTCACCGTTTCTGATGCCGTCCCCTAACATCCAAATAGCCGGCCAAAGTCCATTTCCTTTATAATCCGGAATTTTAGCTCTTACTTCAATTCTAGTACCGGGGCCGAAAGTTCTAATACCTGTTAATCGTGCCGAAGTATAATCACCAACATCCTGACCTTCATCTACTTTGCGCGCTATAATTTTCAAGCTTCCATTACTAACTTCAATATTATCGTCGCTGGCCGTGTAATTTTGTAATTCTTGATTTCCCCAACCATTTGCTCCTAATTCAGGAACCCATTCATCGCGATCCCAATCATTTCCATTAAATTCATCACTCCAAAGTAGCCCTTCAGGTAATTCCGAACCTGAATTAGTGGTTTTATCTTTACATGATATGAATAATAAACTTACTACTAGGATGCTATAAACTGTACTTCTCATTGATAAATTAATTAGTTCAATATGGAGCCGATATGGCAGATAGGTTAGCTGAAAGGTCGAAAATTATCAACTAATAAAATTTCCCACTTCAGTTTAAAATGAAGGTTAATGGTTCTTTTATTCGCATAGCCCAATATTGTTCTTTATGATCGTGGCCTTCGAATCTTTTGGTGATCCAATTTACTCCTCGAACATAACCGGCTGCTTCCATCATACTATCTACTTTAGTTTGATAAGGCTCATAATTTGAATCTAATCCGACAGTTCCATAATCAAAGTAAATTTTATGACTGTTTGGATCCGGTAAATGATCAGCTACATAGTTCAGAAATTCTGCACCTATTTCCGGTACAATCCAGTGCGTTGATATACATGCTGCAGACCCAAAAATATCCGGATATTCCGTAATAGCATATAAAGAAATCAAACCTCCCATACTTGAACCCATAATGGAAGTAAATTCTTTGCCAGGCTTTGTTCTGTACTGCCGATCGATGAACGGTTTTAGTTCTTCGACAATGAACTTGAGATAATCATCAGAAAAAATTGGCTTCCCAGAATTCTTAATTACTGCTTCCTGTACTTCTAGGCTATTCATCACTTCAGCAGGTTTTTGAGGCATGTACTCGGGAAAACGTGTGATTCCACTATTCCATATCGCAACAACGATTGTACCTTCAACATCACCTGTCGCAATCAATTCAGTAAGGGCTTCATCCACCATCCAGTCATTTCCATTGTAAGAAGATTGAGGGTCAAACACATTTTGGCCATCATGCATATATAAAACCTGATAGCTTTCATCAGATTCAGAATAGTTTTCGGGTAACCAAACTTCAATATTTCGATCATCCACATAGTTTGATTTGAAATTCTCATGATCAATAACTGTTCCGGTTACAGCCAACACCGGGTTTATTGGTTCCGGAACTTCTTGTTGAGTGCAGTTCACTAATGCAAAAGCAAAAAAGGCAAGTAAGCAATAATTCATTTCTGAAAAGTTTTACGTTTATAAATAAAATGTGAATGAATTGTGATAACTCAAAGGACATTATCATTTAAAATGTCGTCTGGTTAAAAACAATAAATTAGCAGCAGAATTTATACTGCATTTTGTCTTTATTGAAGCGATGATTTTAAAAAAGATATTATGAATAAAACTAAATTATGCAATTGGAATGATCTAGTAGATCGTGATCCTACTCACTTTAATATTAATGGGCTAGATCTGGTTGCCATACGATACGATGATGATATATCTGTACTGTATGGGCGCTGCATTCACCGAGGTGCTTTATTGGGGGATGGCCGAATTGAAGGAGATAACCTAATATGTGGTGTGCACGATTGGGATTATCGTTTTGATACTGGCGTTAGTGAATACAAAAACGATGATGTTCTATTTAAATATAACGCTTGGTTAGAAGATGGGTTTGTATGGGTTGATGAAGACGAAATTAATACATACCTGAGCGAGCATCCACAGCCATTCGACCGAGATTCATATTTAGGTGAGTATGCAGATACTCATCCCGAAGCAACTGAACCATACACAAATTACATCAAAGAGCTTTCCAGAAATGGACTTAAAAATGTGGGTCATCATGGCTTTTCTGAAGCGATGGGTGTTGATCGTGACACACTCCCAAAATGGGAAAACATCCAATTTCTACCGGCACAATTAGCAAGAAGACCATTATTTGATGAAGAAGAAGTTGCTACAAAAGTTATCATCGGTAAAAAAGCAAAAAAACCACTTGAGTTAGATATTCCAATCTTTGTTAGTGATATGAGTTTTGGTGCCTTATCAAAAGAAGCAAAAATTGCGCTTTCTATGGGTGCGCAGATGGCAGGGACAGGAATTTGTAGTGGCGAAGGTGGAATGCTCCCTGAAGAGCAGGCAAATAACTCACGATATTTTTATGAACTGGCTTCCGGAAAATTTGGCTTTTCGTTCGATAAAGTGAAGAAAGCACAAGCCTTTCACTTTAAAGGTGGTCAAGGTGCAAAAACAGGAACCGGCGGGCACCTGCCCGGCCACAAAGTTACTCCAGAAATTGCTGCGGTACGAGGTTTAGTAGTTGGTCAAACGGCGATTTCACCAGCAGCATTTCCAGATCTTAAAACGGCTGGTGATTTTAAAGAAATGGCTGAGGAAATCCGGAGACTTACAGGCGGAATACCAATTGGGTTTAAAATTGCAGCCAGCCACATTGAAGCGGACATTGATTTTGCAATAGAAGTTGGAGTGGACTACATCATACTTGATGGTAGAGGTGGAGGTACGGGTTCAGCCCCTACTGTACTCCGAAATAACATAAACGTCCCAACAATTCCGGCACTTGCGAGAGCTCGCAAACATTTAGATAACGTTGATCCTGATGTGAGTTTGGTTATAACCGGGGGGCTTCGAATAGCCGAAGATTTTGCCAAAGCCATGATGTTAGGTGCAAATGCAATCGCCGTATCAAATTCAGCAATTCAGGCAATAGGGTGTTTGGGTATGCGGGCTTGTAGCAGCAATAATTGTCCGGTGGGCATAGCCACTCAGAAAGAAAGTCTCAGAAGTCGATTGATTGTAGAATCATCGGCAAAACAATTGCACAACTTCTTTGATGCCACCAATCATTTAATCAAAGTAATTGCAAGATCATGTGGACATTCAGACATTAAAGAATTCAATTTTGATGATTTGAGCACCTTCAATTATGATATGCATCGATTAACAGGTATAAACTATGCAGGAATGAAACCGGTGATATGATGGAACAAGTTATAACAATTGTATTGTCGGCTGTGGGCTTATATATGCTTTTGGGTATCAATTTTTATTTAGGGATTTACCTCAAAAACATGAAAAAATTAGATCCGGGCACCGATGATACATCCAAAGTATTTAAACTATTGATTGCCCCGGGTTTTATGATTTTTTGGCCAATTTTCTTTAAAAAGTGGAGAGAATTATGAAAGTAGCATTGCGAAAGAAACACTTTTCTATTTGGTTAGTTTTGAGCGTTCTAATCTTAATGGTAATTATAATGGCTATCTGATGAGTATTAAATATGAAGCGGTGCTATGGAACCGGCAAAAGAAGAAATACGATCGAATTCTTTGGCTCGGAATTTTACTTTTCACCATAATTTTTGGGATACTACA
>Ga0316205_10002265_pt1 | contig 20567 bp, 17 predicted proteins | sample 3monthpyrite_MG_FD_204941 | JGI IMG/M metagenome (GOLD analysis project Ga0316205, IMG submission 204941) | Microbial mat bacterial communities from mineral coupon in-situ incubated in ocean water Damariscotta River, Maine, United States -... | ecosystem: Environmental > Aquatic > Marine >... | reverse complement strand
ACTAAATGAAAAATAATTGCGTGATCTATATCACCACTTCTACTTCCCATTATAAGTCCGGTTACAGGTCCAAATCCAAGCGTATGATCTATACTTTTACCATTTTTAATAGCTGTCATACTACATCCATTTCCAAGGTGGATAGTAATTATTTTTGAATTTTGAATTCCTAAATGTTCAATAGCTTTTTCTGAAACATATTTATGACTTGTACCGTGAAAACCATATACTCTAATATTTTCTTCTGTTAAAAACTTGTTTGGAATCGCATATTTATACGCTTCAACAGGTATAGTTTGATGAAAAGCTGTATCAAAAACTACAATTTGTTTTGCTTCAGGAAATATAGTTTCAGCAACAACAATACCTTCATAATTTGCAGGATTATGCTGTGGAGCTAAAGAAAATAATGTTTTTATTTTATCCTTAACTTCCTGTGTTACAATAGTTGTTTTAGAAAAAGTACTTCCACCATGAACAACTCTATGGCCAACTGCTTCAATTTCTGAAGTAGATTTTAGTACACCTACTTTAGCATCTAGCAAAAGACTCACAATTTTTTCTAAACCAACCTTATGATTTGGAATATCTAAAACTTCATCAAGCTTATTATTTTCAGATTTATAATGAATTTCAGCATCATTTAAACCTATTCTTTCTACCATTCCAGAACAAATAACTTGTTCTTGAGGCATTTTAAATAATTGATATTTAATAGAAGAACTTCCTGAATTTATAACTAAAATTTTCATTATATGCCTTGTGCTTGAATTGCTGTTAATACTACAGTGTTAAATATATCATCTACTGTACAACCTCTACTTAAATCGTTTACCGGTTTATTTAAACCTTGTAACATTGGGCCAATTGCTAAAGCACCTGTTTCACGTTGAACTGCTTTATACGTATTATTTCCTGTATTTAAATCTGGAAAAATTAATACGTTTGCTTGTCCAGCAACTTCTGAATCTGGCATTTTACTTTTACCAATTGAAGCATCTACTGCAGCATCATATTGAATTGGGCCTTCAACTTTTAAATCTGGACGTATATCTTTAATTATTTCAGTTGCTTTTCTAACTATATCTACATCAGCTCCTTTACCCGAAGCACCTGACGAATATGATAACATTGCAATTTTAGGATCCATTCCAAAGTTTTTACTTGAATCTGCTGAAGAAATTGCAATCTCAGCAAGTTGTTCTGCATTTGGGTTTGGGTTAATTGCACAATCGCCAAATACGGAAACTCTATCTTCTAAACACATAAAAAATATGGAAGAAACAACTGATACTCCTGGTTTCGTTTTAATAAACTGTAAAGCAGGTTTAATTGTATGCTGGGTTGTATGTGCAGCTCCAGAAACCATTCCGTCAGCTAATCCTTTGTAGACCATCATAGTACCAAAGTAAGAAACATCACCAATTAAATCCTGAGCCATATCTATTGTTAACCCTTTATGTTTTCTTAATTCGAATAATGTATTCGAGAAATCCTCGAAATATTCAGATTTAATTGGATTGATAATTTGAATTTTAGTTAAATCAAATTTTAAACCAAGTCTTTGAATTTTACTTTCAATTTTAGCTTTATCCCCTAAAATTGTTAAATCAACAATATCCATTTCAACTAATCTACAAGCAGCTGTAATAATTCTATCGTCATTTCCTTCTGGTAAAACAATATGCTTACGAACCGTTTTAGCTCTTTTTAATAAGTTATATTGAAACATTCTTGGTGTAACACCATCATTATTTTTAAATGAAATTAACTTATCATTTAACTTATCAATTTCAATATATTTATCAAATGTATTTAATGAAGTTGTAATTTTTTGTTTATTTCCTGCATACATATGAGAACGAACATCACCTATTTTATTTGCAACATCAAAAGTTCCTTCTTGTACTGATAAAATTGGTACAATTTGAGATAAACCATCAATTAGCTTTACAATAGGTTCATCTGGAATTATTCCTCCTGTTAAAACAATACCTGAAATTTTTGGGTAATTTGATGAAATATGTGATTGCAATGCTCCTAAAATAATATCGGCTCTGTCACCTGGTGTAATTATTAAACATTTCTCTTCTAGATATGTTAAATAATTTCTTAATTGCATTGCTCCTACCTTAAAACTAGTAACTTGGTTATTAATATGTTCTTCACCAAAAAGAAAATTAGCTTTAATTGCTTTTGCTATTTCTTTTATTGTTGGATTACTTAATGAAGGAATAATAGGAATTGCGTTTACCAACACATTGCTAGGTAAATTTTTCTGAACACCTGTTTTTACAAGTTCAATATTTTCTTGCTTAACTTTATTTGCAACTACTGCTAATACTTCAACTTCTTTTTCTTTAAAAGAATCATACGCTAAATGTAGCCCATTAATAAATTCATCTAGAGTTTTTCCTACACCACTTGAAACAATTACTACAGGAATTCCTAAGTTTTTTGCTATTAAAATATTTGTATCTAATTCAATTGCTGATCCTTCACCAGAAAAATCAGTACCTTCAACTAGCATAAAATCACATTTTTCTTCTAATTCTTTATATTTCTCAATAATCGTATCAAAAATTTCACCTTCTTTTCCTTTATTTCTTTTATTGATAAATTGAGTTCTAGTAAATGCGTATGCTTCATCAGGATCAATATCTAATTCAAAATGAGATATAATTGTATTGATATGATTGTCCTTTTTTCCTTTTGTAACATCATCAATTATAGGCCTAAAGTACCCTACTTTTGCTGTTTTCCCTAATAACATTCTCATTAAACCTAATGAAACAATAGATTTACCACTATTGGCTTCACTTGTTGCTATGTATATGGCTTTATTCATTACTTAAATTTTGTGCAAAGATACTTCAATAATGACTGATTTCCTTATATTTTATATTAAATAATTGATACTATTATCACGAAATCGTTATAGCTTTTACTTTCAAAAAATGCTGTATCTTTGAATTTGAAATTTTATGAAAATATGACAACTTTACTCATAAATATTAAAGAATTACTTCAAATTGAAGATGAGCCAAAAGAAATGGTATCTGGAAAAGCAATGAAGACTCTTCCAACAATTAAAAATGCTTTTTTATTAATAGAAAATGATGTTATAAAAGATTTTGGCACTATGGAAAATTTGCCAAATATTAAAGTAGATAAAACTATAAACGCTGAAGGTAAAATTGTTTTACCAACTTGGTGCGATAGTCATACACATATTGTTTTTGCAGGTAATAGAGAACAGGAATTTGTAGATAGAATAAATGGACTTACTTATGAAGAAATCGCAAATAATGGAGGAGGTATATTAAATTCTGCAAGAAAGCTACAAGCTACGTCAGAAGAAGATCTATACCAACAATCTGCTATTAGAGTTGAAGAAATTATGAAACTGGGAACAGGTGCTGTTGAAATAAAATCAGGTTATGGCTTAACAAAAGATGCAGAATTAAAAATGCTTCGAGTAATAAAAAAACTAAGCAATAATTATCCAATTACGATAAAAGCGACTTTTTTAGGTGCACACGCATTACCATCAGAATTTAAAAATAATAAAAGTGGTTATTTAGACAGTGTTATCAATGAAATTTTACCAATTGTGGCAGAAGAAAATTTAGCAGAGTTTATCGATATTTTTTGCGAAACAGGTTATTTTTCTGTTGATGATACTAAGCGATTATTAAATGCTGCTTCAAAATATAAACTAATTCCAAAAATTCATGTAAATCAGTTTACTGCAATTGGAGGTGTTCAGGCTGGTGTTAAATTTAAGGCACTTTCTGTAGATCATTTAGAAGAAATGAGAAAAGAAGATATTGATGCCTTAAAAGACTCAAAAACTATGCCTGTAGCTTTGCCTTCGTGCTCATATTTCTTAAGTATTCCTTACACTCCTGCACGTAAAATTATTGATGCTGGTTTACCTTTAGCTTTGGCAACAGATTATAATCCTGGATCTACACCATCTGGAAATATGAATTTTGTAATATCTACTGCTTGTATTAAAATGAAAATGACACCCGAAGAGGCTATTAATGCTGCAACAATAAATGGTGCTTACGCAATGGGATTAGAAAAAACACACGGAAGTATTTGTAAAGAAAAAAAAGCTAATTTTATAATTACAGAAAAAATTCCAAGCTATGGTTTTTTACCATATTCCTTTGGAAATCATAAAATAGAACAAGTTTATTTAGAAGGAATTAAAATTTAAAGTTGTTAATTTATTTCCGTTTAAAAATTCTTTTTAAAAATGATGTTTCTTCAACTTCGTGATAACCATTAGCATATTTACCATAACCGTATCCGTACCCATAACCATATCCGTACCCGTATTTAGATTTTACTTTGAAATCATTTAATACCATACTTACATTTGAAATTTCATTTTTACGGTATTTATCATTTATTAGTTTTAACATCCCTTTTTCTGAATATCCTTGTCTCACCACATAAATTGTAGAATCTGCATACTTTAATAGTTCTAATGCATCAGAAACTAATCCAATTGGTGGAGTATCTAAAATAATATAATCGTATTCTTCTTTTAAACTATTAATTAAATCATCTGTTTCTGAGCTAATTAATAATTCAGAAGGATTTGGCGGAACTGGACCTGCTGTAATAATATCTAAATTAGGAATTTTTGTATGCTGAATAATATCACTTCTCTTCTCTTCTCCAATTAAATAATTAACAACACCTTTTTGATTAGTAATTTCAAAGTCACCAAAAATCTTTGGCTTACGTAAATCTAATCCAACTAAAATTGTTTTTTTTCCTCCTAAAGCAAAAACAGTTGCCACGTTAATAGATACAAAAGTTTTACCTTCACCACTTACCGAAGAAGTAACTACAACAGTTTTACTCTTTTCTTTTTTATTTCTTGCAAATAAAAACTGAATATTTGATCGCAATGCTCTAAAAGATTCAGCAACAGCTGATTTAGGCTTTAAAAATACTGCTAAATTATTTTCTGCAGTATTTTTTCCAACAACGCCCAAAATTGGAATTGGAGAAATTCGTTCAATATCTTCAGCAGTATGAATTTTACTATCTAAAATTTCTTTTGCTATTATCACAAATAACGGTAAAATACAACCCAATAATAGAGCAATCATATAATTAAAGGATACTCTAGGTAATATATAACTTTGCCCGGTATCTTTTGCCGTATCTAAAACTGAAATATCAGAAACACTTGCCGCAATTGCAATGTCAGCTTCATAACGCTTTTGCATTAAAAACACAAAATTAGATTCTGTTAAGCTATACTTACGTTGAAAATTTAATAACTTTTGTTCCTTATTTGGAAGTTTAGTTAACTGATAATTATACGAGTTTAATCTTCTTTCACTATTTCTTAAACTTACTTTGGTAGCCTCTTTTAATGATGATAAATTTTCAAGCAACACCTTTCTAGCAGTTTCAATTTCATCATTAACCAATTTTAAAGAAGGGTGATTTTGTGTAACTTCTTTTGCTAATTTTTCTTTATTAATTGAAAGTCTAGTCAATTCACCAACCATTGCAGAAATTGAACCATCTTCAATATTTATTATTGCAGGAGCAGGAATTCTAGTATAGTTAGAATTTGATTTTATATATGATTCAAGGTTTTCAAAATATTCAATTCTATCATTTAATTGTTCCTGCATTTTATCTAAACCAGTAGTTTGAGAGAAAATTTCTCCACCTTGAGCAGATAAATCGTAAATAGAATTTTGTTCTTTAAATTTTTCTATATTATCTTCAATTAACTTTAAACTATCCGAAGTATTTTTAAATTGTGCATCAATAAATTTTTTAGTGCTATATGCATAATTTGTTTTTTGCTCTAATTCGTAATCCGAAAGTACTTCTACAGTTTTATTTAAAAAATCTACAATTCTGTTTTTATTCGTACCTGTTAAAGATAACTCAACCAACGACGTTCCTGAAAGACCTTTTGCTCTTATATTCTGATACTTTTTAGTAGTTTGGTTAACTGTTTTAAGTTCAATAAAAAACGATTCTCCAATTAAAGATTTTGATTTTTTATCTACAATAATCTGAGCTTTTAAAAAAGGTAAATTTATATATTCATCAATCAAATATACTTTTGAAAATTGACTCTTTTCAAAATCTAAATGTTTAGTAGAATTATCTTTATAATTTATCAAATTATAATTAGAATCTTCATCAAAATTAACTGTCAATTCAAAACTTTCAGCATCTATAAAATTAATTTTAATAAGAGTGTTTAATAGTTGATATTGGTTAGGCTGAAGGTGAATTTCAAAATCTACTTTACCATAAACATCTTCTTTTCTAAATCTTCCTTCTTTTAAATATTCAATATAAAATTTTAACTCTTTTACTACTTTTTCATTATGAGTACGAGAAATTAATGACTTTCTTATAGACTCAACTTTATCACTTACTCCACCCCAATTAAAGGCAATATTTGTTCCTGAAGCAAATAACGGATTTTGTTTCTCTTTAACTTCAATTGTGGTTTCTAAACCATAAATTTTTTCTGTAGATATATTAAAATAGTACGCAATTCCTAAAGCAATTAAAATTGCAAATAAAAACCATTTCCAGTTTGCTAAAATTCTAAATATATAATCTTTAATATCTGAAATGTGTTCAGCTCTATTTTCAATAAAATTGAATTTATTCTCCATTACTAAGTCTATAAATTTTTAACCAATAATACTGAACTCACTAAAAACGATAACACCGTTACAACAGTTGAAAACGATTGCAAACCTGTAGTACCTGTTCCCCAAGCTTTTTGCTTTAATGGTGAGACATAAATTATGTCATTTGGTTGTACATAAAAGTTTTCTGAATCAAAAATATCAATTTTTGTAAGATCTAAATTGTATTTTTTTACGCCATCCAATGTTTTTCTTATAAGCGTTACATTTTCTCTATTTCCTAATTCTGTAATTTCACCTGCATTAGCAATTGCATCAATAATAGTAACTTGGTTTTGAGTTAAATTTATAGTTCCTGGCGAACTTACTTCACCTGTAACTACAAATCTAATTCCAGCTAATTTAACGGTAACAAAAACCAATTCTGGATTTTTTAAAAACTTACTTAATTCTCCTTCAATTTTTACTCTTACTTCATTTTCCGTATATCCCAACACATTCAAATCTCCAATATATGGCATTCTTATATTTCCATGTCTATCAACTGTATAACCTGTAAAATATAAACTTTCTCCTTTATTAGCATTTGTTTGGCTACTTGCTTCACTTTTAAATAACGATACAATATCTGAGTTATCTGCTTTAATATCAATATATAAAATATCATTCACTTGCAAACGATAAGGCTCATTATTTAACTTATAAAGCTCTGATTTACTTATTGGTTCTCCCTGAAAATAAGTCATTTGTTTAGTTGTTACGCAAGAAGTTAGACAACTAAAAAGCAATACGTATAAAAAAAGTTTCTTCATATAAATTTAGTGTAGTAAGCAAATATAATTTTAAATAGCAGATTAAAATAATATTTCTACTATTTTCGTGATAAATTTCATTTTAAATGTGGTTCAAAGTTAAATCATTTATTTTATTTTTAATTAAGTCAACTAATCAACATGGTGTACATTCGCCATTTGTTTATAACTTAATTACCAAGTGTTTTTATTCGAAAACAACTAAATCTAAAGTTATTTTGGTGAAACAAATGAAACAATTATTAACTTCAAATAATAAGATTATAACAGTTACAGATTTTGGTAGTGGCTCCAAAGTTTTTAAAAATAATGAAAGAAAAGTCTCAAAGATTGCTAAAGTAGCCGGAATTAATTTTAAAAAAGCGCAGCTTCTAATTAGAATTGTTGAATATTTTCAACCTCAAAATGTACTTGAAATTGGTACCTCAGTTGGTTTAAGTGCTGCTACAATTAGTATTGGTAATCCAGCCTCAAATATTGAAACACTTGAAGGTTGTAAAAATACGTCTGATGTTGCAAAACAATTATTTAAAAAATTTAATTTAGAAAATATCAATCTTACCATTGGCAATTTTAATAAAACATTACCTTCAACATTAGATAAGAACAATTTTGACTTAATTTATTTTGATGGTAATCATCAAAAAGAAGCAACATTACATTATTTTAATTTGTGTGTAAAAACAGTTCATAATAATTCTATCTTTATTTTTGATGATATAAATTGGTCTTCTGAAATGCAAGAAGCATGGGAAATTATAAAAAGTCACCCAAAAGTTACAATAAGTATTAATACACATTTTTGGGGGATAATTTTCTTCAGAAAAGAGCAAGAAAAAGAACATTTTACAATTAGAGTTTAGCGAAAAAAATATTAAATTCACGTTATGAAAATTTATACTAAAACTGGCGACAAAGGAAAGACATCTCTTTTTGGAGGAACAAGAGTCCTAAAATATGATTTACGAATTGAAGCTTATGGAACTGTAGATGAATTAAATTCATATATTGGTTTAATTCGTGATCAAAAAATTGATGAACATACATCTAATATTTTGCTTAAAATTCAACATGAATTGTTCACATTAGGCTCTATGTTGGCAACACCACCAGAAAAAAAAGTGTTAAAAAGCGGAAAAGAACGCTTAAACATTAATAAAATTGATTCAACATCTATTGAATTACTAGAAATTGAAATGGATTTAATGAATGAAACCTTACCAACAATGACACATTTTATTTTACCTGGTGGACATTCTACTGTGTCATATTGTCACATAGCTCGTTGCATATGCAGAAGAGCCGAGAGAGTTAGCACACAATTGAGTGATGAAAGTAGTATAGAACCACAAATTTTAGTGTATTTAAATAGACTTTCTGACTACCTTTTTGTACTGGCACGAAAATTGACAATTGATAATAACGCTCAAGAAATCAAATGGATTCCTGAGAAATTATTATAAGTTCTTTTAAATTGTAAAAAAAAGTAATAAAAAACTTGACTATTTAAGTAAAAAAATTATTTTTGCAGAAATTTAATACGATAAACACATGTATTGGACATTAGAATTAGCATCGTATTTATCAGATGCACCTTGGCCAGCAACAAAAGATGAATTAGTAGACTATGCTATTAGAACTGGAGCACCTTTAGAAGTTGTTGAAAACCTTCAAGAAATTGAAGATGAAGATGAAAATTTCGATAGTATTCTAGAAATTTGGCCAGATTATCCTTCCGAAGAAGATTATCTTTGGAATGAAGATGAATATTAAAAAAATAAATAAACACTAAAAAGTCTCTATAGAGGCTTTTTTTTTGTTTTAAAACTATATTTTAAACATATTTTAAGCCTTTTAAAATTAAAATATTTTAAATTCGCTTATTAAATAACACACTATTATGATTCCACTAAAAATTAGTGTAATCAATATAAAATTGACACATTAACTATGAGTATAATAAATTCAGTTCTTAAGGTATTTGTTGGAGATAAAAAGAAAAAAGATTTAAAAAATCTTCAACCAATTGTTACCAATGTTATTGCTTTTGAAAAAGAAATAGCTGGTTTAACAGATGATGAATTAAGAGATAAAACTAATTATTTTAAAAATAAAATTGCTGAAGCAACAAATGAATTTACTTCAAAAATAAAAGAACTAAATGAAGAAGCTCATGAAGCAAATGTAGATAGGAAAGAAGAAATTTATACTGAAATTGACTCTTTAGAAGATGATTCTTATGAGGCTTCAGAAAAGGTATTAACTCAAATTATGCCTGAAGCTTTTGCCGTAATTAAAGAAACTGCAAAACGATTTACTCAGAATAAATCAATTACTGTAACTGCAACACCTTTTGATAGAGAACTTTCTGGTTCAAGAGATAATATTACTCTTGATAATGAAAAAGCAACTTGGGCAAACATATGGGATGCTCAAGGAAAAGAAGTTACTTGGGATATGATTCATTATGATGTACAACTTATTGGTGGATCTGTTTTGCATCAAGGTAAAATTGCTGAAATGATGACTGGTGAAGGTAAAACTTTGGTTTCTACTTTACCTGTATATCTAAATGCACTTACAGGAAAAGGAGTTCATGTTGTAACTGTGAATGATTATTTAGCAAAACGTGATGCTGCTTGGATGGGACCAATTTTTGAGTTTCACGGATTAAGTGTAGATTGTGTAGATCATCACGAACCAAATTCTGACGCACGTAGAAAAGCTTATAATTCAGATATTACATATGGTACAAATAACGAATTTGGTTTCGATTATTTACGTGATAATATGTCACATTCACCAAACGATTTAGTTCAACGACCACATAATTACGCAATTGTTGATGAGGTAGATTCTGTATTAGTTGATGATGCTCGTACACCATTAATTATCTCTGGAGCAACTGCCAACGCTGATCGTCATGAATTTAACGAATTAAAACCAAGTGTAGATAAAATTGTATCAACACAACGTAATTATTTAACTGGTGTTTTAGCCGAAGTAAAAAAACTAATAAAAGAAGGTGATACCAAAGAAGGTGGGTTTTTATTACTTCGTGTTTTTAGAGGATTACCAAAAAGTAAAGCGTTGATTAAGTTTTTAAGTCAGGAAGGTATTAGACAACTTTTACAAAAGACTGAAAATCATTACATGCAAGATAACAATCGTGAAATGCCAAAAATTGACGAGGAGTTATATTTTGTTATTGATGAAAAAAACAACTCAATTGAATTAACCGATAAAGGAATTACTTTTTTATCTGGTGATGATGGTGATGAAAACTTCTTTATTTTACCAGATTTAAGTACTGAAATTGGACAAATAGACAATGAAGAAAGTGCTCCGGAAGAAAAAACTTCAAAAAAAGAAGAATTATATCGTGATTTTAGCATAAAAAGTGAGCGAATTCATACAATGAATCAGCTATTAAAAGCATACACATTATTTGAAAAAGATATTGAGTACGTGATTATGGAAGATAAAATTAAAATTGTTGATGAACAGACTGGTCGTATTATGGACGGTCGTCGTTATTCAGATGGGTTACATCAAGCAATTGAAGCTAAGGAAAATGTAAAAATTGAAGCTGCAACGCAAACTTATGCAACAGTTACACTTCAAAATTACTTTAGAATGTACCGCAAACTTTCGGGTATGACAGGTACTGCAATTACTGAAGCTGGTGAGTTTTGGGATATCTATAAACTAGATGTTATTGAAATACCAACAAATGTTCCTTTATTAAGAATAGATAGAGAAGATTTAGTTTTTAAAACTAAACGCGAAAAATACAACGCTGTAATTGATGAAATTGTAAACTTAGTAAATCAAGGTCGTCCAGTTTTAGTTGGTACAACTTCCGTAGAAATTTCAGAATTACTTGGAAGAATGCTTGGAATTAGAAAAATTAATCATAATGTATTAAACGCAAAACTTCATAAAAAAGAAGCTGATATTGTAGAACAAGCCGGTAATGCAGGTATAGTTACTATTGCAACAAATATGGCTGGTCGTGGTACAGATATTAAATTGTCTGATGAAGTAAAAGCAGCTGGTGGTTTGGCTATTATTGGTACAGAACGTCATGATTCTCGTCGTGTTGACCGTCAGTTACGTGGTCGTGCAGGTCGTCAAGGAGATCCAGGATCATCTCAATTCTATGTTTCTTTAGAAGATAACCTAATGCGTTTATTTGGCTCGGAACGAATTGCAAAAATGATGGATAGAATGGGATTACAAGAAGGCGAAGTAATTCAGCATTCTATGATTACCAAGTCTATTGAAAGAGCACAAAGAAAAGTTGAAGAAAATAACTTTGGTGTACGTAAGCGATTATTAGAATATGATGATGTTATGAACTCTCAACGTGAAGTAGTTTATAAGCGTCGTAGACACGCATTATACGGAGATCGTTTACAAGTTGATATTGTAAATATGGTTTTTGATACCTGTAGCTCATTAGTTAGAGAAAATAAGGTTACTAGCGATTATCAAAATTTTGAATTTGAATTAATTCGTTTTTCTTCAACAAGTTCACCTTTTACTGAAGAAGAATTTAAAACACTTTCAGAACAAGAACTTACTGACCAACTTTTTGATGTTATTTACAAACATTATAAAGAAAAATTAGAACGAAGTGCAAAATTAGCATTTCCAGTTATAAAAGATGTTTATGAAAATCAAGGAGATAAATATGAACGAATTGTTGTTCCTTTTACCGATGGTACCAAAGAATTAAAAGTTGTAACAAATTTAAAAGAAGCGTACGAAACTGAAGGAAAAGGATTAGTTACCGATTTTGAAAAGAATATAACCTTGGCTATTATTGATGATACTTGGAAAGATCATTTGCGTCAAATGGATGAGTTAAAACAATCTGTTCAAAATGCAACTTATGAACAAAAAGATCCACTTTTAATATACAAATTTGAATCTTTTGAACTGTTTAATGGTATGCTTGATAAAGTAAATAAAGAAGTATTATCATTTTTATTTAAAGGTGAATTACCATCTCAAGATGCTAATCAAGTTTCACAAGCAAGAGAACGTAAACGTGATAAAGTTCAATTAAGTAAAGAAGAATACAACAGTCAAACTGAAGGAACTCAAACCAATCAAACTCAACAACCACAAGCTGTTGAAACTATTGTACGTACTGAACGTAAAATTGGAAGAAATGAAAAAGTAACTATTAAAAACGTTATGAGTGGTGAAAATAAATCTTTAAAATACAAACAAGCAATTCCATTAATTCAAAAAGGAGATTGGGTGTTAGTTGAAGAATAAATCAAAATAAGTTATAAATAAAAAAAGGCTCAAATTAAAATTTGAGCCTTTTTTTATACTTCTTTATTCTTATCGTAAGGTATACTATTAAGAATGTGTTTAATGGCATCTACTCTTGCAAATGTTTTTCTATTTGCTCTAATTATTTTCCATGTAACAGCACCTTCTTTAGTTTTTGAAAACATTTTATTTTTATATTCTGTATACGTATCCCATAATTCTTGTGCTTTTTCATCAACAGCAGTCATTTTCCACTGCTTTAGTGGGTTACTTTTAATATCTTCAAATCGTTTAGCTTGTTCCTTTTTAGAGATTGACATGTACATTTTTACTAATCTTATTCCTGATTCTGTAATCATACGCTCAAAATCATTTACTTGATTCATAAAAGTTTCATGTTCTTCTTGTGTACAAAAACCATTTACCGGCTCAACAACTGCTCTATTGTACCAACTTCTATCAAAAAATACTATTTCACCAGCTTTTGGAAATTGTTTTACATATCGTTGAAAATACCATTGTGATTGTTCATCTTCTGTAGGTTTTGGCAATGCTACAATACGCAAGTGCCTCGGGTTCATTCTTTCTGTTGCACGTCTAATTGCACCACCTTTACCAGCTGCATCTCTTCCCTCAAAAATTACAATTATACGTTCATTCTCGTCAATTGCCCAAGATTGTAATCTAATTAATTCAACCTGTAACTTTTTTAACCTTTTTTCATATTTTACATATCTAACCGCCTTTTCTAGATTGTAAGGTTCTTTAGATAATAAAGCTGTTAATCCTTTATTTGTATTAAGGATTTTTGCATCTCCTTGAGTTAATTTATATTCTTCGTGCATACTAATCTATTTGGTTTGATGAACGATAATATCTCGTAATTATATTTGGATTTGGTAATAATGTAGTTAAAGCTTCATCTTTACCATCATAATCAAATTGTGATAATACATACCTAATGCACTCTAAACGTGCTACTTTTTTATCATTAGCCATTACAGTAATCCAAGGGCTATAGCTTGTATGCGTTTTACTAAACATTTCTTCTTTAAAATAACTATACTTATCCCAAAGTTCTTGTCCTTTTCTATCTACTGGACTAAATTTCCAACGTTTTAAAGGTGTCTCTAAACGTGCATTAAATCTATCTAATTGTTCATTTTTTGAAATTGAAAACCAAAATTTTATCAATATCATTCCGTCTTCATACAACATATGCTCAAATTCAGGTACTTGTACCATAAATTTTTTATATTGAGTATCTGAACAAAAACCCATAACAGGTTCTACAACAGCTCTATTATACCAACTTCTGTCAAAAAAAACAATTTCACCTGGGTTTGGTAATTTTCTAATATAACGTCTAAAATACCATTGCCCTTGTTCTACTTCAGTTGGTTTATTTAAAGCAACTACTCGCATAGAACGAGGATTTAAATGCTCTGTAAAACGTCTTATGTTTCCTCCTTTACCTGCAGCATCTCTACCTTCAAAAATAATTGCTACTCGTTTATTATTCTCAGAAATCCAGTGTTGAAGTTTTACTAATTCTATTTGTAAACGACGTAATTCTTCTTGATAAAATAATTTTTTGTTTACTTTATCAATTGAAATATTTTTTTCTTTTATAATTTGTAATAGTTCATTATTTGAAGATGCTTTCTCGAAATCTTCAATAGTTAATTTAGGTGATTCTTCCATTATTAGTCATCATTTTCAACAGTTACACACTCTGTAGGATTATTTGATATCTGCAATTTTGCATCTGAAGGTGAAATATAAGGAATTCCTAATCCTAATCCACGCAAAATAAACATTAATCCAATAATAACAACAAAAACTGGTATAGCTTTTTGAATTTTAGACCTTAACGAAAGACTTACAAAATTTCCGAGTAGAATTGCAGCACTCATCATTGGTATAGTACCTAAACCGAATATAGCCATATACAACGAACCTTGAATTGAATTTCCTGTAGAAATTGAACCAATTAAAGCCATGTAAACTAAACCACAAGGCAAAAACCCATTAAAAAATCCGATTGAGAATAATGCTTTATTAGATTTTTTATTTAAATAAAAACCAAGCTTCGTTTTAACTTGACCAATAATTTTATAAAGTGGTTTTGAAAAATTGTATTTGTTAAATAGTGAAATTGGAATTAAAATAGTAGCAATCATAATAGCTCCCATTAACACCGATAAACGTTGTTGGAAACCAGCTAAATAAAGTCCTTTACCTATGAAACCAAACAAAAGTCCTATTAAAGAATAACTAATTAATCTTCCAATATTATATAAAAATGTTTGAAAAAAAACTTTTCTCTTTGAAGATCTATCAACTGGTAATACAAACGCTATAGGTCCACACATACCAATACAATGGAAACTTCCTGCTAATCCTAAAACAAGTGCTGTCCAAAGCATATTAATACATTATTTTTTCTTTAAATAAATAGCTTTTATTATTTACTGTCCATTCAATTTTAATATCCCATCTTCCTTCTACTAATTTTTCATTTGATATTAAATAATCTAATGTTATAAGTTCAATTGGAATATTAAAATCTATTTTAGTATTAGAACCTCTTTGAAAATCGATTGTTCCTTTAATTTCTGAGGCTTCAAATTCTTCAGGGAAACTAATTAACAAGCCTGCATCTATTTTTTTATAAGTTACATTTTGCTTTAACTCTGCGGCATTATTTAATTTATCAATTTCTTGTTGATAATTTAATTCATCTTTATAATAATCTTCAGAAACTAAATGATGATCATATTCAGGCAAAAATGTAACTTTATAAACAAATGAGAGTATAAATATTACAAATGCTGCAATTGATAAAATAATACCTGTTGGCCAACTAATTTTAAACTTCATTTATTTAATTTTTATAGGTCCCATGAAATTAGTAGAAGTAGTTTCAATCAATTCACCATTAGAATAAATTCCAATTTCTAATTTTTCTTTTGATGAACTTAAATCACCCTTTTTAATTTCAATAAATAACGTACTTTCTTTTAAACCTTGTTTTTTAATATTTATTATACCACCTATCATTTCAACAGTTCCAGCGTGAGAAATTAACTTAACCTCAACATTTTCTATATCTACTGTTGTTTTATTAATAAATTTAACGGTATAAACATTTTTTATTGTAGTTTCAGTTGATTGAAATGTTTGACCCGGAAGCCTTAAAACAGTTGCCTCTACATCATTTCTTAAAAATAACATGGTAACAAGCACACCAACTAAAATTGTTAATATTGCTGAATAAGCAATTAAACGAGCATTAAATTTAAATTTTTCGTTTTTTTCAATATCATCTTCAGAAGCATAACGAATTAACCCTTTATCAAAACCAGATTTATCCATAATTTCATCACAAGCATCAATACAAGCAGTACAGTTTATACATTCTAACTGTGTTCCGTTTCTGATATCAATTCCTGTTGGACAAACTTGAACACATTGCTTACAATCAATACAATCTCCGTGTCCTAATTCATCTCTATCTTCATCTTTTCTTAACTTTTTTCTTCCATTATCACCTTCTCCTCTAACAAAATCATAAGCAACGTTAATAGATTTATCATCTAATAAAACTCCTTGTAATCTTCCATACGGACAAACTATTATACAAACTTGCTCTCTAAACCATGCAAATATAAAGTAGAAAATTCCTGTGAAAATTAATAAATATATAAGAGTACTTAAATGTTCAAATGGACCATCGTTTATATAACTTAAAACCTCATCAGAGCCAATAATATATGCTAAAAATACGTTAGAAATAACAAAAGAAATTATAAAAAATACAATCCATTTTGAAACTCGTTTTCTTATTTTTTCAGCATTCCATTCCTGTTTATCAAGCTTTATTTGTTTGGATCTATCACCTTCTATTAAATATTCAACCTTTCTAAATACCATTTCCATAAAAATAGTTTGAGGACACATCCACCCACAAAATATTCTACCAAAAATAACGGTAAATAAAATAATAAAAACCACACTTACTAATAATGAAATTACCAACAAGTGAAAATCTTGTGGCCAAAACGGAAAACCAAAAATGTGAAATTTTCGTTCTAATACATTAAATAATAAAAATTGATTTCCTTTAATTTTAATAAATGGAGAGGCTACCATAATGGCTAATAACACCCAACTTACAATAGTTCTATAATTATAAAATCTCCCTTTAGGTTTTTTTGGAAATATAAAATTTCTTTTTCCACTATCATCAATAGTAGCTATAGAATCTCTAAAGATTTCTTTATTTTCTGTACTCATAATATGATTAAAAAAGGGTGATTTTAATTTTTTTAGACTGCAAACATATGGTTAATATTTTAACCTTATAGATACAAAAGTGACAAAAATCATAAATCAGTTTAATTAATACTAGCTTAAAAAATAAAAACATAGTTCTACCTAAAGTACTATGTTTTTATATAAAAATATTATTTGTTTATTTCATTTATTCTACTGGAAAAATAATATCTCCTTCTGCTGCCTTAGGGTTAGCAGGAGTAGTTCCTTGCATAGAAATAATATAACTTGCCAACTGAATTCTTTCCTCTCTAGTTATAGTACTTTCCCAAGCAATCATACCTTTACCTGGTCTTCCTCCATTAGTAATAACATTGAATAGTGATTTAACATCTCCACCTAAAATCCAAGTATTATCCGTTAAGTTTGGTCCTATACTTCCACCTAAGTCATTTAAATGACAAGCAAAACAAGTTTTAGTTGTAAATAGCTCTTTACCTTTAGCTAAATTTTCTTCATCCGTAAAAGCTACAATATTGTCTGTATTAAATAACTCAGGATTTGCAGCTTTATATGCTTCAACTTCTTCTTTTCCTTTTGCTACTTCTGCTGCATACTCTTCAGCTTGACTATATTCTTCTGAATTATAAAATACCTGTACATAATAGAAAACACTAATTGCAATGGTAATATAAAATCCATACAACCACCATGGCGGCAATACGTTGTCTAATTCTTTTATTCCATCGTAATCATGGTCTAACATGATATCTTCCTCGGTTCCTAATTCGTTGGCTTTAGTCATGGATTTCATAAACTTTTTCCAACCTGATATATTTTCTGAATTTTTATTCATGGTTAATTTCTTTACTGTTATTATCGTTATCTAAAGGTAGCTGACTCACTTCATCAATGCTTCTTTTTGGGAGTTTAAAAACAAATACAATCATTGTTACAAACACTATAAAGAAAAGTAATAATGATATTATTGGATAAATTTCAACTCCATCAATACCTGATAAATTATGTTTAATAAATTTCAACATTTAAAATTATTTTAGTGCTGTCGCATTTCCATTAATATCAGTTCCTAAACGCTGTAAATAAGCAATTAAAGCTACAATTTCTTTATTTTGAACATTACTTGAACCATAGTTAGTAACAAATTCAGGATCTTGTCTTAAATTGTTTTCAACTTCTTTTGCTTGAGCCAATAAATTTTGTTTTGCATTAGCAATCTCTTCATCAGTATAAGGAACTCCAAGTGTAACTAGAGCACTCATTTTATCTTCAAGATTTGCTGCATTTATATCATCTTTTAGTAACCAAGAATAACGTGGCATTATTGAACCTGGCGATGTAGAACGAGGATCTAACATATGGTTAAAATGCCAGTTATCATTATACTTTCCACCAATTCTATGTACATCTGGACCTGTTCTTCTTGAACCCCACAAGAATGGGAAATCGTAAACAAATTCACCTGCTTTTGAATATTCACCGTAACGTTCTACTTCAGAACGGAATGGACGAATCATTTGAGAGTGACAGTTATTACATCCTTCTCTAATATAAATATCTCTACCTTCTAATTCTAAAGGTGTATAAGGCTTAACACTTTCAATCTTTGTAACGTTAGATTTTACTAATATTAATGGTACAATTTCTACTAAACCACCAATTAAAATTGCAACAGTTGTTAAAATTGTGAATAATACTGTTCTTCTTTCTAACCAAGTGTGCCATCCTTCACCAGCTATTCTTTGTCCACTAATTTTTTTCAATGGAACAGCTTCAGCTAATTCATCTTCAACAACTGATCCTGCTCTTGCAGTTTTATAAACATTATAAGCTAATAAAATGAAACCTGTTAAGTACAATGTACCTCCTATTGCACGCATAGCATACATTGGTAATACTTGTGTTACAGTTTCTAAAAAGTTTCCATAAACTAAAGTACCATCAGGGTTAAATTGTTTCCACATAAATGCCTGTGTAAACCCTGCTACATATAATGGTATTGCATAAAATAAAATACCTAATGTACCTAACCAGAAATGTGTGTTAGCTAATTTTTTAGAATATAATTCTGTTTTCCAAAGCTTTTCTGCTAACCAATAAACTATACCGGCAATCATAAATCCATTCCAAGCTAAAGCTCCAATATGTACGTGACCAACAATCCAGTCAGTATAATGTCCAATTGCGTTTAAATTTTTGAAAGATAACATTGGTCCTTCAAACGTTGCCATACCATAACCTGTAATTGCAACAACGAAGAATTTTAACACTGGGTTCTCACGAACTTTATCCCAAGCACCACGTAGTGTTAATAAACCATTAATCATACCACCCCAAGATGGAAAAATTAACATTATTGAAAATACAGTTCCTAAGTTTTGCGCCCATTCTGGTAAAGCTGTGTATAATAAATGGTGAGGACCAGCCCATATGTATAAGAAAATTAATGTCCAAAAGTGAATAATAGATAACCTATACGAATATACCGGTCTATTAGCTACTTTAGGAACAAAATAATACATTAAACCTAAAATTGGTGTTGTTAAGAAAAATGCAACAGCATTATGACCGTACCACCATTGTACCAATGCATCTTGTACTCCTGAATAAACAGAATAACTTTTAAATGCAGTTACTGGCATTTCAAGATTGTTAAAGATGTAAAGAACAGCAATAGTTACTAATGTTGCTATATAAAACCATATTGCAACATATATATGACGTTGACGTCTTTTTAAAATTGTACCAATTAAGTTAATTCCAAAAACTACCCATATTAAAACAACTGCTATATCTATAGGCCATTCTAATTCTGCATATTCTTTAGATGAATTATATCCTAAAGGTAACGTAATTGCGGCAGCAACAATAATAGCTTGCCATCCCCAAAAGTGAATTCTACTTAAGACATCGTTAAACATTCTTGCTTTTAATAATCTTTGAGTTGAATAATAAACACCTAAAAAGATACCATTACCAACAAAAGCAAAAATAACTGCATTGGTATGTAATGGTCTTAAACGACCAAAACTTAACCATGAAATGGCATTATCACTTCCTGCAAATTCTAAATATCCTGGGTAAAAGAAAAGGAAAGCTACCATAAGCCCTACTGTCATTCCTACAACTCCCCATAGAATTGTAGCCCAAAGAAACATTTTTACGATTTTATTATCATAATAAAATTGTTCTTTTTCCATACTTGTTTGATTAATTATTAATTATTATTTAGTTGATTTCTTCTTTTGTTTTCCTTTAGTTTCAGTAACTAACTCATCATCAAATAACATACGTACTGATGGTGTGTATGTATCTTCATATTGACCAGATTTTACTGATTTTATAAATACTATAAAAAAAAATACTGCTACAATAATGCTAACGCCTATTGTTATGTAGATTACTTCCATTTTTTAGTTACTAGTTTTCTTTTGATTTTGATACAAAAATAAATTCTTTTTCATAAAAAAGAATGATATTTATCATATAAAATTAGGCTTTTTTACCT
>Ga0316205_10002264_pt1 | contig 20571 bp, 18 predicted proteins | sample 3monthpyrite_MG_FD_204941 | JGI IMG/M metagenome (GOLD analysis project Ga0316205, IMG submission 204941) | Microbial mat bacterial communities from mineral coupon in-situ incubated in ocean water Damariscotta River, Maine, United States -... | ecosystem: Environmental > Aquatic > Marine >... | reverse complement strand
GCACTCGCGAATGAACCGCGTCACCAGATGATGGTCGCATGGCTCGACACCGTGTTCACTGAACAATCGTACCAACTGAGTATTGCCTCGGCCGATGCCAGTTTCAGACGTTATTTCCGTGTTCACACCGATGCAAAAACACTCATCGTGATGGATGCGCCGCCGGATAAGGAAAGTTGCACTGAATTTGTAGCACTGTCAGCATTATTCCTGTCATTGGGCTTACAGGTGCCGGCAGTCATTGAACAAAATGAGTCTGAGGGTTTTTTATTACTAACAGACTTGGGTGAGCAAGCCTATCTACAACTGCTTGATGAGCACAATGCCGATGCCTTATATGGCGATGCGATGCATGCTTTGATTCCGCTGCAAGCATGCAAGCCGAAGGCCTATGATTTTCCGCAGTATGATGAAAAATTGTTAATGAATGAAATGGCTTTGTTTAGTGACTGGTTGCTAAAGCAGCAATTCAATATCAAGTTGAGTGAACAGGATGGTCAACAGTTACAACAGGCTTATCAGTTCCTGGCTGCAAATGCATTAGAGCAGCCTCAGGTTGCTGTTCATCGCGATTATCATTCTCGAAATCTGATGGTAACGGAAAAACATAATCCGGGTATTCTGGATTTTCAGGATGCCGTGCTGGGACCCGTGACATATGATCTCGTGTCCTTACTAAAAGATTGCTATATCCGTTGGCCACGTGAGCGTGTAGAACACTGGGTGAGAGATTTCCATGCCAAAGCGATTCAATCCGGCATACTGCACGATGTGACTGAGCAACAATTTAATCGATGGTTTCATTTAATGGGCGTGCAACGCCACTTGAAAGCGGCTGGTATATTCGCGCGCTTGAACAAGCGCGACAATAAATCTAACTATTTGGGCGATATACCTCGAGCACTGGGCTATGTCTCAGAGGTAGCATCCGAGTACCCGCAACTACAAATACTCCAGTCCTTGCTGCGTGATCTAGCTCCTCAAATACATGCCTTATCGGAATAAATAGTGGGCGTTCACAGGGTGTATCTTTAGTCGTTATTCTTGTATTGTGATGAATATGAAAGCCATGATTATGGCCGCAGGGCGCGGTGAACGTTTACGTCCATTAACGGACAGCATTCCAAAACCATTGGTTAAAGTTGGTGATTATTCGCTGATCGAATGGCACATATATCGTTTAGTAAATGCCAACATCACTGAAATTGTTATCAACCTGTCTCACCTCGGTGAAAAAATTCAATCGCATCTGGGTAATGGTGAGCGTTATGGTGCACAGTTAAGTTATTCGCTTGAACCCGAGCCCGCTTTAGAAACTGCTGGTGGAATTATCCAGGCCTTAGCTTTACTGGGAACAGAGCCGTTTATTGTTGTGAATGGAGATGTCTGGACAGATTATCCATTTGCTGAACTCTCGTCTCCTGCTTTACTGGCTCATCTGGTCATGATTGATAATCCAGACCATCATCCTGACGGCGATTTTATATTACGGGATGGCAAGCTTTCAGATGAAGGGCAAGGTAGCCGTTTGACTTACAGTGGACTAGGAGTTTATCACCCTGATTTTTTTGCAGAATGTAAGCCAGGAAGGCAAGCATTGGCGCCATTGCTACGGCAACAAATGTCAGCAGGGAAGGTAAGTGGTGAGCATTATAAAGGGCAGTGGCATGACATCGGTACATTGGAACGTTTGCAAACGATTCAAAAGATAGTATCTGATCAATCAATAGATGTAAGTAGCTAGGAGCATTCATGGGTCAGGAAATCGACACTATCCAGTTTACAGAGCAAGACTTTTCGGAATTCAGTCGCCACCTGACTGATGAAACAGAACTACTAGCGAACTGGTTCAAAGATAAAAAATTTGCTGAACATGAACATGTCGGTGGCTTTGAGCTGGAAGTCTGGATAGTAGACCAGAACTTTAATCCAATCCCGATTAACGACACCTATCTTAAGCGCCTTAACAGTGACTGGGTTACTCCCGAGCTGTCGCGATTCAATATTGAGTTAAACGGCGATCCAGAGCATTTACAATCAGATGCCCTGTCAAAACTGCATTATTCATTAAAACAGAGTTGGGAACATTGTTATCAGGCAGCAGCGGAATTTGATGCATCATTAGTCATGATTGGAATCTTGCCCAGTGTGCAGGAGAATCAACTGGTCATTGAGAATATGTCCAAACTGAAACGCTACGAAGCACTCAATGAGCAGGTGTTTCGTCAGCGTCTAGGCAGACCATTAAAGCTTGATATTCATGGCCGTGAGCATCTGCAAACCACCCATCACGATGTCATGCTGGAATCTGCCGCCACGTCGTTTCAGGTACATTGGCAAGTTCCCATCAGCATGGCACTACGTGCCTATAACGCCAGTTTAATCGCTTCTGCAGTTACCGTCGCAGTATCAGCAAACTCACCTTATCTGTTCGGAAAGGATCTATGGGATGAAACCCGAATTCCATTATTCGAACAATCAGTTGCCGTCGGTGGGATAGCCGGTGCTGCATTTGGCCCCATGCATCGCGTCAGTTTTGGCTCGGGTTATGCCAGACAATCCTTATTTGAAGTTTTTGATGAAAATCATCAACACTTTCCTGTGCTTCTCCCAATCGATTTCACAAGCAATGATGAAAAAATGAACTATGTACGTTTACATAACGGCACTGTATGGCGCTGGAACCGTCCATTGATTGGTTTTGATGAACAGCAACATGCGCACCTTCGCATAGAACATCGAGTCATCACAGCAGGCCCCACCGTGTTAGACAATATCGCTAATGCTGCTTTTTATTATGGTCTGGCTCATTACTTGACGACATTAGATGAGCCGCCCGAGGAAAAACTGGAATTTGCGCATGCCAGAGATAATTTCTATGCCTGTGCCAAATCAGGTTTATCCGCGCAGGTCACCTGGCTGGATAAGAAAAAAGGCACTATCAAAGACCTGTTACAAAACCAATTGCTGGATCAGGCAGAACAGGGCTTGCAATCACTAGGATTGGATCAAGTTGATATTAAACGCTATATAGGCGTGATACGTGCACGGGTCCAGAATGAACAAACCGGTGCAATATGGCAACGTGAATATATGCATCGTTACCAATGTGACATGCAATCATTAACAGCCGCTTATCATGAACGACAGCAAAGCGGTGAAGCAGTACATACCTGGACTTATTAAGCATGTATAAAACCCTCGATTATTTACCTGACGGATTCCTTGATTGCGAAGCAACTGATTTACTGGCATTAATGGATGAGCCGACCTTGATTCATCTCGAAGGCCGCCGTAGACAGCCTTTGTTTGTTTCCATTTTGTTACATGGAAATGAAATTACCGGACTGCACGCCATGCAATCACTGTTAAAGAAATATCAGCAACAAACCTTGCCGCGTTGCTTGTCTTTGTTTGTTGGTAATATCACCGCAGCACAACAAGGCATGCGACGTTTGAATGGTCAGTCTGATTATAATCGTGTCTGGCCTGGTAGTGATCAACCTGCTTCAGCAGAAACACTGATGATGCAGGACATTATTGATCAAATGCGCAAACGAGATGTCTTTGCCAGTATCGATATTCATAATAATACCGGTATCAACCCGCACTATGGTTGTGTCAACGTGATTGATCACCGTTTCTTTCATCTCGCTACGCTATTTAGCCGCACCGTCGTCTACTTCACCAGACCTGTCGGCGTACAATCATCCGCCTTCGCCAATCTGTGCCCAGCCGTGACCATTGAGTGCGGTAAAGTCGGTCAACAGTATGCAGACCAGCACGCCATGGAATTTGTGGATGCTGCATTACACTTGGCAGAAATTCCCACACACCCCATAGCCGAACACGACATCGATTTGTTTCATACGATTGCTATCGTAAAAGTACCAGTCAATGTCGAATTCAGTTTTAACGATGAGAGCGCAGATATTCTTCTTGAAACTGACCTGGATCATATGAACTTTCGTGAACTTGAAGCTGGTACACGAATCGCAAAACTGTCTTCAGATAGTGCAGCTCGCCTGCAAGCCTGGGATAATGATGGCAAGGATATCAGTGATGAATTGTTCAGCTATACTGATAATGAAATCACAACCAAAAAGCCGCTGATGCCTTCCATGCTAACTTTAAATGAGAAAGTGATTAAACAGGATTGTTTATGTTATTTGATGGAACGGTATCCTCTGCCTTGATTTAAATCAGATGCACTCTCGATACAAAACAAATAATATAAAGCGACCTACTCTTTTGTGATGATCGTTTCACGGTATGCATGCCATGTGGCATAACCGATAAGCGGTACGAAAAAAATAAGCCCTATCAGCGCTGTCGCGAATCCTATCACCGTCAGCAACAGGATCATCAATGCCCAGAGTGCGATAATCGATTTATTGAACCATACCGCATGCAGACTGGTCATGATTGCTTTCGATGCACTTACATCCTTGTCCACGATCATCGGCAGAGCGAAAGTGCTGGCGAAAAAGAATAGGCCCGCAAAAATAACCGCAATCGACAAGGAAACCATGGTCGGTATAGGGACAACGGCAGAAACACCCAACTGTGCAGGCGTTACAGCAATACTAATCACTATTGACACCACGATGGCTAGAATCAAGAACACCGAGCCCAGCAACAATGCAAGCATTAGCTCATGTCCCATCTCCCGCAAGGCCTTACGCCGTTCATGTCGAAAGGTCGGTTGGTGTTTTAATTCGAGTTCCTGACTGATATCGTAAAGACCAAAGGCAAGCGCGGGACCAATTAACAGGAAGCCAACCATAAGAGCAAGGATAAACATATCATGCTCCCCGATCCATGAAAAATAGATCAATATCCACCCCATAGCAGCGAATATCATCCCATAGACCAGGCTGTGCCAGGGTGCAGACTTGAAATCTTGCCAGCCTTTTTTTAACCACTCAAAAGGAGCACTGAATGTAAGCTTGTTGCATGGAGCATAGGTATTGACAGGATTATTAAATGAATCGGCTGTTCTCATGTTGCACCTCCTTTTCTTTAAGTGTAGTCATTTAGATGGGGTTTACCAGAGGTAAGGCCTTATTCCATTGGACCAGAACGGGCTGATTAAATTCTCTCATAACGGAGAGTTACTAGATGACCCACCTTAGCCCCTTGTTTCTATTGATAATCTTATTATCATATTCATTTACTAAAAAAACCACCTCTCAGCTTGACAATTCACTTGTCAAAAATTATATTGACAAGTGAGTTGTCATTATAGGCGAGCGAGAAAATGTCAAAAGTTTTGAACAGTGAGTCTTATCAAGTCATCTGGCTGGTTCGCAGGTTGTTTCGTGCACTGGGTCAAAGGTCGAATGAAAACCTGGGAGCTTATGGAATAACTGCGGCGGACAGGGCGGTAATGGAGTTTTTATATCCTGACAAAACGCTGTCTGTTCCGCAAATTGCTGAGCAATACCAGGTTTCAAGACAGCATATTCAGGCGACTGTTAATACATTGCTAGAAGCAGAATTACTAGAAACGAAAAATAACCCAAGGCATAAGCGTTCTCCGATGATATTGCTCAACACGAAGGGTCGAAAGTTATTTGCCGAGATTATGAAGAAAGATGAGGAGGTAATTGAAATCTTGTTTTCTCAAATCTCAAAGAAGAATATTAGAATAACCCAACAAACCCTTCAAAGCTTATTAAACAAATTATCCTGAGGGTAACTATCATGCGAAATCGAAATTATAAACATTATTTATTAGTTATTGGCATATACCTTTTGGCAACCATCTTTGGTCTATGGTCATGGAATACTCTATCTGAATTATATAATCTTCCTCATGCCCAATATAAACATGCGCTTGCAGTATTTTTTTTACTGCTAATGTTAAAATGGGGGTTATCACCTGGTGGTCGACTACTCGGCCGTGATTGTGGACGCAATCATGAACCTAAGAATCATTGATTTTCGTCCACCAAAAATTGCACAGTTATTTATCCTGGCCGCTGTGATACTACATTGGACTACACCTTTAAAACACTTAACTATTTATTCAAATCTGTTTGTCAGTGTTATTTTAGGAGTGGCTGGACTTGTAATCATGATGTGGGGATGGTGGTTATTCAAGAAATTCGATGCCGCTATATGCCCTACAGCAAGGGCGGAATGCCTGGTAACATCAGGAGTATATCAACTTACCAGAAACCCGATGTATTTAGGAATACTCTTGATGATTATAGGTATCGCAGTGTATGTAGGAACATTGCCATTTTATCTGGCAGCCATTGCTTACTTTTATGTGATGAATAATATATTTTGCCCATATGAGGAATCTAAATTGATCGAGTCTTTTGGTGTTTTATATTGCGCCTACAAGAACAGGGTGAGACGTTGGTTGTAAAGATAAATTTCATTGCAAGATTCTCTTCGAGGCATAGCTTGATATTACGACTGTTTATTCACTAATTTATTATAAATGGTAAGACAATTAAATAATAACTTATTACAATAAGACTAAACTTATAACTATGAGTTATATTTTTATTGATAAAAATAAGTACAAGGAGAGCTAAGATGGATTGGTATATAAAAGTTTTGAAGGACTATGCCGTATTCACCGGTCGGGCAACAAGACAAGAGTATTGGATGTTCTTCTTGTTTAATTTTGTCATTGTGATTGTCTTATCTTTTTTAGAAACCGCCATTGGAAGTCCTGGTATATTTAGTGCCATATATAGCCTGGCTGTGCTAATACCTGGTATCGCAGTTACCATTAGACGATTGCATGATACAGGCAAGTCGGGTTGGTGGATTTTAATTTCATTTATCCCTGTCATTGGTGCAATCGTTCTACTAGTTTTCATGGTCCTGGATAGTGATAAAGACACTAACGAATATGGTGAAAATCCCAAGCTGTTGCAGACGTAAATTAATACTTTAAGTGGGCATCCGTAGTAAGAAAAAAGCCTGGTATCTCTTTATTTATTTTGATATATATTGCTCTCTTAACTGGCAGACTGAGGCACTTAAGTATGGTTTGTCAGTGACAGGTTAGTCCAGGCGCTTTTTGAATCGTAGTGAAGCGATCATGAGCCCCACCAGGGTAAAAAGTGTCAGCCAGGTAACGTCGAAAGTCATGTCGATAATTTCCACTTCCCTTAATACAACACCTCGAATCAGGCGCATGAAATGAGTCGCTGGTAGGGCTTCCGCTATATATTGTGCGATCTCGGGCATGCCTTCGTAGGGAAACATAAAGCCGGATAAAAGAATGGATGGCAGTAATACAAAGATGGTCATTTGCATGGACTGCAACTGGTTTTTTGCAATGGTAGAAATGACCAGTCCAAGAGTCAGGCTGGCGGTAATGAATAAAAAAGTAGCACCTGCCAATTGTAACAGGCTGCCATTGATTGGAACCTTAAACAATAAATGCCCTAACCCCAGAATGATGCTGACCTGTATTGCGCCGATAAAAATATAAGGAATAATTTTACCCACCATCAGTTCAATCGGGCGAACCGGTGTAGTAATCAACATTTCCATATTGCCGCGTTCACGCTCGCGTACGATTGCAGCTGATGTAAACATGATCATGGTCATGGTTAGAATGATCGCCACAAGCCCCGGCACGATATTAACGGCAGTGCGCTGTTCGGGGTTATACAGTAAGGTAACTTCAAAGGTGGGTGTATTGCGATTGGGTGGTATATTCAGTAACTCAACCAGTGGCATACTCCTCAGGCTTTTGATACCGGCTGCAATTACCGTATCAGAACCATCTACAAGCCATTGGGCAACTGGACGACTGGTTTCTTCATCAGTGCTTGGTGGGGAACCAAAACCGACAGCCGGATGACGCACCAGTCGTTGACTGACATCACTGGGTATAATTAATACCGCTCTGACTTCACCACTGGCAAGTCCTTTTTGAGCCTGCTGGACATCGCTATATCGTGTCGAGAATTTAACTACCCGTGTTGCACTGATGGTCTGAATCAGGATCCGGCTTAGTCCCGTGTTGCTATAGTCTACAATGCCTGCCGGGATGTGTCGGATATTGGTATTGATCGCATAACCAAACAACAGCAACTGGATGAGCGGAATCATCACGATCATGCCAAATGTCATTCTATCGCGCTTGAGCTGAATCAGTTCTTTACCAACGATGGCGCGAATACGTATCAATGATTTCATTGTCGACTTGCTCCAGTACTCGTAACAAACACGTCTTCCAGACTCGGTCGTACTTGTGTAAGTTGATCATCAGCGTTGATACTGGCTTGTTGGGACAGGAAAGAGACCGGGTCGGTGATGCTGTCCTTAACTAACACGCGCAGCCGTGCGCCCAGTTGTGCAGCGGATATCACTTCAGGCAAGGCTATTAATTGCTGTTTTAATCTACGCAGGCTGGAAGAAGCGATTTCGACAACCTGGGCGCCCATATTATTCATCAGCTCATCAGGGGAGCCATCAGCACGTTTGATGCCTGTTTCCAGAATAGCCAGTTTATGGCAGCGTTCGGCTTCGTCCATGTAATGAGTGGAGACCAGGATACTGGTGCCTTGATCACTCAGATCGAAGAGTTGTTCCCAGAAATCCCGACGATTTTCCGGGTCCACTGCTGAGGTAGGCTCATCCAGAAATAGTAGTTCTGGTTTATGTAAGGTGGCTGCAGATAGGCTAAGACGTTGACGCTGTCCGCCACTCATACTGCCGGCGAGTTGATCACGCTTATTTTCCAGGCCATAGATACTGAGTAGTTCTTCAATCCTTTTTTTCTGCTGCCGTGTCGGCAGGCTATATATACGGGCAATGAACTGGAGGTTTTCCTGTACCGTCAAGTCATCATACAGAGAGAACTTCTGTGTCATGTAACCAATGCGCAGGCGGAGTTTATCCGCATCTTTCGGCAGCGTATATCCCAACACTTCGACCTTGCCAGAACTGGGTATTAATAATCCGGTCAACATCCGGATAGCCGTGGTCTTGCCACTGCCGTTTGGACCCAGAAAACCATAGATCAGACCTTTGTTAACTTCCAGATCCAGGTTTTGTATGGCTTTGACATCGCCAAAATGTCGGCTAAGATTTTCCGCCTTAATTACCGTGTCGGTCATGGAAGTTCGACTTGGACGGGTACACCATTCGGTAGAGAAGCTTCACTGTCAGGCAATTGCACTTCAGCCAGGTACATCAGTCGTGAGCGCTCTTCCTGATTCAAGGCGTAATAAGGCGTGAAAGCAGGGTCAGTAGCGATCCAGCGCAACTGGCCCTGGATGGCTTCGTCAATGCCATCCACATGGATGATTAACGGATCTCCAATTTTTAATTTTACTCGATAGGGTTCAGGGACATAGATTCGTGCATAGGGAGCTTTACCGGCAAGCACAATGGCCAGAGGACTACCAATGGTTGCACGCTCGCCCAGATTCCACGGGAGGTTATCCAGAATGCCATCACGCGTTGCACTAATGGTTAAATCAGCCAGACGTTTGTTTTCACTTGCGAGGGCTGCAATTTCAGCATTTAACGATGCCTCAGCAGCATGCAAGTCTTCTTCACGTGCGCCGTTTGTTAATACCAGTAAAGACTCTTGAGCATTTTCTAAATTTGCCAGACTGGCATCGCGATTCGCGCGGGCTTTATCCAGTTCTGACTGGCTCACCAGTTTTTGTTTAATCAGATTAACAATACGCGCATAATTTGCTTTATTCTCAACCAGTGCAGCACGTGCACCCGCCACTTTGGCTCTGCCAGCAGCGACTTCCTCTTCCCTGGCGCCATGACGAAGCTTTTCAAGATTGGCCTGTGCTTGTGCAACTTGTGCTTTTGCTTTATCGACCTGTGAATTTTGCAGCGTATTATCAAGGACAACCAGGGTTGCACCTTTTTTCACGAATGAACCGGGAGCGACGGGGAGCTCTACAATGACTTCATTAGAGGTTGCTTTATGTGCAATGCGGTCTCGTTCCAGCGTGCCAAGCGCAATATTATTAGATAGATTATCACAGGCCGCTATAAACATTAATGTTAGAAAGATGATATAGCGCATAACGATTTCCTCAATCTACCATGTAAGTTTCAACAGGTCATGACTTTAAGAAGCCTATAGTCAGACAGTTACAGATTTGGCTGATTTAACTCAAATCTGTCCCTACCGTAGAATATAGAATTGATGTTAACCTGACAATTAATTAAGACTGTCCATCAAACATTAAATCTTTATGATTATCAATACTAATGCGGCATATACAATTCAGTGGAAATGATTAACGATGCATTTTGAAAGGCATAGCAGGTCTTCTACGACACTGGCATTGGCTATTCTGCTACTTATTACGAGTATTTTGCTGGTCTGGCAAGCCAGGGTTCGTCTTGATGATTTTCATGTGCATCAACATGAGTTGGCGAAGCAGTCTGTAGAAGGCACTGCCTATCAGATCTCATCATTCATTAATGAAAAAAAGCGGCGTGTAGCCAATTTCACCAAGTATCATGCTGAGCTTATAAGTCATCTTGCTGAGGATCCAGACAATGAACAGTTACGACAAAAGTTAGAGCGCATAGTTGCGGAAAGTTTTCCTGATTATTTTGCCGTTACCATTGCAAATGAAGCAGGTGAAGTTCTTTTGGGAAATTATGAGTTGCAGGTGAATGAAGCTTGTCAACTTGATATTCAAAATTATGCCAATGATAAGCATTCCTATGAAGTCTATATTCATCCGCATGTGGACAGTTATCATTTTGATGTTATGGCGCCATGGAACGATAGCGAAACAAAGCAAGGCGTGTTTTTTGTGAGTTTTAAGCCGCAGCTTCTGGCTGAATTAATTGCGAACACGCAGATCCATCGTCATCAGTTGGTGGTGCTTAGAAATGACACGCCAGGATTGATTGAAGTTACTGCTGAAGGAACGCGAGTTGATCTTGCTGAACAAAGTGAAAATTTCTTTTTATCGACAGCGCAGCAGAACGAAATTTTATATTTAGCACATGTATCAGGTACGTTGTGGGATTTGGTGGATATCCCAGATCCTGAGCTGGCTCAGGAACAGGCGAAAACTGTCTGGGGTCAGACGATCATTCTATTTTTATTGCTAGCTTTGATTAGTACGATGTTATTAGCTTTTTTAAAACGAGCGGAGAAGCGTCGATTGATTTCCGAACAAGCGCTGTTTGATGCAACAAAACAACTTCAAAATGCTTTAGACTTCAGTAATGTTAGTACCTGGGAGCTGAATCTTTCCTCTGGTGAATTTAGCTGGTCAGCTAATGCACATTCACTGTTTAGCAGTCAACCACCTCAAACATTCAGTGAGTATCTTGAGAGTTCTCATCCAAATGATCGTGAAATTATTCAAACGGTTATTAATAATTGTAAGACCCAGGCTACGGCGTGCCATATCGAACATCGTTTATTAAATCAGGATAAATCTGTTAGATGGGTCGAGATAACGGGAAATCTCGAACCTTATAAACACACCAGTACAGATAAAATGATAGGCTTGATTACCGATATCACGGCGAGAAAACATACCGAAGTTGCAAGATTAGCGGCTGAAAAAAAATTGAGAGAAACGCTGATAAGAGAAGTGCATCACCGCATAAAAAACAATCTCCAGGGTGTTAGTGGTCTGCTGATGCAACATGCAACACGGCACCCTGAAAGCAAAGACATCATTAATCTGGCAGTCAGTCAGCTACATTCTGTATCCACTGTTTATGGTCTCGAATGCGACGAAGAGAATGGTGAAATTAAATTAGCGGATCTGGCAGCTGATATTTCCCTGTCAATCGCTAATATGACAGGTTATCCAGTTCGGTTTACCTGTCAGGAAGAACAGCCATCTGCTATTCTGGCAAAAGAGAAGTCCGTTGCTATTGCTTTAATACTTAACGAATTAATATTTAATGCAGTCAAACATTCATCTAAAAATAAAAAAGCGCCTGTTAAGGTTAATTTGAAAAGCATTTCTACTGAGGTTAAAGTTGAAATCATAAATAAATCATCATCTTTCCCGTCTGGTTTCGATTTAGCAAATAAAAAGGGGCTTGGGACAGGTCTTAGCCTGGTAAAATCTTTACTACCCAAGCACGGTGCCAGGCTGGATATTCAGTATAAAGAAAATGCCGTAATTACTACTCTCTTGTTATCAACTGATGCATATAACGAAATGAATCATTATGAATGAACAGGTTGCTTCTTCCAAGGGACGAATACTAGTAGCCGATGATGACGGGCTGGTACTTGCTACACTCAGTGCTGGTTTACGTGAGCTTGGTTATGAAATTCTCGAAGCTTCATCAGGAGAGGAAGCCGTCAGGGTTTGTTTAGATGAACGTCCGGACTTAGCCATACTCGATATGCGTATGCCCGGGATGTCTGGCATAGAAGCTGCCAGTCAAATTACAAAAACCTCCCAGGTGCCCTTCCTGTTTCTATCCGCTTTTGATGATACAGAAAGTGTCAATCAGGCAGTCACTGAAGGCGCACTCGGATACCTGGTGAAACCATTGAATGCCAGCCAGATCGCGCCCTCTATTGAAGCCGCTCTTTGCCGGTCTTCTGATATGGATTCATTAAAGCAGAAAGAAGAAAATCTAAATATTGCACTCAATTCCAGCCGTCAGACCAGTATTGCGATTGGCTTAATAATGAGCGAAACAGGTATGAGCACAAGTGAGGCAGAAACTGCATTACGTAGCTATTCGCGTTCAAATCGTCGTAAAATGATCGATGTAGCCGCAGAAATAGTGTCTACAAAACAAGTCTATACAACACTAATGCATGAAATTCGAATAGTACATGATAAAACTATCTCTAATACAAGCTAACTCATTGAATTGTCAAGATAACCTGAAAAACTGATATACATCAATTGACATAAACGCGTTAGTAACGTATCAATAGTGGCAGTTAAATTACTCAAACCGGAACCACAAACTTGTTTTGGTAAGAGCGTCATAATTACTTGAATGATGTTGCCTAGACTACATTAGACAAGTATCTAAATTATCCGCCCCAATACCTCGCGGACTATAAATCACAGACAGGCCCCACTGTCGCCTGAATACCCATAAATTAAAAACGTTGCTGCGCGTTGAATAGAGAGTCAGGCTACTTGTTGCTTTGCTGTGAATTAAATCGGTAACGCTACTAAAAGAATGTGACAACTAAAAATTAATTAACAATACGGATCACATTCTTTTGTTTTACAAGGCCAATGTACTTGATGTGCAAAATCTATCTCTAATCACACTGCAATAACGTAGATAACAACAGGTGGAGAGAGGTATGAAAAGACGTTTATTTCTAAAGGCCGGCGCAGCAAGTTTCAGCGGAGCGATGCTCGGAAGTGCTGGCCTGATAAGCTGGGTGCCACGCAGTTATGCCGCTACCGTGCAACAGACCTTTTATATTAACGAGGGATTTGTCAGGCAACCGGATGGTGTCAACGTATATTTCCGCGGCTACAGTAGTAGCAGTAACGGTTTAAGCGTCCCTGGCGAACATATGATTGTTCAGGAAGGCGACACAGTTCGTATCACCATTGTGAACAATCTGGGGACTTCACATAGCTTTAAGATCGACGGTCTGGTTGACAGTGGCCAGATACGAGGTGGATCAAGCAGAACGATTAGTTTTACTCCAACTAAGGCAGGCTCTTACCTTTATTATGACAGCCTCAATGCACCCTATAATCGTGTTACTGGGCTGCACGGTGGTTTTGCTGTTATGCCACAAGGTAGCTCAAACCGTCTATATGCTAATAGCCCCACATTCAAGATTCAGAAGTTCTGGATCTTTAATGAAATTGATCCGGCATGGAATAATTCCGTGCGTAATCGACGTACGCCGTCGTCCGCATTTAAACCTCGCTATTTCACCATCAATGGATTAAGTGGACGACCACCCGGCGCGCCCGGTAATGGTGATCCTGCAATCGATTCCATGCATGATCATCGCTCAGCCCTGCATGGACATGTTGGTGACCGTACCTTAATACGGATGTTAAACCCTGGTATGGCCAAACACTCAGTACATACACACGCCAACCATATGGAGTGGCTAACCCGTAATGGACAAATAAGACCGGATATATGGAAAAAAGACGTTGTTCCATTGGATGGCAATAAGGGTGTTACTGATGTGATCTTTCCCTTTGAAGCACCACCTGATGCCTGGCCACGAACTTCTGTTGGCAAGTATCCAATGCATCTGCATGACGAAATGACGCAAACTGCTGGTGGTGGTTTGTATATGTTCGGTGCAATGACTGACATCTTTTTTGAATAAGGGGATTTATCATGGGTAGAAGAAGACGATCAAGAAGTACATCAACCACGACAACGACTACAACCACCACCACAAGCAGCATGGGCGGTGGCGGAATGGATGGTGGTGGCGGAGGCGGAGGCGGAATGGGTTCAGCCTGTTACGTTTATCCAGTCAATAATGCCTCAGTGCCACCATTAGTCTCAAATCCGGATGTGGTCATCCAGCGCGGTATCGACATGAATATCCCGATGACCATGGACGATGGTAGAACGGTAACCATGTGGGGTTTTAGTGATACTGCTGGCGGTGGCGGCATGGGCGGCGGTGGAATGGGATCAGCTACCTTTCCCTCGGCGCCAATCAGAGTACGTCAGGGCCAGATTTGCCATACCCGACTCAATGTCGGCATGATGATGTTCCACACCATCCATCACCATGGGATTGAGCCTGAATACCGTAGCGATGGCGTCGGCCATTTATCCTGGGATGTGAATGGTACGTACACCTACCAATGGCGGCCAGCGCATGCGGGAACCTATTTTTACCACTGCCATACCAATACCGTCTTGCATGCTGAGATGGGAATGTACGGAGCGCTGATTGTCGATCCACCCAGTGGTCCCGGTAGAGCCTTTGAAGGTGGGCCTTCTTATGATCTTGAGGCGATATGGGCAGTGGATGAAATTGACTCATCCTGGCACAGGCTTGGATGGGATGCTGGCACCTGCGGTGGTGATGTCGGATTGAACGATCTGAACCCTGATTATTTTGTGATCAGCGGGGTTGATGGTGCTCAATCGGCACTGACGCATCAAGCGGTAGCTGTCACCATGAGTAGAGGTCAACGCTTACTCGTACGCTATATCTGCGCGGGATATTTACCTCAGACCATTCATTTTGGTGGATTAACGGCCCAGGTGGTTGCCTCTGACGGACGTCCCTTACCAAGATCGATCCAGGTAACACAGCTTGATGCCGTTTCTGCAGAACGCTATGACTGTATTATCCAGCCTACTCGCAGGGGTGTACATACGATAGAAATCGACATAAAACACTGGGTTACCGGAGCGGTATTGGGTACAGCGCGCACACGTATCACTGTCGTTTAAAAACTTTGCAAGTGCCTATGGAGCAGATTTACACGTTAAACATTTGTGTAGGTCTGCTCCAGTATTTTGCCTGACTTACCTCTACTTTGCCGATGCCATTGTTGAGTTATTTTCTGGAATTTCCACTCACCGATGTTTTTAAGATAGACAGAGTTACATAGTCTGCCAACTTCCAGTTTATGAATCTCATGTTTTTTTATTCGTATTGCGAAGACTACTTCTTTGTAAATTGAGCTATCCAGTCCTCATTATTCAATGGGCAGGGTGCATTTATGCACTGGTTAGTTATTGAGCCTAATTGATGGCTTATTTCTTACAGCTGGATTTAAACTTCAGCGACTGTCTTAACAGGAGCAATCTATTTAGTGGCTAGTTAAAAGGGTGCTTATCGTAAATGGATTTCAGCTCTAGGCTATAGTAGGTGGCCTTAAATTAAGGGCTTATCGTCAAGAAGCTGATGGCCTGTATGCTAGAGATAAATAGTCCAAATTCTTATATCCATTATTATATAGCGGTATTGTGATAATGAAGGCTATATGTCTTAAGGAATGTTCTCAGTAACCGATAGAGTAATGGGGGTTACTAATCATATGAAAATTCTCTTTTCCAATAAGCACCGCAGGGTGGTTATAGCTATTTGTGCATTGTTAATGGGACCAGCGATCATTACACATGCCGCCGAACCACAAGAACTGACTTTTCTGACCTGGTCCGAATACATGGATCCAGAGCTGATAAAACAATTTGAAGAACAGTACAATGCAAAGGTCAAGTTCGTCTATTTTGAATCGGATGAACTGCGCGATGATATGTTGCTCAGCACTGATGGGCAGGGCTATGACGTCATCTGCTCCAATGGTCGTTCGATCAAGACCTATTCAAGGCAAGGCTGGCTAACTCCAATTACTGAACAGGACGTGCCGAATAAAAAACATATCTTGCCGCGTTGGGGTGAGGCTTTTCCTGATGCAAAAGAATACGCTGTGCCGTATTTCTGGGGAACCATGGGTATTGCCTACCGCAAGGATCTGGTCAAAACGCCTATCACCAGTTGGAAACAGCTACTAAATCCTGCTCCCGAGTTGCAGGGTAAGATGACCATGATCAAGGATGCCCGTGACATGATGGCTGTTGCATTGAAGAGTGAGGGTCAATCTATTAATACCACGGATATGAAAGCACTGTACGAGGCTGAGACCTTGTTGCTTGCTCAAAAGCCCCATGTAAAAAATTACTCATATATTTCATTGACAAAGGAGTCGGCCTTGCTTAAGGGTGATGTTTTGGCGGCGCTAATCTACAGCGGGGATGCACTTATGTTGGCAGATCAAGATGAAAACATCACCTACGTTGTGCCTGATGAGGGCACAAACATATGGATAGATTATCTTTTGGTGAGCAAGACATCCAGGAAGAAAAAACTGGCTATGGACCTTATTAATTTTCTGAACGAACCGAAAAACGCCGCCCAACTGGCCCAATACGTTTTCTATGCAACACCTAATCGCGCAGCAGAAAAACTTCTATCCAAAGATTTTCTGAATGACCCGGTAATCTATCCCAAGCAGTTAATCATTGATAATTCTGAATTCTATGAAGAGTTAGCGCCACGCGTCCAAAAACGCTACAACGGTATCCTGCCGCTGCTTGTCGAGGATTAGGTCTAGATAGGCATAAGAATTGAAACTACAAAGCAAAATCCTGTTACTGGTCATCCCGATAGTGGTTCTTCCGCTTGTTTGGCTTGGCTGGAGTGCCTATTTAAAGTTGAAGGATAACTCTCAGGAAACCTCGCTGAGACAGATGACGATACTACTTGACCAGGTGGGTCTTAATACTTTGGCACACCTGTCTACAGCAAGAGCCAATATTGAGCTGTTTGCCGGATCCAATCTGATAAAGAAATACATTTTGACTCATGATGAGGCGGACCGTTACAGGTTGTTGCAACCATCGTTGATGCGTCTGTTTGCCAGTTATCAAAGTGCGTATCCGAATTACTACGAGATACGTATTTTGATGCCTGACGGTTATGAGGACAGTCGTTCTACCATTACACGTATGCCAAACATAACTGAATATGAGTCCGATTCTGTATTCTTTCAGCAGCTACAAGAAGCCAATGAAAGTGTTCATATCAGCTATACCCGTAACCCGGATATCAATAAACCAGTGCTTTACATAGGCAAAGGATTGATACTGCGCGATGAAAGCTTCGAACCAATTAATACGCCACCTACCCTGCGCGGTTATCTGGCAATCAGCATCAATCTCGATTTCCTGCAAGAGCAGCTAGACAACCTGCGTATTAGCGATAATGGTTATCTATTCATCGCAGATGATTCAGGTCGTATATTGATGACGCCACAGAACTCAGCAACTAGCACGCTCAGTGAAAAAAATCGTGCACAACTTCAGGAGGCCTTGCTGAATAATGAGGCCATAAAAATCGACTATCTGGGTCAACCAACTTACATCCAGGGATATTTACTTGAGTCCGGCCTGCAATTGTTCGCTGTATTACCCGAATCCGATGTCCTGAGTGCAAGCCACACCATTAGCTTACTGGTAGTAACTATCACTTTGTTTAGTATTATTTTTGCCAGTAGTCTGATTTTTTATGTCATCAACAGGATATTGATCCGGCCTATCCAAAAGCTTGGACGAACGGCATATGAGATAGGTCATGGTCGATTCGATACGCGCACTGGCATCAACAGTCATGACGAAATTGGTGGGTTGGCACGTTCATTTGAAGAGATGAGTCAAAACCTGCAAGAATCTCAGGATCAGGTTAGCTATCTCGCTTATCATGATTCATTGACGAGTCTACCCAACCGGCACATGTTCGAGGAATACTTGCAGCGTGCGCTTTCACATGCTCGTCTTCATCAGACAGGCCTCGCACTGCTGTTTCTGGATCTGGATAAATTCAAAAAAGTGAACGACACCATGGGGCATCAGGCTGGTGACCAGTTGCTACAGGATCTCTCTGAACGATTGATATATTGTCTGCGTGAATACGATAAAGTATCAATGCAAAAGTCTCATCTACCAGGCGAGGCACCGCATGACACTCTATCCAGGATAGGAGGTGATGAATTTCTGATTTTATTGCCAAGCATTAAGGACCCAAGTGAGGCAGCCATTGTTGCTCAACGCCTATTGGACGTTATGGCTGAGCCATTTATCATCAGAGATAACAAGTTTTTCATCGGTGGCAGCATCGGTATCAGCTTTTATCCGAGTGATGGTGAAGATGTTCAGACCTTAACCAAGAATGCAGATATCGCCATGTACCATGCCAAGGAGTGCGGGCGTAACAATTATCAGTATTTCAATGAGTCCATGAACGCAGAGGCTATGAAACGCGTGACTATGGAAAATGCCCTGCGTAATGCGATCAGTCAAGGAGAATTACAGTTACACTACCAGCCGAAAGTTAATATGTATAGTGGCGAGATCAATGGTGTTGAGGCATTGATACGCTGGCAGCACCCGGAGATGGGCATGGTGCAGCCTAATAGCTTCATTCCGTTAGCTGAAGATTCCGGGCTGATTGTCCCAATCGGTGAATGGGTGATTGACGAAGCTACGCAGCAGATGAGGCGCTGGCAGGATGTCGGTATCGATATAACCATGTCAGTTAATATCTCGACTGTCCAGTTGAACAAGCAAAATGTGGCTGAAATAATAAAACACTACATTAAGAAAAATAGATGCCGAGCTGAGCGACTGGAAATCGAGTTAACAGAGACCAGTATCATGGATGCTCAAGAGCATGCAGCTATCATGCTCAACGACATCAAGTCTCTCGGTGTGCAGATTTCCATGGATGATTTCGGCGTCGGCTACTCATCCTTCAGTTACTTGCGCAACTTGCCTATTGATATTCTCAAAATTGATCGCAGTTTCGTGCGAGACATAACAACCGATCAGGATGACGCTGCGATCATTTCTGCGATTATTGCCATGGCCCATACCCTTAACCTGGTGGTCGTGGCAGAGGGAGTGGAAACTCTTGCGCAACTGGATTTTCTACAAAAGAAGAAGTGTGACATAGTTCAGGGCTACCTGATTAGTCGTCCATTACCAGAGGCTGATTTGAGAGAATCCCTGCTCAACCGGGAACGACTCAGGCTGTTTGATGCTGAGTTTTCTTCGCAAAAAGGTTCCGTTCAACGGGCGCGCATGGAAATCATTAAAAATAAATAACCTAGGTCTATAAACAGGCAGTAAATAACTTTTTTGATTATGTTAATTAAGAGCCAGGAAGCCTGATCCTTGAATAATAAAACCTAAGCTTGGGTGATTTACTCACAAAGCCCCGAATTGTATGACATGCAATAGGTGTAAGTATCATACTTGGGCGGATAATCGTTGGAATATAAGCGGGATTTATTCGTGAACAGCAGTCCCGGACTGCATTTTTTCTGTAATATTATTGTTCATTTCTTCAAACTTAGTGAATAATTTGTCACATTCGGGTTTATCTGCATCGCAGATGCCTTTCATGTCAATATAAATGACATCGTCTTTTTTAACCATCTTTCGTTTCACAACGGCTGGATGCGCTGCATGTGTTTCGGGGGTAAAGGACCAGACTGTGAAATCGTTAGCTTCTTCAATGTTAACGATAATCCAGCCATTTTTTGTCAAGAATTGAGCTTGAGGATTTCCCTTGAGTGCATTATAGGCATCCTCATAGGTCGTATAGCCATCTATATCATGCTCTTTATCTTCTGCAATGAGTTGAGTTGAAAAAAACAAGGTCACTAATACAATAAAGATACTTTTCATAGGTCACCTGTACAGTGGAAAGAGTGGGGTCAGTGGGCTGATATCAAATCAGGTAGTTGTTTGTTTAACAATCTCTGCCGCCTGTAAGTCTGCATGATAGGACGAACGTACCATTGGGCCGCTGGCAACCTGGGTAAATCCTATCTCGGTGGCGATGTCAGCAAGTTCATCAAATTCATCCGGAGTCCAGAAACGATCAATAGGCAAGTGATCAAGGCTGGGTTGCAGGTATTGACCGAGGGTGAGCATATCGCAGCCGTGGTTATGTAAATCCTTCAGAACTTCAACAACTTCGTCTTTGGTTTCACCTAGTCCGAGCATAATACCTGACTTGGTTGGGACGTTTGGATACAGGCCTTTAAAATTTTTAATCAGATCAAGTGACCACTGGTAGTCGGAACC
>Ga0316205_10002263_pt1 | contig 20581 bp, 16 predicted proteins | sample 3monthpyrite_MG_FD_204941 | JGI IMG/M metagenome (GOLD analysis project Ga0316205, IMG submission 204941) | Microbial mat bacterial communities from mineral coupon in-situ incubated in ocean water Damariscotta River, Maine, United States -... | ecosystem: Environmental > Aquatic > Marine >... | reverse complement strand
TTCAGAAGACTACCAGCTGGAATATGGCGAGGCGGTGGTCGAGATACATGATGACGCCATTCAGCCCGGTGAAAAAGTGCTGTTGGTCGACGATCTGCTGGCCACGGGCGGCACCGCCGAGGCCGGAATCAAGCTGATCGAGCGACTGGGCGGTGACATCATCGGCTGCGCCGTGATCGTCGATCTGCCCGAGCTGGGCGGGCGCAAGCGGGTTGAAGCGATGGGCATGGATGTCCACGTTCTGTGCGAATTCGACGGGCTCTAAACGGATCGACTACTTCTGATAATACTCACGATACCACGCGACAAAGGCGGCGATCCCGTCGCGCACATCGGTCTGCGGTTTGTACCCGGTCAAGGCGTGCAGAAGATCGGCATTGGCCCAGGTCGCGGGCACATCACCCTTTTGCATGTCCATGAGGTTGCGCTTGGCCGGCACGCCCAGTTCAGCCTCGATCGCCTCAACAAAATCCATCAGCCGCACGGTTTCGGAATTGCCGATATTGACCACGCGGTAGGGCGCCACCGGGGACAGGCTGTCGCCTTCGGCAATGTCATCGGCACTGTCGGGGCGCACCGGCACCGCGTCGATCAACAGGCGAATGCCGCGCACCAGATCGCCCACATAGGTGAAATCGCGGAACATCTCGCCGTGGTTATAGATGTCGATCGGACGCCCCTCTAAAATCGCATCGGTGAATTTGAAATAGGCCATGTCGGGCCGCCCCCAGGGGCCATAGACCGTAAAGAACCGGAACATCGTGGTCGGCAGGTTCCAAAGATGCGCATAGGAATGGCCCATCGCCTCGCTGGCCTTTTTGGTGGCCGCGTAAATGGTCATCTGGCTGTCGGCCTTGTGGGTTTCGGCATAGGGCATGTCGGTATTGGCCCCATAGACCGAACTGGTCGAGGCCATCAGCAAATGCCTGACCTCGTGACGGCGCGCGATCTCCATCACGTTGAAGGTGCCGATGATGTTGGAATCGACGTAAGCCCGTGGATTTTCAAGGCTATAGCGCACACCCGCCTGGGCCGCCAAATGCACGATGATGTCTGGCTGAAACGCATTCGCGATGGCATCCAGCTCCTCGTGATCCTCCAGCATTGCCTCGCTCGCGGTAAACCCCGGCGACTGCAGCAGCATCTGGTGGCGTTTTTGTTTCAGGCGGACATCGTAATAGTCGGTCATCCCGTCGACGCCGTGCACGATCATCCCATCGTCCAGCAAAACCCGCGCCAGATGATAGCCGATGAACCCGGCACTGCCTGTCAAAAACACCCGTGTCATACCCAAACCCTCATTCTGCCTGTCCTGGCGATAGACTGCGGCCAACACGCACACAAGACAAGAGAGACTGGTCAAAACGGATTGTTCCGGTATATTTCCACTGAATGAGCATTCAATCGGAGATTCACAATGCCCGCATCCACCCCCTTTTCCCGCCGCGCGGTTCTGGGCGGGCTTGCCGCGTTTTCGGCCGCCCCCGCCCTTGCGTCGAACCCGTCAGGGGACGTGGATGTCGTGATCATCGGCGCGGGTATTGCCGGGCTGACGGCGGCGCGTACCTTGATGGATGCTGGCCACAGCGTTGTGGTGATCGAAGCCGCCGACCGCATCGGCGGACGCGCCTATACTGAAAGTGACAGCTTCGGCGTGCCCTTTGATCATGGATGCAGCTGGATCAATCACGGCGACATCAACCCCTGGGCCAAACTGGCCCGGCAAGGGGGGTATGATCTGTTGGATCACACCAGCGCGGGCAGCGCCTATTATGTTGACGGAGACCTCGCCAAATCGGCCCAGCGCAAGGCCAACAATCAGGCATGGGGCGCTGTGACCTCGGCATTGGCCAAGGCCGGAAACGCCGGGCAGGATGTCGCCGCCAGCTCGGTCATGCCCGAGAATGTCGAAGGCATCGGTCTGCCGCAAACCTGGATCGGGCCAATGGACTGGGGGGTTGATTTCAAAGACCTCTCGACCGCCGATTACTGGAATTCCACCGACAGCAACAAGGATTACATGGTGCCCGCGGGTCTGGGCACCGTGGTGGCCGATTACGGCGGCGCGGTGCCTGTCACCCTCAACACCCCGGCCAAATCCGTGTCATGGGATGGCGACGGGGTGCAGGTGGACACCGACAGTGGCACGGTCCGCGCCAAGGCCTGTATCTGCACCGTCTCGACCGCCGTTCTGCAAACCGACGCGATCAATTTCACCACCGGTCTGCCGGTCTGGAAACAAGAGGCGATTGACGATCTGCCTATGGGTCTTCTGGCCAAGGTCGCGTTACAGTTCAACGACACGCGGCTGGGCTTCATCCCCAATCACTGGATGGATTACCATGTGCCCGATGACCTGCCTGCCGAGGCCGCCTATTTCCTGACATGGCCGTTTGAGTACAATTACATGGTCGGCTTTGTTGGCGGCGAGTTCGGCTGGCAGCTGTCCGCGGAAGGGGAAGAGGCCGCGATTGATTTCGCTCTGGGGGAAGTGATCAAGATCGCAGGCTCAAAGGCGCGCGACAGCTTTGTCAAAGGGCGCTTTACCGACTGGGCCACCAACCCCCTGACAATGGGTGCCTATGCCGCCGCAAAACCGGGCCGCCACAGCGCCCGTGCCGAATTGGCCCGCCCGGTCGATAACCGCCTGTTCTTTGCGGGCGAGGCGATGGCCACACCGTTCAACGCTTTATGTTCCGGCGCGTATTTCAGCGGGCAAGAGGCCGCCCAAACAGTCCTCTCCGAGGTGCTTTCTTAAAGCGTTCGGCCAAAAACCTGAATCACAGTTTTTGGCCGAACGCAGTGCAAGATATGGATGTTGCGCGCGTCCTGCCTTTATCTGGTGCCTCAGTTTAAAGGCAGGACGCTTTAGAGAGCAGGCGCGCGCCTAACCACATTTGCTATGCCCGCAACTGCCGCAGGTCATGCAGCCCTCAATCATCCGCATATCGAACTGCCCACAAGACGGGCAGGCCGCCCCGCGCGGCGCATCAAGGTTCACCACCTGCGCTTGTGGGTCGGATTTCAGTCCCAGCCCTTCGCCTTCCAAAAACCCGATGGCGATCATATGCTGTTCCAGTACACCGCCGATGGCCGCCAGGATCGAGGGGATGTATTTTCCGTTCATCCACGCGCCCCCGCGCGGATCGAACACGGCCTTGAGTTCTTCGACCACGAACGACACATCGCCCCCGCGCCGGAAAACGGCCGAAATCATCCGGGTCAGCGCCACTGTCCACGCAAAATGCTCCATGTTTTTCGAGTTGATGAACACCTCGAACGGGCGGCGGTGGCCATTCAGCACGATATCGTTCACCGTCACGTAAATCGCATGGTTGCTGTCGGGCCATTTCAACTTGTAGGTCGCCCCGTCCAGCTCTTGCGGGCGGTCCAGCGGCTCGGACATATAGACCACCTCGCCGCCCTCCGCAGGCACCGTGCCCGCACCTTCGCCGGGCACTTTGTCTTCGCCCTCTGACACACTCAGCACCGAGCCGGTCACGTCATTGGGTCGGTACGTGGTGCAGCCCTTACAGCCGGTATCCCAGGCCTCCATATAGACGTCCTTGAACGCCTCAAAACTGATATCGGCAGGGCAGTTGATGGTTTTAGAGATCGAACTGTCGATCCATTTCTGCGCCGCCGCCTGCATTTTCACATGTTCCAGCGGGGCCAGCGTCTGGGCGTTGACGAAATGCTCGGGAAGTTCGGTGTCGCCAAACTTCTCGCGCCACAATTGTACTGCATAATCAACCACTTCTTCCTCGGTCCGGCTGCCATCGCGCTGCAGCACTTTGCGGGTGTAGGAATAGGCAAAAACCGGCTCGATCCCCGAGGATACATTGCCCGCATACAGGCTTATCGTCCCGGTGGGCGCAATCGAGGTCAGCAAAGCATTACGAATGCCATGTTCGCGCACCGCCTCGCGCACATCGTCATCCATCGCCTGCATGGTGCCGGATTTCAGGAATTCATCCGCATCAAACAACGGGAACGCACCCTTTTCCCTGGCCAGTTCGACCGAGGCCAGATAGGCCGCGCGGGCAATCGCGCGCAACCAGTCTTCGGTCTGTTTCGCGGCCTCGTCACTGCCGTACCGCAGACCCATCATCAGCAATGCATCGGCCAGACCGGTTACACCCAACCCAATGCGGCGCTTGGCCTGCGCCTCTTGGGCCTGCGCCTCCAGCGGGAATTGCGAGGCATCCACCACGTTGTCCATCATCCGCACGGCAGTGGCGACCAGTTCTTCCATCGCCACCTGGTCCAGCTTGGCGGCGTTTTCAAACGGATCACTCACCAGCCGCGCCATGTTGATGCTGCCCAGAAGGCAGGCACCGTAAGGCGGCAGGGGTTGTTCCCCGCAAGGATTGGTGGCCGAAATCGTCTCGGCATATTGCAGATTGTTGGCGGCATTGATCCGGTCGATGAAAATCACACCGGGTTCGGCATAATCATAGGTCGCCTGCATGATCCGGTTCCACAGATCGCGTGCTTGCACGGTGTGATACACCTTGCCGCCAAATGTCAGCTCCCATGATCCATCGGCCTTAACGGCATCCATGAAATCATCCGTGATCAGCACAGACAGGTTGAACATCCGCAATCGGGCAGCATCGGATTTGGCGGCGATGAAATCTTCGATATCGGGATGATCACAGCGCATCGTCGCCATCATCGCACCCCGGCGCGAGCCCGCCGACATGATCGTGCGGCACATCGCATCCCATACATCCATGAAACTCAAGGGGCCGCTGGCATCCGCGCCAACCCCCTTCACATCCGCACCCTTGGGGCGAATGGTCGAAAAATCATAACCGATCCCGCCACCCTGCTGCATGGTCAGGGCAGCTTCGCGCAGATTGTCGAAAATCCCGCCCATATCATCGGGGATGGTGCCCATCACAAAGCAATTGAACAGCGTCACCTTACGCCCGGTGCCAGCCCCCGCCGCGATCCGGCCTGCGGGCAGATATTTGAAATCTTCTAACGCCGCATAAAACACCTCTTCCCAGTGCTCTGGGTCGTCCTCAACCTCTGCCAAAGCCCGCGCCACGCGGCGCCAGCTGTCTTCCACGGTCTTGTCATGGGCCGTGCCATCCGGGGCCTTGAACCGGTATTTCATGTCCCAGATGGTCTCGGAAATCGGGGCGGTGAAGCGTGTCATGGCGGCAGTTCCCTTAAGAGTGGCTGGCGCTGCGGTGGGACTTGAACCCACAACCTCCTCGTCTTAGAATGCCAGTGTAGTCCGGCGCGAGGTGCTCTGTCCTATTGAGCTACGCAGCGTTGATCCCGATCAGTTGTCGGCAACGACTCTTGATCGGGAATATCACAATACCTTGAATGCCTAGAGAACGCTACAATTCGTTGCAGTCGCGGCCAAAGGCTCTACAATATATGGCGTAATCAAGGGGATTCTGTTGGCCACTCTGCATCTGATAAAACTCAGCGTCGGCACCATTTCGGTCGAAGGTCTGGCCGAGTGGCACAAGAACCCGCGCGCCCACGGCCCCGACGGGTTGCCCCGTCACGTCACCCGCATGTGGCCCAAACGCGAATCAGAGTTGCTGGAGGGCGGGTCGATCTACTGGGTGTTTCAGGGGCTTGTGCAATGTCGCCAGCGCATTGTGCGTCTGGACGAGGTGATTGGCGCGGACGGCATCCGCCGCTGCGCCATCGTTCTGGACCCCGAAATCCAGCGCACCACCACCGCACCCAAACGCCCCTTCCAGGGCTGGCGCTATCTGCCCGCCACGGATGCGCCGCGTGACCTGGCCCAGAACCGCCAAAGCGAAGATGCCCTGCCCGCCGATTTGTCCGCCGCTCTCGCTGATATCGGTGTGCTCTGACTTTCAGTGTTCCAAAAATACTCGCGCCGCAGGCATCGCCCCATGAGGGCGGACAGGGTGGGCTGGGCGGGCGCCCGAATGGGGCGATTTCAGGCTCAGAGCTTGCGAAACCCGCCGCCATAACTGTCACCGCGGCGCGCGCCCGGAAACGGGCCTTCATCGCGATACCGCTGATGACACCGCGCCAGCGCTTCTGCATCCAGCACCACACCCAGCCCCGGACCCTCCGGCACGGGCACACCGCCCGATTTGGGTGCAAACGGCCCGCCCTCGATCACATCATCGGCGTACCAGCGAAACAGCGTCTGGCTGGGTCCGCGCACAGGTTCCAACGCGGCGGACAGCTGAAGACAGGCGGCACTGGCCACGCCCGTTTCACCGCTGTGAAAACGGAAACCCACATCAAAACTGTCGCAGGAGCGAATGAACTGTACCGCCCCGGCAATCCCGCCCAACTCGTTGATGTTGGTGACAATCGCATCCGGCGCACCCAGTTCAACGGCGCGTCGCAAATCAATGCGGTGCGAGGACAGGCTGGCCCCCGTCACTGATCTGAGCGCGGCCATTTCCTCGTAACTTTCCACCGGCTCTTCATACCAGGCGACATCAAACGGCTCTAACGCGCGGATCGCCTGTTTCGCGGTTGGCAAGGTCCAGCCGCCATTGGCATCCAGCCGCAATTCGCGGATGCCAATGGCGGCGCGGATCTCGCGCACCATCTCCACCTCGGTCACCAGATCTTCGGTGGCCAGCTTGCCCTCGAACACCTGCGCGTCGTGTTGTTCAACCATCTCGGCGCAGAATCGGGCAATCTCGGCCGGTGTCGCCTCGCCCGGATGATCCTTGCCCGGTGCGCGAAAGGCAAAATACTCGCTCAGGGGCACAAACCCCCGCACCTTGCCGCCCAGCAGGTGCCACAGCGGAACGCCCTCGGTCTTGCCCCGCGCATCCCACATCGCCATTTCGATGCCCGCAAAGGCGCGCCGCCGCGCCAACAGATTATCCCAGGGGGAATAGGCCATGCCCGGCACGACGCGCCGCTGTGCCTCGCCAATCAGCCGAACATCCAGCCCGATCAGTGCCGCGCCCATCGCCTCGACATCTGCCGCGCGGTCCCCGTCGGCACATTCGCCAAGGCCAATCACCCCATCCTCGGTTTCCAACGCGATCACTGTCTTGGTCAGCGATGCAATGCTGCCATAGCTGAACCGGTAGGGGGCCACGAAAGGAATATTGACCGGCGTGGCGGTGATCGAGCGGATTTTCATTGGCGCATCTCCCTTTGCACGACCGCAGCTTCCCTCAGTTTCCGTAAAAACACCATTGGATCAAAAATACTTTTCCGGCTTCGGGACGCAGCAACGATCCGCCCAATCGGACCTTCCGATCTGCAAGGAACCGCCGCTTCACGCTTTCGTGCCTTTGCTTGATCGCCCGTAAGGTTGAAGCAGGCCAGGGCACACACAGATGGTGCCAGGACGGGGCATTCCCCCGACAGATTAAGGCAGAAGGAGCACAGAAATGAAAACACTTATCATCCCCATCGTGGTCGCCGCTGTTCTTGTAACAGGCCCGGCCCTCGCCGGAAGCCCGGCCCCCGCCGCCGAAGATCCGCCGTTGGTCCTCGACACCGCCCCCGCCCCGTCCTCGCCGGACTGGACAGGCTTCTATGCCGGTGGTCAGCTTGGTTGGGCCAATGTCGACACCAACAGCCCCGGTGTGGACGGCGATGATTTCATCGGCGGTCTGGTGGCCGGGTATGATTATGACTTTGGCAACTGGGTTGTTGGTGGCGGCGTCGATTATGACTTCGCTGATATCAACCTTGGCGGGGCTGCCGATCTGGAAAACGTGTGGCGCGCCAAGCTGCGCGGCGGTTACAAAATCGGCAATGGTCTGGCCTACGGCACCGCCGGTTACGCCCAGGCCGATACCGACACGCTTGGGTCGGATGACGGCTATTTCGTCGGCGCCGGGTACGAGCACCTGATCACCCAGAACTTCTCGCTGGGTGGCGAAGTGCTGTATCACGAGTTCGACAATTACAACGGCAGCACCATTGATGTCGAAGCGACCACCGTGCAACTGCGCGGCACTTTCCGGTTCTAAGACTGGTAGAACACGCCAAGAGGCCCAATTGCGAACGACTCGCAATTGGGCCTTGCGGTTCCTATATAGGCCTCATGAACAGACGTGATTTCGCCAAATCCTTCGCAGCCGCCGGTCTTGTGCCCGTGCTTCCAGGCCTGCCCACCACCGCCGCAGCCCCGGCCTATACCCCTTATATGTATGGGTTAGGCGCGCATCTGGCGCGCGCAACCGGCCAGTGCTCTCCTGATATGCTGATGCAGAAACTGCGCCTCGCCCCCGAAGCCGCACGGGCCATGCAGGCCCAATTGATGCGCAGCGGGATCGTATCTGCGCCTGCCGCAACCGGCCTCGCCACCGCGGTTCAGCCCTATATGCGCAGCACCATCACCCGCAGCGCCGGGTCGTCAGGCGTGCTCAAAACAGCCAAACGCATTGCAGATGAGGCTTTGAAAGAGCGTCCCGAGGATCAAGACGACAGCAGCGCGCAGGTTTAGTTCAGACCCAGCTGTTCTCGCAATGCGCTCAGTGTGCGGCGATCCGCATCCGAAATATCGGCCCCGCGCGATTTGAACAGCGTTGCCTGCGAGCGCAGAACCATCCCGTCCTCCAATATTTTCAAATGGTTGGCCCGCAACGTATCCCCGCTTGAGGTGATATCGGCAATCGCCTCGGCGGTTTCATTTTTAACGGTGCCCTCGGTTGCGCCCTGGCTATCCACCAGTTGATAATCCGCCACCCCGTTCTCGCGCAGGAAATCGCGCACCAAACGGTGGTACTTCGTGGCAATCCGCATCCGGAATCCGTGCCTCAGCCGAAAGGCAGCGGCGGCGGCATCCAGATCATCCAGCGTGTTCACATCAACCCAACAGGCTGGCACAGCCAACACCAGATCGGCCTGCCCAAAGCCCAGCCCGGCCAGTTCACTCACCCGGTCCTGCCACCCGCCCAGCTTTTCGCGGATCAGATCCGTGCCCGTCACCCCAAGGTGAATGCGCCCTGCCGCAAGCTCGCGGGGAATTTCCCCGGCTGACAGCAATACAAGCTCAACATTTTCAATGCCTTGCACAAAACCCGCATATTCGCGGTCTGACCCGGCACGGCCCAGCGCGACACCGCGCGCACCGAACCAGTCAAAGGTTTTCTCCATCAACCGCCCCTTGGAGGGCACACCCAGCTTCACGCTCATGTCAGGCCTCCAAGGTCCAGTACCAGACCGGGTCGGATCACCCCGCCCACCGCCGGGATTTCGCGCCCCTGCCCCAATTGCCGGGTCAGCGCATCATAACGCCCGCCACTGGCCACGGCCGGCAGATCAGGGCGGCTTTCGGCATAAAACCCAAACACAAAGCCATCGTAATATTCCATCTGGGTGCGCCCATAGGAGGCCTCGAAATCCAGGGCCGTCACGTCGATCCCCCGGCCATCCAACGCCTCAAGGCGGGCGGCCAGCCGGTCTACTGCCCGGGAAATCGCGGGCATGTCCACCGCGATATCGCGCAAATGCTCCAGCGCGTATTGGCTGGTTTCGCGCACCGACAGGATCGCGTCGATCAGCTCGACCTCGCCTGTCGAAATTGGGTCGGCAGCGGCATCTTCGTGTAAGGCCTTGATCCGGTTGGTGATTTCATCCAATCCACGTTTCCCGATCATTGGCGCAGACCCAGCCATCGGGTCGGCCATCGCCAGCAACGCAGCCCGGCTGTCCGGCACGGGCGCACGGCCTGAAAACCGGTCAATCAAAGCGCGAAACCGGCGGGGCCGCCAGATATGGCGCATCAAGGCCTGCTTGCGCCGTGCGGTGGTACTCAGCCCCTCGACCGCCGCCATCAGGATACCGATATCGCCCGTCGCGGCGCGCAGACCCAAGGGGCGCAGAAGTTTGAAGATAAACGAGAAAACTTCGGAATCCGACGTCTCGGGCGCGTCGCGCGCAAACAGCTCGTAGCCCACCTGGGTATATTCATTGGCGCGCTCCGGGTCGTCTTCCTGACGGCGAAACACCTCGCCGGAATAGGTATAACGCGCCGGTTCGGCCCCGTCTTCCATATGCATCTGCACGACCGGCACGGTGAAATCCGGGCGCAACATCTGTTCCCCGCGCAGCGCGTCCGAGGTCACATAGGCGCGCGCGCGGATATCCTCGCCGTAAAGATCAAGCAGCAAATCGGCAGGCTGCAACACCGGTGTTTCCACCACCTGTGCGCCTGTCGCCTCAACCAAGGCCCGCAGGCGTGCCGCCTCGGCCCGAATCGCAGACCGCGACGCCATCAGCCTTGCCCGTCTAGAATTTCACGCACCTTTTCAACCAGTTGCGCGCGCGGCACCTCAAACTGGCTGGGCCGGGCTTTCCATTCTTCCAGGGTTGCGTTCTCGGCGATTTTTGCCCCAAGGATCAGGTCTTTGATCTGCACGATCTTCTTTCCCTTTTCGTCGCCCCCTTCGATCACCGCTATGGGCGAGCCGCGTTTGTCGGCATATTTCAACTGGTTGCCGAAATTCTTCGGATTGCCCAGATAAACCTCGGCGCGAATGCCAGCGGCGCGCAATTCGCCCACCATGGCCTGATAATCGGCCATCCGGTCACGATCCATCACCGTGACCACCACGGGGCCCACTGTCTCGCCGCCGATCCGACCCTTTTCGCGCAGCGCAGCCAGCAGGCGGTCAACGCCAATGCTAACCCCGGTTGCGGGTACGGATTGCCCGGTAAAGCGTTTCACCAGATTGTCATAGCGCCCACCCCCGGCGACCGAGCCAAACTGCCGTTTGCGCCCCTTGTCGTCGAGAATATCAAAGGTCAGCTCAGCCTCGAACACCGGCCCGGTGTAATAGCCAAGGCCGCGCACGACCGAAGGGTCGATAACGATCCGATCTGGACCATATCCACTCGCTTCTAACAGATTCGAAATCTCTTCGAGTTCATCAACACCTTCTAGCCCCACAGTTGATGTATGAACCAACTCCCTGAGGTACTCGAAAGTGGCTAAGTTCCTATACCGCGAAGCTTCGTCGTCTGTGGAGGTAAACTCAGCCTTCCCGCCTTCATCGACAGTAGAATAATATGCTCTGGTCAAGCGGCTACTCGGTAAGCCCTTGTCTAGTTCGTCCGAAGCGATCTTGGCTAAACGCTCAGTTACGGCTTCGCGAGCACCCACAAATGCCAGAACCGGCGCCGCCTGATCATCGCTCAGTCCGACACCATCAATAAACGCGCCCGAGGCATCCAGACGGCCCTTGGTCAGCAACTCGCGTACGCCGTCCTCGCCAACCTTGTCGAACTTGTCGATGGTGCGCAGAACCGCATCGCGCTGGCCCTCATCAGCCAGTCCCATCGTCTCCAACACACCATTCAGAACTTTGCGATTGTTGACCCGCACAAGGTAATCACCGCGCGGAATGCCGACCTTCTCAAGCGTGTCCGACAACATCGCGCAAATCTCGGCATCCGCCGCCACCGAAGCCGCCCCAACCGTATCCGCATCACATTGATAAAACTGACGAAACCGCCCCGGCCCCGGCTTTTCATTGCGCCAGACAGGCCCCATAGCATAACGCCGATAAGGCATCGGCAAATCATTGCGGTGCTGGGCATAGACCCGCGCCAGGGGGGCCGTCAGATCATAGCGCAGCGCCAGCCAGTCACCGGGCTTGTCGCCCTCGCTGTCTTCTTGCCAGGCGAACACACCCGCGTTCGGGCGGTCCACATCCGGCAGGAATTTCCCCAATGCCTCAACCGTCTCGACCGCGCTGCTTTCCAGCGCGTCAAACCCATACTGATGATAGACCTCGGCGATGGTCTGCAACATCTGCGCGCGCTCGGCCACATCCGTGCCGAAATAGTCGCGAAAGCCTTTGGGCGTTTCGGCCTTGGGGCGGGGCTGTTTTTTGACTTTTGCCATGGGCTTGGTCCTTGGGGATCATACGAGGCGCGGTCTAGCGGATGGGGCACGCGGGGGCAAGCCGGGACGATTGACGCGGGCCTGTGCGCACCATAAATGCAAGGGTATGAGCCAGATCGAAGAACATATCGCCCATCTGACCCGCACGATCGAGGATCTGTCGGATATCGTCGCCCGCCAGGAAGGCGAGATTGCCACGCTGACCCGGCGGGTTGCGATGTTGATGGAGCGCGAAGCCGGGCGCGAGGCCGATGGCGGCGGAAGCGTTGTGCTGGGCGATGAACGTCCACCACACTATTAGGGCAATTTCGCAAGACATTGAATCGCAGCGCATTCGAATGCGCGATCGCCCCGAGCGAGAGACAGCGTTTTAGAATTCAGTTAAGTGCGAAAATGCCGTCAGCCGCCGTTTTTCCTGTCCTGCGCCAACACCTTGCCTTTATGCAACAGCAAGTTGCTCCAGTTCGGGTTACTGCCAAAGCGTTCGTAGATGCTGACAAACACCGTGTTGCGGTCCAGTTTCGACACTTTCGAGCCGCAGGGTTTCTGGCGTGGTACACCACACACCCGCGATTTCAACTTTTCATAGGCCTTGTCCGTGTCGCTATAGGGCTGCACGTCAGAGGGCAGGCCATAGCGCAGCTGTTCATGCATCGCGACGGGGCCAAACAATGCCAGGGACGCGGTGAACTGGCGCGCGCATCCATCATCGAACCCGGTGATGAAGAAACTGTGCGGCGATGTATTGCCCGGATCGCTGTCATAAATCCGGTGGAAAGGGCTTTTTTCCGGGTATTGCGCGATCTCCTTGCCCAGATCGCGCTTGGCCAGCCCACAAATCCGGGCCACGCGCCCATAGGGCAGCATCGTTCCCGCGGGGATTTCACTGACCACGGCAGGCGTGGATTTGGAGGCGCCGGGTTTTGCCGTCACCATGTCGGGTTCCGGCGCGCTGGCCTCGATCACTTGCGCGTCCGGTGGTTGGGGCGACGCCGATTGGCCACCGATCAGACGGGCCAGGAACCCTGTCGGCCTGGCTGGCTCTGCCGCGTCGTCTGCAGGACTTGCCTCGCCACCAGCACCGTCCTCAAGCAAACGGTCAAACAGGCCACCTTCCTCGGAACCGGGCGTGGCAATGGCGCCAACGCTGGTGGTGGTTTCAGGTATGTTCTGATCGGAAAGACGGGCGATATCCGCAATCGGATCGCCACAGGCAGACAGCCCCACAAAGGTTAGAAAAGCAAATGTCAGTCGCACGGTCAAACCGCCCCAATCCCCCCAGATTGGCGCAGGGTGTAGCCGATTGCAGGGGGGCCGGTCCAGTTTTTTTCTTTGAATGGCGGGTATTTGCCGAGATTGGCGGTACGGCGCGGCCTCAGAATTCTTCCACCAACACCACACCGCCCAGCGATTTCAACGCGCCCTTGATCTGTGGATTGACCGGGTATTCCCGCCCCGATGCCACTTCGACCTCGCCGGGCAGGCCGGGGTCCATCAGACAGAAATGGATCGGTCCGCGCCCACCATTGGTAACGGTTTGGGCGGCATTTTCCAGCACAGTCGCAACCGACGTGATGGCCGCGGCATCATCCACAAAGATGCGTAATCCGGCGGCCCCCGCATCGGCCACAACGGCGTCAATCGGCTGCACCCCGCGGCACAGCAGTTTCAGCTGATCACTTTCCATCGTGGCCTCGGCGGTGATCACCACCGAATTGCCCGTTTCCAGAAGGTCGCGATATTTTTCAAGCGGTTCCGAGAACATCGTTACCTCATAGCCGCCGGTCGTGTCACTTAGCTGCACAAAGGCAAAGCGGTTGCCACGGGCCGATTTGCGTTCTTGCCGGCCCGCCACAACCCCGGCCATTTTCAACACGACAGCCCCCTTGGCAGCAGCCTCGGCCGTGGCCTGTTCCAGCGTCCTGACTTCTTTGCGCTTCAGCGCCGCTTCGTAATCGTCCAGCGGGTGACCAGACAGGTAAAACCCGACCGCCTTGAATTCCTCGGTCAATCGCTCGGCAGGCAACCAATCCTCGACCGGTGACAGGCGTGGTTCAGGCAGATCATCGCCCGCCTCACCAAACAGCGAGACCTGGTTGGAGGTTTTCTGCTCAAAAATCGCGGCCGAATAACTCATCAGCCCCTCAACACTGTCAAACACCCGGCGGCGGTTGCGATCCAACTCGTCAAAGCCGCCGGCCCGGGCCAGCATTTCCAATGGCCGCTTGCCAATGCGTTTGAGATCAACGCGGCGGGCGAAGTCAAACAGCGTTGCAAATGGTTTGCCCTCGCGCCCTTGCGCGATCAGGCGCATCGCCTCGACCCCAACGTTTTTCAACGCGCCCAGCGCATAGTGCAGCGCCCCGTCCCGCACAACAAATGTCGGGTCCGAGCGGTTCACACAAGGCGGTCCCCACGGCAGATCGAGGCCCTTTTTGACCTCTTCAAAATAGACCCCAAGCTTGTCGGTCAGGTGGATATCGCAATTCATCACCCCGGCCATGAACTCGACCGGGTGGTTGGTCTTCAGCCAGGCGGTCTGATAGCTGACCACGGCATAGGCGGCGGCGTGGGATTTGTTGAAGCCATAGTTGGCGAACTTGTCCAGAAGGTTCCACACTTCCAGCGCCTTGGCGTCATCCACCCCGTGTTCCTTGGCCCCGGCGATGAATTTGGGGCGTTCGGCGTCCATCGCCTCTTGGATTTTCTTACCCATCGCGCGGCGCAGCAGATCGGCCCCGCCAAGGCTGTAGCCCGCCATTTCCTGCGCGATCTGCATCACCTGTTCCTGATAGACGATGATGCCCTGGGTTTCGTCCAGGATGTGGTCAATCGACGGGTGCAGGGTTTCGCGGTCCGACAGCTCGTTCTTCACTTCGCAGAACTTCGGAATGTTCTCCATCGGCCCCGGACGGTACAGCGCGACGAGGGCGATGATATCCTCGATACAATCCGGTTTCATCCGCTTCAGGGCGTCCATCATCCCCGAACTTTCCACCTGAAACACCGCCACGGTCTGCGCACGGGCGTAAAGCTCGTAGGTCGGCGCATCGTCCAGCGGGATCGCGTTGATCTGGTTCTCGGCCCCCGGCGCGGGGGTGTAAATCTCGGACCCATCGGCAGCGATATGCAGATCGCGCCCGCCCGCATGGATCTGCTCCATCGCGTTCTGGATCACGGTCAGGGTTTTCAGGCCCAGAAAGTCGAACTTGACCAGCCCGGCCTGCTCGACCCATTTCATGTTGAACTGCGTTGCGGGCATGTCCGAGCGCGGGTCCTGATAGAGCGGCACAAGCGCATCCAGCGGCCGATCACCAATCACCACCCCAGCCGCATGGGTCGAGGCATTGCGCAGCAACCCCTCGACCTGCATCCCGTATTTCAGCAGCCGGTCCACCACCTCTTCATTGCGGGCTTCCTCGCGCAGCCGTTCTTCCTGAGCCAGCGATTTCTCGATCGACAGCGGCTTGACCCCTTCGACCGGGATCATCTTGGACAGCCGGTCCACCTGCCCATAGGGCATCTGCAACACCCGGCCCAGATCACGGATTGCCGCCTTGGACAGAAGCGCGCCAAAGGTGATGATCTGTCCCACCTTGTCGCGGCCATATTTCTCTTGCACATATTGAATCACCTCCTCGCGGCGATCCATGCAAAAGTCGATATCGAAATCCGGCATACTGACGCGTTCGGGGTTCAAAAACCGTTCAAAAAGAAGGCTATAGCGCAACGGATCAAGGTCGGTGATGGTCAGCGAGTAGGCCACCAGAGACCCCGCACCCGACCCACGGCCCGGCCCTACCGGAATGTCCTTTTCCTTGGCCCATTTGATAAAGTCGGCCACGATCAGGAAATAACCCGGAAAGCCCATGCCCTCGATGATCTTCAGCTCAAATTCGAGGCGCTTTTCATAGTCTTCAACGCTGGCGGCATGGGGGATCACGGCAAGACGGTCTTTCAACCCCGCTTCGGCCTGACGGCGCAATTCGTCGATCTCGTCATCGGCAAACTTGGGCAGGATCGGGTCGCGCCGATACGCCCCAAAGGCACAGCGGCGGGCGATTTCTACCGTGTTTTCAAGGGCCTCGGGCAGATCGGCAAACAGGGTTGCCATTTCCTGCGGGGATTTGAAGTAGTGCTGCGCGGTCAGGCGGCGGCGCGGATCGGACTGATCGACATAGGCCCCTTCGGCCACGCAGATCATCGCATCATGCGCTTCATACATGGCCGAGGTCGGGAAGTAGACATCGTTGGTCGCCACCAAAGGCAGCTCCATCGCATAGGCCATCTCGATCAAACCACGCTCGGTCAGTCGTTCAGCCTCGGGCGCTCCGCCCTCGCCGGGATGGCGCTGCAATTCGACATAAAGGCGATCCCCAAACGCTTCTTTCAAGTGGCCCATCAACGCCTCGGCCGCCGGGCGTTGCCCGGCCTGCAGCAACCGCCCCACGGGGCCATCCGGCCCTCCCGTCAGACAGATAATCCCGTCGGAATGCACCCTCAGATCATCCAGCGTCAGATGCGGCAATTGCCCATCTCCCCGCAGATAAAGCTGTGAATTCAGCTTCATCAGGTGTTCATACCCCTGTTCGTTCTGAGCCAGAAAAACCAATGGCGCCGGGGGCTTGGCCCGCTCGCCGGGCGCAGGTCTGACGAAATCCAGATCCATCTGACAGCCCATGATCGGCTGCACACCGGCATCGCTGGCTGTCACCGCGAATTCAAGCGCGGCGAACATGTTGTTGGTGTCGGTCACCGCCACGGCGGGCATATCGCCGTCCACACACAGGCCCGGCAGTTTTTTCAGACGCACGGCCCCTTCCAATAGGGAATATTCGGTGTGGACACGCAGGTGAATGAATCGCGGCGAAGTGCTCATTTTGTCAGCCTATGACAGCGTCACCCGACGCGCCACCCGGATTCAGCCCGGTCAAGGCCCAATCGCGGCTTGCCAAACAGCAAGCCCGCCGATTAGCCTGACAAGAGATCCTTGATACGACGATTAATGCGGATGACAGCCATGAAAATAACACTCCGGCAAAACCTTGCGCCGGTGAAATACCACGGCGTGATCCTGAGATTTTGCCTGCAACGAGGCCGTCGATGATCGACATCTGCGCGCTGTCCGGCGCGGTCAAACAACACCAACAGATCGTGCGCATCGTCATTGCCGATCTCAAAGGCTCGGCCCCGCGCGGGCCCGGTGTGTCGATGCTGGTCTGGGACACCGGTGTCAGCGGCACGATCGGTGGCGGCGCCCTGGAATTTGATGCGGTCAAGACCGCGCGCAAGATGCTGGATGCGCAAGACCCGCTTTATGTGCTGCATGAAACGCTGGGACGACATCACAAGCAGGTCTGCGGTGGTGCGCTGACCCTTGTGTTTGAACGCTTTGATGCGGCCAAATTGCAAGATGCCTTCCCCAATGCGGACCGCCCCGGGGCCTATCTGCGCAAGGTTGACGGCGGCGCGCCAACCCCTCCGCCGTCCCTGCTGCGCCAATGGGAGGCTCAGGGCCCGACACCAATCCAGTTCAAGGAGGGCTGGCTGATCGAACCCACCAAGGCTCCGCGACGCCGCATCTTGATCTATGGCGCGGGCAATGTCGGTCATGCACTGGCCCGGGTTCTGGCCCCCCTGCCCCAGTTCGAAATCTATCTGGTGGATGTGCGCGAGGATAAGTTTCGCGATCTGCCGGACAACGTGCATCAAAGCTGGCAACGCCTGCCCACCGATCTTCTGGCCGAGGCCCCCGATGATGCCGCCCATTTCATCATGACCCCCGAACACGACTATGATCTTGAACTGTGCCACCGCCTGCTGGGGCGACAATTTGGCTATGCGGGGCTGATTGGCTCGGCAACCAAATGGACACGGTTCCGTCCCCGGCTGCTGGACTTGGGCCATTCCGAACGCAGCATCGCGCGCATTCAATGCCCGATCGGCGATACCAGACTGGGCAAAGAGCCGCAGGCCATTGCGGTTGGTGTTGTGGCTGCGTTACTGAAAAACGGCCAAAGCCAATCGGCCAGTGTAAGGGACACCGCGTGACAGCGACGCTGCTAAGTATCAAGGGGCTGACCAAGGCCTATCCCGGTGTGATTGCCAATGACGACGTGTCCTTTGAAATCAACGAGGGCGAGGTCCACGCACTGCTGGGCGAAAACGGCGCGGGCAAATCCACCCTGGTCAAGATGATCTATGGCCTCGTCAAACCCGACAGTGGCACGATGACCTTGCGCGGGGCGCGTTTTGCCCCACCCGAACCGCGCGCCGCGCGCGCCGCCGGTGTCGCCATGGTGTTCCAGCATTTCTCGCTGTTTGATGCGTTGAACGTGGCCGAAAACATCGCCCTGGGGATGGAAACGCCGCCGCCCATGCGCGATCTGGCCGGCCGCATCCGCACCGTCAGCGAAACCTATGGATTGCCGCTTGATCCCTATCGCACCGTTGGCGATCTGTCCGCAGGCGAACGCCAACGCGTTGAAATCATTCGCTGCCTTCTGCAGAACCCACGTCTGTTGATCATGGATGAGCCAACCTCGGTGCTGACCCCGCAAGAGGTGGACATCCTGTTTGAAACCCTGCGCAAGCTGACCGCCGAGGGCGTCGCGATCCTTTATATTTCCCACAAGCTGGAAGAAATTCGCGCCCTGTGTGATCGCGCCACGATCCTGCGGGGCGGGCGCAATGTGGGCACCTGTAACCCGGCCACGACGACAGCGCGCGAAATGGCCGAAATGATGGTGGGCAACACATTTGACGTGCCCGCCCGCGCCGGGCGTGATCTGGGCGAGGTGGCGCTCGATGTCACCGGGCTGTCTGTACGTGCGCCCAGCGCCTTTGGCACCTCACTGAAGAACATTCATTTTGCCGTCCGGCAGGGCGAAATCCTTGGCATTGGCGGCGTGGCAGGCAATGGGCAGGATGAATTGCTGGCGGTTTTGTCCGGCGAGATCAAGAACCCCAGTCAGGCGATCAAACTGATGGGGGTGCCCATCGGCAGGCTGGGGCCAAATGCGCGGCGCAAGCTGGGCCTTCTGGCTGCGCCCGAAGAACGTCTGGGCCATGCCGCTGCCCCGGATATGACCCTGACTGAAAATGCAGTGCTGACCGGTGCTGGCCGCGAGGGGTTGCTGCAAAACGGCTTTCTCAGGTGGACGGCGGCGAAAGGCTTTGCCAACCGCATTATCACCGCTTTTGACGTGCGCACGCCGGGGCCGGACAATACCGCACGCTCGCTCTCTGGCGGGAACCTGCAGAAATTCGTGATTGGCCGCGAAGTGCTTCAGCGCCCCACCGTTCTGGTGGTCAATCAGCCCACATGGGGGGTTGATGCCGCCGCCGCTGCCGCGATCCGGCAGGCGCTTTTGAACCTTGCTACCGAGGGCACCGCCGTGATCTGCATCAGTCAGGACCTCGATGAGCTGATGGAAATCTCCGACCGGTTCGGTGCACTCAATGAAGGGCGCATGTCCGATATCAAACCGGCCCAGGGCCTCAGCGTCGAGGAAATCGGCCTGATGATGGGCGGTGCGCATGGTATGGTGGTCGCCCATGTTGACGCTTGAGCGGCGCGCGCAACCCTCCAGGCTGTGGACCTACCTCACGCCGTTGGTGGCGGTGATCGCCACGATGATCGCAGGCGGCGCGCTGTTCGCCGCGCTTGGCAAAGACCCGATCGAGGCCATCGCCACGATCTTCTGGGAGCCGCTATTTGGCGAATTCGCCTTTTATTATCGCCCGCAACTTCTGATCAAGGCCGCGCCGTTGATCCTGATCGCCATTGGCCTGTCGCTGGGCTTTCGCGCAGGCATCTGGAATATCGGGGCCGAGGGGCAATACATCATCGGTGCCCTGACCGGCGCAGGCGTGGGCCTTGCCTTCTATCCCCTTGAGGCGTGGTATATTTTCCCACTGATGATCATGGCCGGTGCCTTGGGTGGCTGGGCCTGGGCGATGATCCCGGGGCTGCTGAAAGTGCGGTTCGGGACCAATGAAATCCTCGTCTCACTGATGCTGGTCTACGTGGCCGAGCAACTCTTGGCAAAGATGGCGTTGGGATTGCTCAGAAATCCCGACGGCATGGGATTTCCCGGCTCGCGGAACCTGCGCGAGTACCCCACCGCCCATAATGCCGAGATCATCACCGGTACCGGCATCCACTACGGCGTTTTGGCCGCGCTGATCGCGGTGATTTTTGCCTATATCCTGCTGAACCGGCATATTCTTGGCTATCACATTCGCCTGACCGGGCAGGCCCCGCGCGCAGCGCGCTTTGCCGGGGTCAACCCGACCCGCCTGATCCTGTTCTGCCTTGGCATGTCCGGCGCGCTGGCCGGGCTGGCGGGCATGTTCGAGGTCGCAGGCCCGTCCGGGCAGGTCAGCATTGATTTCAACGTCGGCTATGGTTTCACCGCGATTATCGTCGCGTTTCTGGGGCGTTTGCACCCGGTGGGCATCCTGCTGGCCGGGCTGCTGATGGCGTTGACCTACATTGGCGGCGAAATCGCACAGGGTAATCTGGGCTTGTCGGCTTCGGCCATCCAGTTGTTTCAGGGAATGCTGCTGTTCTTCCTACTGGCGGTGGATGTGCTGACGAATTTTCGGGTGCGGCTGGCACTGCGGGGGACTGCATGATGAAAACAACCGAGGATACAAAACCAGGAGTCGTTAGAAAAGTTATGGCGATAGCGATTTTGCTGTTGGTCGGTTCTGTTTTTTCATATCTTTTCATAGACT
>Ga0316205_10002262_pt1 | contig 20583 bp, 19 predicted proteins | sample 3monthpyrite_MG_FD_204941 | JGI IMG/M metagenome (GOLD analysis project Ga0316205, IMG submission 204941) | Microbial mat bacterial communities from mineral coupon in-situ incubated in ocean water Damariscotta River, Maine, United States -... | ecosystem: Environmental > Aquatic > Marine >... | reverse complement strand
CATTCAAATTCCTCTTCTAATGCCATTACCAGTTCAACTGTATCTAGTGAATCAGCACCCAGGTCATCTACAAATGAAGCCGAGTTAGTTACTTCATCTTCTTTTACGCCTAGCTGTTCTATAACAATCTTGCGAACGCGTTCTTCTGCACTGCTCATGTATTTTTCCTCTTAATTTACGAATATGTTCGAGCTGCGCGGTATTTTAGTGAATAACTGCACAGACTACCAGTGATTTCTTACATCTATTTCATTTAGATTAATTTCTTTAATAATCATATAGTTAAACAACTTTAACATGTATTTTAACGGGTATAATGCAGCTATTTTCTCGTAATTCTTTGATATATGACATTCTTTGCATATTAGAACAGATGAATTTAGCAACATAAGCAGCTCAAATGAGCCGCTTATGGCATATGCATACCACCATTAACATTAATTGTTTCACCGGTTATATAAGCGGCTTCTGCTGACGCTAAAAATGCCACAGCATTGGCGATATCCTGTGGATCACCTAATCGATTTAAAGGTATTTGTGAAATAAGTGCATCGCGTTGATCTTCTGGTAATTCTCGTGTCATATCAGTATCAATAAAACCAGGTGCGACAGAGTTAACCGTAATATTACGTGAACCGATTTCACGAGCCAGTGATTTACTAAAACCCAGAATACCCGCTTTAGCTGCTGAATAATTAGTTTGACCCGCGTTACCCGTTAGACCAACTACAGATGTAATATTAATAATTCGTCCACTACGTGCTTTCATCATAGGTCGAACAACGGCTTTCGACATTTTAAAAATAGATGTCAGATTAGTTTGAATAATGTCATTCCATTGATCATCTTTCATCATCATCAATAAATTATCACGTGTGATACCTGCATTATTTACTAGAATGCTTACCGCACCAAAATCATCTTTAATTGTTTTCAATACAGACTTGATAGAGTCGTCATCAGCAACATTCAAACACAAACCTTTACCGCCTTTAGCTGATAAATATTCCGTAATTTTTTCAGCACCACCTTCAGATGTAGCTGTTCCTATAACAGTTGCACCCGCCGCAGCCAGAGTTTCTGCAATAGCTTTACCGATTCCACGACTTGCACCGGTTACTAATGCAATTTGATTATCTAAATTCATAATAAACTACCTTCTAATATCATCCGGCCCCCAGAGATTAAGATTAACCGGGGCACCTAAATCTACTTCAAATCTTCTAGTGTTTTGTCTAATGTTTCAACATTATTAATTGTAAAATGCGCAACATCTTTATTAATTCGTTTATTCAAGCCAATTAACACTTTACCAGGACCACATTCAATAATGGTATCAACACCTTCAGAGATTAAGTTATTAACACTATCTACCCATAACACAGGGTTATGTAATTGCTTAACCAGATTCTTTTTAACATCTGCAGGTTTTGTATAATTCTTGGCAGCAACATTCTGTATTACCGGAATAGTTGAGGCTTTTTTAATTTTAATATCTTTTAAATAGGTAGCGAGTTTTTTAGCAGCGCCTTCCATTAAGTTAGAATGAGATGGCACACTAACTGGAAGTTTCAGTGCGCGTTTTGCACCTTTATCTTTAGCAATCGCCATTGCTGTTTCTACAGCTTGCACATTACCCGCGATAACAACCTGTCCAGGTGAATTAAAATTAACAGCTTGTACCGCAAAATTATCATCACTACACATCTCGCAAATTTCTTTTATTGTTTCATCATCCAGGCCAAGTATCGCTGCCATTGCACCAACACCATCGGGTACTGCTGCCTGCATTAACTTGCCTCGCTTAGATACAGTTTTAACCGCATCTTCAAAATCAAGTGCGCCTGCACATACCAGTGCGGTGTATTCACCTAAACTGTGACCCGCCATAATTTCTGGCGCTTCATCTAATTTGCTTTTTAATATTTCATATACTGCGACACCGGCAACCAGCATTGCAGGCTGAGTAACTTCTGTTTTATTAAGTTCTTCAACTGGACCTTCCTGTATAACCTTCCAGAGATCATACTTTAAAACTTTTGATGCTTTAGAGAAAAGCTCATTAACAACAGGATAAGCTTCAGCAAGCTCAGCCATCATGCCAACAGATTGAGACCCCTGCCCCGGAAAGACACATGCAAATTTCATAGATTTACCTTTTATAATATTTTTTCACTGCCAATAAATACAAACGGATATTTATGTAACTACTCAGATTACTTCTGCGCAGTTTCAGGACAAGGCGAAAAATGTGAATTTACGAAATTGATAGTAAAGCCGTAAATGTCCATTTTTCAACACAGGCATGGAACTGCACAGAAGTAAGATAAATAACTACAGCCCTAAAACGTCCTGCATATCATACAGACCTTTTTCTTTATCTTGCAGCCACTTAGCCGCACGCACTGCACCTTTTGCGAAAGTCATTCTACTTGATGCTTTATGCGTTATTTCAACTCTTTCACCATCAGTAGCAAACATTACCGTATGTTCGCCGACTATATCACCGGCACGAATTGTTTCAAAACCTATCGTCTCAGGTTGCCGTGCACCAGTATGCCCTTCTCGACCATAAACCGCACACTCATTTAAATCTCTACCCAAAGTATCGGCAATCACTTCACCCATACGTAATGCAGTACCAGAAGGCGCATCCACTTTATGACGATGATGCGCCTCTATAATTTCAATATCGTAATCTTCATTTAATACCGATGCAGCCATCTGCAATAATTTCAAACTCAGGTTAACACCAACACTCATATTAGGTGCAAAAACAACTGCGGTTTTATCTGCTGCATCTTTAATGATTTGTTTTTGTGTTTTATCAAAACCTGTAGTGCCGATAATTATATGTTTACCGTTGGTTTTGCATATTTCAAGATTATTAAGTGTTGATTCAATAGATGTGAAATCTATTAAAGTATCAAAGTCATTAACTACACTAGCAACATCATCTACCAGTTTAACATTCAACGCGCCAACGCCAGCAAGCTCACCAGCATCAGCACCAATTAAACTGATGCCCGGACGTTCAATAGCAGCATTAACGGTACAGCCTTCTGCTTGCTGACAGGCTTCAATTAAAGTTTTACCCATACGACCTGCAGCGCCGGTAATTCCAATTCTTAGCATTTTTATTCTCTGAAAATATAATTTTTTCTGTAATTATTAATAGTTACCAGCTGATATAACTAAAACCCTTTTCCTGCAATTCGACTAAATCAACTGCCCCTATTTGAACAATCTCAACAAAATCGTGCATGTCTTCTTTTTTCCAGCCCAATGAGTCCATAGTATTACCACAGGCGTGAAACTTTACGCCGTAATCAGACATACTCTTTATTTTTTGTTTTACTTCTTCAGACACTTCACGTACTGGATTTTTTGCCAGTATATGTATTCCCGGGCCAAATGCAGTAATCACGATAGTGATATTGTCATTATATTTTCGTAACATTTCTGCTGCTGAAAATAAGATCGCATCATGATATTTTGAATCTGATTTATTAAACTGGTAAACAACATTGTGCTCGGTTGGATCACCTGGAAAACGTAACTCTGTATCTTCCTGAGCATCTTTCTGGGCATCTTCTGCCGCCACTTCAGATGCACTGACACTACGTCCGGCAAAAATACCAGCAGCCATACTTGCAAAACTTGTGAGTAAACGTCTTCTTGTAATCATTAGAGCTTCATATCATCAAAAAACTTCTTAACACCATCCACCCAGCTAGAGCCCTGAGGATTATGGTTCTTATTGTCGCCGTGAATACTTTCTTCAAACTCTCTTAACAGGTCTTTTTGTTTAGAGGTTAATTTAACAGGTGTTTCAATAACAACCTTGCACATTAAATCACCAATCATACCACCGCGCACTGGTTTAACGCCTTTACCTTTTAAGCGGAACATTCTACCTGTTTGTGTTTCACCTGGTATCTTTAACTTAACACGTCCATTTAATGTAGGCACTTCTAAATCTCCACCTAATGCAGCTGTAGCTACACTAATGGGTACCTGACATAACAGGTTCGCACCATCACGCTCAAATATTGCATGTGGTTTTACATGTACCTGAACATACAGATCACCTGCTGGTCCGCCATTTTCTCCGGCTTCACCTTCACCTGATAATCGGATACGATCGCCATTATCTACACCTGGTGGCACTTTTACTGATAATGTTTTACGTTCTTCAATACGCCCCTGTCCGTGACAGTCACCACAAGGATCAGATATTGTTTTACCCTGTCCATGGCAATGCGGGCAAGTTTGTTGAACAGAGAAGAAACCCTGTTGAATGCGCACCTGACCTGTACCACCACAGGTCGTACAGGTAGTTGGAGAAGAGCCTTTTTTGGCACCGCTGCCATCACAGGTTTTACAACCAACTAGAGTAGGAATTTTTATTTTAATGGTTGTACCAGCAACCGCATCTTCTAAACTCAGTTCCATATTATAACGAAGATCTGAACCTCGGTAAGAACGACTGCGACCGCCACCGCCACCGCCGAAAATATCGCCGAATACATCACCGAAAATATCACTGAAGTTACCGGCACCGGCACCGTAACCTTGACCACCAGCAGAGGCATCTACACCTGCATGACCATATTGATCATATGCCGCACGTTTTTGTGGATCAGATAATATATCGTAGGCTTCTTTGCCTTCTTTGAACTTTACTTCTGATGCTTCAGGGCTATCCGTATTTCGATCAGGATGATGCTTCATTGCTAAACGTTTAAAGGCTTTTTTAATAGCCGCTTCGTTTGCATCCTTAGATATTCCTAAAACTTCGTAATAATCTCGTTTTGACATGCTTTTTTCTCTAATCTTCAGATTTTTTGCCAAAGAGACATAGAGATAACACAGGTTATTTTTCCATCACAGGTGAAAAATAAAGTAAGACTCTGTGCTCTATGTGCCGCCATGGCAATCTTTAATCTTTTAAGCTTTTAAATACACAAAATGCCCGGCTATAAAAAGCCAGGCATTTCGTAACAGGCAAATGCCTAAGCAAATGACTTATTTATTGTCGTCTTTCACTTCTTCAAACTCAGCATCTACGACTTCGTCATCAGCTGCATTCTCAGCACCAGCGGCTTCTGCACCACCTGCGTCAGCAGCACCTTCCTGCTGTTGAGATTTAGCATAGGCTTTTTCAGCAACTTTACCTGCAACTTCAGTTAATGCCGCTGTCTTGGTTTCGATAAGTTCTTTATCATCACCACCAACTGCTTCTTTAAGTTCAGTTATAGCTGCTTCAATTGCTGTCTTCTCACTTTCATCAACCTGGTCACCCAGATCTTTAAGTGATTTTTCAGATGCATGAATCAGGTTATCAGCTGCATTTCGTGCTTCAACCAGCTCTTTCTGCTTGCGATCTTCATCAGCATGAGCTTCAGCATCTTTAACCATTTGCTCAACTTCATCATCAGACAAACCTGAAGAAGCCTTGATTACAATTGATTGTTCTTTACCGGTTGCTTTATCTTTAGCCGATACATTCAAGATACCGTTTGCATCAATATCGAATGAAACTTCAATTTGTGGAACACCACGTGCAGCAGGTGGAATATCCTGTAGATCAAAACGCCCCAGAGACTTATTACCTGTGGCTATTTCACGCTCACCCTGAAGCACATGAACAGTTACCGCACTCTGGTTATCGTCTGCTGTTGAGAATACCTGAGACGCCTTAGTAGGAATCGTTGTATTTTTCTCAACCAGTTTGGTCATTACACCACCCATAGTTTCGATACCCAGTGACAGAGGAGTAACGTCTAGTAATAAAATATCATTAACTTCACCACCAAGTACACCACCCTGTATGGCTGCGCCCATAGCAACAGCTTCGTCTGGGTTTACATCTTTACGTGCTTCTTTTCCGAAGAAGTTTTTAACCGCTTCCTGAACCATAGGCATACGGCTCTGTCCACCGACCAGAATCACGTCGTTAATCTCACCTACACTTAAACCCGCATCTGATAATGCTGTTTTGCAAGGTGCGATAGTACGTTCAACTAAATCTTCAACCAGTGACTCAAGCTTGGCACGAGTCAGTTTCAGATTAAGGTGTTTAGGGCCAGATGCATCCGCTGTAATATATGGCAGATTTATATCTGTTTGCTGACTGTTAGACAGCTCAATTTTTGCTTTTTCAGCGGCTTCTTTCAAACGCTGAAGTGCTAATGGATCATTATGTAAATCCATGCCACTTTCTTTCTTAAACTCATCGGCAAGATAATCGATTAAACGCATATCGAAGTCTTCACCACCAAGGAATGTATCACCGTTGGTCGCCAGTACTTCAAACTGATGCTCACCATCAATTTCTGCAATTTCGATAATTGATACGTCAAATGTACCACCACCCAGGTCGTATACCGCAATGGTAGAGTCACCTTTCAGTTTCTTATCCATTCCATAAGCCAGCGCCGCAGCGGTTGGCTCATTAATAATACGTTTAACTTCTAAACCGGCAATTTTACCTGCATCTTTAGTCGCCTGACGCTGAGAATCATTGAAATAAGCAGGTACGGTTACAACGGCTTCAGTAACTGTTTCACCTAAAAAGTCTTCTGCTGTTTTCTTCATCTTCTGAAGAATACGTGCCGATACTTCTGGTGGAGCCATCTTGTTGCCATGAGCTTCAATCCACGCATCACCATTATCTGCTTTTATGATCTTATAAGGCACAAGCTTGATATCGCGTTGTACAACTTCTTCTTCAAAGCGACGCCCAATAAGACGCTTAACCGCGTATAATGTATTTTCAGGGTTAGTTACCGCCTGACGTTTTGCAGACTGACCTACCATTACCTCATCACCTTCACCGAAAGCAACGATTGATGGGGTTGTGCGATCACCCTCTGAGTTTTCAATAATACGTGGTGCATCACCATCCATTACTGCGACACATGAGTTAGTAGTACCCAGGTCGATGCCGATAATTTTAGCCATGTTTTGCTCCAAAAATGCTTAATATTTAACTTATCCCTTAGATAAGGGCAGGTTTTTATTTTTCAATGCTTTAGATCGTTTTTAATGATATTTTTAATAACTATTCAGGTTGCTCCTGACTGGTTTCAGGCCAGGGCGGAAAATGTAAGCTTATAAACATAAGTGCGCATTTTCCAACGAAGGCCTGAAGTCAGTCAGGAGTAAGCTGAGTAGTTATTTAGATACCATTACCATTGCTGGTCGTACCAGACGATCATTTAACAGGTAACCCTTCTGCATTACTGCTATTACCATATTCGGCTCGTACTCATCACTAGGCTGCATTGACATTGCCTGATGATGCTCTGCGTTAAACTTTTCACCAACCGGATTAAGCTCAACCACATTAAATTTTTCAAATACGCCTGATAACATACTCAGGGTTAACTCGCTGCCTTCACGCAAATTATCAACATTGGCATTTTCCTGGCCTGCTGCGTCAACACCCATTTCCAGGCTGTCTTTTACTGCTAGCATTTCTGAAATAAACTTTTCTAATGCAAATTTATGCGCATTTTCCAGGTCTTTTTGAGTGCGCCGGCGTATATTATCCATTTCTGCTTTGGTGCGCAGTAATTGATCCCAGTTTTCAGTGGCTTTTTTCTCCGCTGATTCCAGACGCTGCATCAACTCTTCAGCTGAAAGTGCTTCACCTTCAGTTTCATTAACCGCTTCAAGGGCTTCTTCAGTTAAAACTTCACCCTCTACAGCTGCATCTTCTTGATTTTCATCGAGGATTTCCTCGTTTGACATGCTAACTCTCCATCAAATTTAAGGTCTGTAGGCCATATGGGGATAATCAATTAAAGATTCAAGGGGATTAAAATGAAAGAACTCAAAAAATCAGTATTTATTGACAAACAGGGCTACTTTTTAACTTTTGTCTGCACCTAAAGCCAGGCTTAAAAACCGCGCAGTAATATTCACTGCTGATATCACTTTGCTGTATTCCATTCGGGTTGGCCCTATCACACCTAAAACACCTAACGTATTATCTTTAGATCCATAAGGCACAGATACCACACTGAAATCATCCAGACCTTCTATACCCGCTTCAGAACCAATAAATACCTGCATATCTTCAGCCTGTATACAGCGATCTAAAAGTCCTAACATATCCCGTTTGTTCTGAAACACCTGAAATAACTGTTGTAACTGATTTGCATTATCTGCCTCATTAAAACGAATTAAATTAGCCTGCCCCTGCAGTCGATAACTTTCATTCTCTGCATCGGGTTTAAGCGCCTGATCAGCCAGATTCACTGCTGCGGCCATTAACTCATCAACCTGGGTACGTGCGGATTGCATCTCCTGCACCAGCAAAGCTCTAATTTGAAAGATATCCTTACCCATAAAGTGATGATTTAGATAATTAGATACCTTAACCAGCTCGTCCTGAGTGTAATCTTTATCAACATGCACGATTCGGTTTTGCACATCACGTTCATTAACAACCAGAATAGCGAGGATTTTTTTATCAGGTAAAGGCAAAAACTCAATACGCCGCAAATTTAACTGGCCACTTTTAGGCAAGGTAATTACACCTGCCATCTGCGTTATATCGGATAACAGGTTATTCGCCATATTAATCAGGGTGTCTTTATCCTGATCCGCGTTTAACTGTAACTGAAGTTTTTCCTTTATCGCATTTTCAATAGGACTAAACTCCAGCATAGAGTCTACATACATACGAAAGCCCATATTGGTAGGCACTCGCCCGGCAGATGTGTGAGGCGCTGAGACCAGCCCCATAGAATCCAGATTCGCCATGACATTACGAATAGTCGCCGTTGATATATTTAAACCTGCTGATTCTGCGAGAGTTTTAGAGCCGACGGGCGTGCCCTCTTCAACATAACAGTTGATAAGGGTTTTTAATAAATACTGAGAGCGTTCGTTTAGTGGTAGGGATGAAATTTTAGACATTTTAATATATACAAATAATTAAATATTTTTGTATAACTCCCCATAACTAAACCAAAATGCACTTTGCATTAGGTATGAAACCTAAAGCGCCTTAAGCTGCCCATTTTCTATGGTGTAAATGGTATCCATCTTTTTAGCGAACTCCATATCATGCGTCACCACAATCAGACTGGTACCAAACTCTTTATTCAAACGTAATAATACCTGTACAACCTGTTCTGCAGTTGCTTTATCCAGATTACCTGTCGGTTCATCTGCACAAATACAACGCGGCTCATTAATAACTGCTCGGGCTATTGCCGCGCGTTGGCGTTCACCACCTGACAGTTCCGCAGGTTTATGTTTTACTCGACGTGTCATACCCACTTTATCAAGTAACATGCCTGCTTTATTTAGCGCCTGTGTCGGACTTGTGCCTCGCACCAGTGCGGGCATTGCTACATTTTCTTCTGCACTGAATTCGGCTAACAGATGATGGAACTGATAAACAAAACCCATGTAGTTATTACGCACTCTACAGCGCTTTTTTTCTGACATGCGCACCAGGTCTTCTTCATTAATAAAAACCTGACCTGAGGTCGGTTTATCAAGACCGCCTAATAAGTGTAATAAAGTACTCTTTCCTGAACCCGACGCACCCACAATTGCAACTTTTTCGCCTGTTTTAACTGTGAGGTTTATGTTCTTTAAAATTTCTAACTCACTACCGCCGCCTTCTTTAAAAGTCATGCATAAATCAACAGCTTCTAAAACAATGCTAGCGCCTGTACCGTTTGGAAACATTTGTGATTCTGAAAAATGATTAGGTAAAGCCATTATTCATACCTCAATGCATCAGCAGGTTGAATTTTTGCTGCGCGGTAGGCAGGGTAAATGGTTGCCAGCACTGACAAACCAAAAGCTGAAGCAGTATAAGTTAATACATCTGAAAGTCGTAAATCAGACTTCAGCTCAGTAATGTAATAAACATCTGCTGGTAAAAATTTGGTGTTCATTAAACCTTCAACAAAACCTACAATCTCATTCACGTTCAATGCAATGGGCACCCCTAATGCAACACCTAGTAATGTACCGACCAGACCAATTACAACACCTTGTACAATAAACACCCACATAAGACTGCCCGGTGTCATACCAATAGTTCTTAATATTGCGATATCAGCCTGTTTATCATTAACCGTCATCACCAGGGTAGAAATAATATTAAAAGCGGCAACGGCAACAATTAATAACAATATAATGAACATCACAACTTTTTCAGTTTTCAGGGCTTTAAATAAATTACTGTGCATTTTTGTCCAGTCACGCACCCAGTAGTCTTCGCCAATACTACTATCTAACTCATGCGTTACTTCATATGCATTAAACATATCATCTAATTTAAGGCGAACTCCTTCAACTTTTTCGCCTAAGCTAAATAACTTCTGTGCATCCTGCATATGCATAATAGCCATAGAACGGTCAAACTGATGCATGCCCGCTTCAAAAACACCGACAACAGTAAACCTTCTTAAACGTGGCATTACACCAACAGGTGTAACATTAGCCTGAGGCGTTATAACCGTGATTTTCTCACCTTCAAAGACACCCATTGCATTAGCTAACTCTCTACCGAGAATAATTCCAAAGCGACCGGGTTTTAAATCGGCAAGTTGACCTGAGACCATTTTGTCATCAATCTCAGAAACATTTGGTTCCTGATCAGGTAAAACACCACGAATAATCGCGCCACTCACTCTGTTTCGATTACTTAACATGCCTTCGTTTTGTGTAAAAGGTGCGGAGCCTATGACGCTAGAGTGTTTATTAACTTTTTTCTGAATGGATTGCCAGTCAGCAAGTTTACCATCCTGCCCCGTAACGGTTGCATGAGCGGTCATACCAAGAGTACGTTCACGCAACTCTTTGCCAAAGCCATTCATAACAGAAAGTACAACAATGAGTGCGGCGACACCCAGGGCTATACCCAGCATTGAAATTAGTGCAATAAATGACACAAATCCATTACGACGTTTGGCGCGTGTGTATCTAAGGCCGATATAAAGCTCTTTCGGTCTAAACATATCTAAAGGGGTTCTTTTAATTATTTGTTTATATTGATTAATTTTTAATCAAAAAAATTGTGATCATCTATGATCACGCATAAAAACTATATCTAAAGCTCTACGGCTAAAGCACTACGGAAATCGCCCTGTCAATTGACATGCCCTTAGGGTCAATTTTTGCTCCGTAAGCCAATACTTCTACCCCTTCCCTGACGGCCTCTCTTAACAGTTGTCCATATTCGGCATCAATTGAATCTGCCGGTTTCACAAGACTAACATCAGTACGCATGATTATAAATAGCAGAACGGCTCTATCACCTGATTTAACCTGCTGAATTAACTCACGCAGATGTTTTTGTCCTCGTTTTGTGACAGCATCGGGAAAACTCCCGACTCCTTGTTCAGTACTTAATGTTACATGTTTTACCTCAACAAAAACTTTTCGCTCTCCATAAAACAACAAAAAATCAACTCGACTACCCTCGTCACCATAAGGCACTTCGCTACGACAACTATCAAAACCTGTAAGTTCCGTAATCTGATTCTGTAACAAAGCTTCTTTTGCTAACTTATTAGTAAGTCCCGTATTTATACAGGCCATAACATCAGTCTCGAGCTCGATTAACTGCCAACTATGGGGATATTTCCTTTTTGGATTATCTGAAACACTTAACCAGACGGTGGCACCTGCAGGCATACAACCTGTCATGGCACCTGTATTGGCACAGTGCGCGGTAATCTCTGCACCATCTTCTAATATAATATCTGCCAAAAAACGCTTGTAACGTTTTATAAGTTTTCCCTTGATCAGGGGTGAGTCAAAATTCATCTAATACTCAGAATAATTATCATCCTGATATTTTACAGGTTTAGTGAAATGCAATACAAACTAGCTTTTTAGTTTTTAGCATATTAAAACGCCTAATTCACTATCAGTTTATTGAGCAGTCATAGCATTTTGGACTATTATATAAATACAAACGAAGAAACCCTCAAATACAAGAAGCATTAGCACGGATAATTTAATGAAACAATTAATTAGAAATTTACTAATTACAGTATTCTTATTAGGTACGTCAAACATCACATTGGCAGAAATGTCTGAAGGCTGTAAATCATGTGTAAAAGGATATGACTGCAGCCGAATAAATAAAACCTGTAATGCTACCTGTAAGGCGAACTTATTTCAAAAACAGGATGATTTAGATTCTTGTCGCGCAGGCTGCATTGGTAAACTGGAAAAGTGCCTGCTAGATGCAAACAAGTCATGTAGTTTTTATTGCGCGGATAAATAGAACACTAACTAAAAAGGCTTTAATGCATAACATTAAAGCCTTTTTTATAACGTCTAATTTTTACTAGCTACTTTCAGCTAACTAAACTCACCTTGCTGATTTGTATTAGCTAATTTCACCTAACTAATTTCACCGGGGTAATCCGCAATACCTGGGTTGGCTTTAATGCCTATCAATTTTGGATGATTAATTTTTGGTAATTTCAATACATTATCTTTACCACGGTTTTTAACAATATAATCACGAACCACATCCCACATTAGTCGACCATCAGGTGCCTTACCTACTGATGCCCAACCAGCAACTTTATATTTCTGGTCTGGCTCAATGGTATGACCGTTATCCAGTTTTGCATCCGTTATACGTTGATACAAAGGTTTTGATGGATCAATTGTGTAATCCATACCACCAACGCGCACCATATCACCACCTGATTGCAGGTATGGATCAACATCGAACAAGTTATCGGCCACGCCTTCCAGTATGCGCAATAAGTCACGCCCGGTCATTTCACTGACATAGGTTTCACCATAAGTAATAGCACACTGGGTCATTACATCCTCCATAGTGATCCAGTCACCTGCTAATGTAGTTGTACCCCAGCGTACGCCGGCAGACATTGCCACATCCGCACTGTATTCTTCACGTAATGCATTACACAAAACCTGATCCCAGGTACCCATGAAATTGCCGCGACGATATAATAATCTATCTGCTATAGCTAACTTTTCATCCAGAATTTCTTTATAAGTTTTACCTACACGGCCTTCATTATAAAAATATTTTTGAGCACGACTTTCTACAATGTTTTTATCATAAACGGTGTTACGCATTTGATCTAAATACGCCTGCATCTCTTTGTCTTCTTCTAACCAGTCAGTAATAACCGGTAACATTTTGTAATCCATGGACTTAATTTTTCCATCCTGAATATCAAAATCCATTACACCGACAAACTTACCGTTAGAACCCGCATTCGTTACCAGACAGGTTCCACCATCTACATTTTTAACTTCAATAGGTTTAGGGATTCCGTCATGAGTATGTCCACCAAATACAGCATTCAAACCGGGCACGCGTTCTGCCATTTTAATATCCACATCCATACCATTATGAGATAACAGTACAATTGCATCTGGCTTTTCATCTACTTTGATCTTTTTAACAAGCTCGATCATGTCATCTTCACGTAGGCCAAATGACCAGTCAGGGAAGAACTCCTGCGGATTTGCATTCGCTGTACGCGGAAACGCCTGACCTACTATACAAATTCGTGCACCGTTAATTTCTTTTATTACATACGGTCTGAAAGCATGGCCGGTTTCTTCACTAAATAAACCACTGCCATCATATTTTTCAACCATTGTAGGGTATTCATCACCAAACAGAGAATCATCTTTAACCCTTACGTTCTGACCAATAAAATCACCTTTAAACAAGGCAACATTACTCAGTACTTCTTCTTCTTTATAGGTGAATTCCCAGTGGCCTACCATTACATCTAAGCCAAGAAGATTTGAGGCTTCAACCATATCGACACCACGTGTCCATAAAGATGTACCCGAGCCCTGCCACAAATCACCACCATCTATAGTAATGGTGTTCTGTTTACCGCCAGCGGTTTCACGTAATTGAGTTAATAAAGATTTAATTTGAGCGAAACCACCTGTCTTACCAAATGTTTCCGCGGCTTTCTGAAAGTCTAAATATGTATATGCATAAGACTCAGGTGTTTTTGCCTGAAAACCCATTGCTACCAGTAATTTATTACCTACCAGATGTGGCGGACGACCGTAAGCCTCACCCACACCCAGGTTCACATTGGGCTCTCTAAAATAAACGGGATTTAACTGGCCATGCACATCAGTAATATGTAAAAGTCTGACATTACCTTTCATTGGTAAGTCATAAAAACCTTTAGGCATTGCCCCCACCGCTGGTTTAGCTGATGAGGTTGATGGTGAATTAGACTTATCGGAGCAACCTGTCATTGCAGGAATAGTGGCTGTGGCTGCAGCGGCACCCATTAACTTCAAAAAAGTACGACGGTTTAAAAATGGCATGGTTTCACCCTAGTATTGGTGGTTGTATAAAAAAACAAGTTTAGATCTTGTTTAAAAAAGTTTTCAACGCTGTAACAATAATCCACTATCTGATTGTAATGAGTTTTTAATTTATTATAATAATCGAACCAATAATATAGATTTTTTCTTGAGTTTTCAAATGCTTAGTAACAAACACCTGACTCATTATGCAATCCGAAAAATGCATTTTGCAATCTTTTTATATTTTATATCAGCCCTGATCGCCGCAAAGTATAGCACCGCCGATATAGTAAAGCCGGCAATGGTTGAAATAAGTGTATTTGCAGACGGTAATTACCGGGTAGAGCTACGTGCCAGCATTGAAGCAATAATGACGGGCATTAATTCTAAGTATAGAAATACTCAGGATGCCCCCTCTGCTGGTGAATATGATGCATTAAGAGTATTGCAATCTGCACAACTACGTGAAAAATTTATTCCCTTTGAACGCCGGTTAGAAGAAGAAATTAAACTCTACTTTGATAAAAAACCAACAAAATTACAGATAACTGATGTGCAAATTCCGATTCCCGGTTATACAAAAGTACCGCGCACCAGTTTAATTATCTTTGAAGGCAAGATAGATAAGCAGGTAAAACATCTCTCCTGGTATTACCCCGCACGGTTTTCTGATAATGCGATACGTGTAAGACAAATAGATACTGAAAACGAAAAGTGGTACTGGTCATCATGGCAATGGTTAAGAAATAATCAGACTAGTAAGTCTTTTTCATTAGAAGAAGTATTCACAGAACCCGCGTTATTCTCTGTAATATCTGAATATGTGGTAGCGGGTTTTGATCACATTATCCCCAAAGGCCTTGATCACATATTATTCATTCTTGGTATTTTTCTACTCAGCATGAAACTTAAAACGCTGGCCTGGCAAGCAACCATGTTTACGCTTGCCCATTCAATTACACTCAGCCTGTCGATGTTTAATATAGTTAGTTTACCCGCCAGCATAGTAGAGCCGCTCATTGCTTTATCTATTGCCTATATTGGGATTGAAAACATATTTGCACATAAGTTAAAAACCAGTCGACTGGCACTGGTTTTTGCTTTTGGTTTATTACATGGTTTGGGTTTTGCCAGTGTACTGGCAGATTTCGGCATGCCTGATAGTGCTTACGCTACGGCATTAATTAGTTTCAATATAGGCGTAGAGATTGGCCAGCTTATTATTCTTGGCTGTGCATATTTTTGTATTACTTACTGGTTTAAAAACAAACAGCATTTTCATAACTATATAACCGTGCCGGGTTCTGTAATAATTGCTGTTACAGGCCTGTACTGGACATGGGATAGATTTAGCTGGGTATCGATTTAATTGGGGATCAATTTAGATGGGCGGCAATCGGTTAGTCTAAAAACGGATTATCCTGTTTTATATTTTAAACTTCAAAAAAATTCTATAACCTAGCAACACACTCAAAATAACCAGCATCACACCTGGCACCAGATAATCTGCTTTAACCATCATAAAATAATGCAGTAAGGTTAATATTGAAACCGGATAGACTAACTGATGTAATCGTCCCCAGTTTTTTTTCAGGCGTTTCATCATGCCATTTGTAGAGGTAACAGCCAGAGGTATTAATAGTAGAAAACTAATAAAGCCAATTGTAATAAATGGCCTTTTAATTATATCTTTAACAATATCTTCAACACTGAAAAATTGATCAAACCAGATATAACTCAGAAAATGCATGCAAACATAAAAGAATGCAAATAAACCCGTCATGCGACGATAACGTATTAACCAGTTTAGCTTAAACACTTTACGCGCCGGAGTAATAGTTAAACCGATTAATATAAAATAGATAGCCCAGTCACCCAGAGTTCGAATCATCTCCTCAACCGGGTTGGGACCAAGTTCATTATTTAACGCGTTTACTATCAATAATAAAAATGGTGTCAGGCACAAGATAAAAACGAGTGGTTTGAAAAAAACAACACCGGGTATTTTATCTTTAATTACCATAAACAAACTATTTTTGACCACTACTTCCAATTGCACACACCTTAATATAACTTCTTTTAACTTACGACTAACAGCTCATTGATTAAAAGAACTTCTTAAGGTCCATGCCTTTATAAAGGTGTGCAACCTGCTCACCATAACCATTAAACAATTGCGTTTTGGTCTTAGGCTCCCAGAATTTTGATCCCAGAGCACGTTCAGTTGCCTGACTCCATCTTGGGTGATCTACGTTCGGGTTAACATTTGAATAAAAACCATACTCTTTGGGGCCGGTAACATTCCAGGTACAAACAGGTTCATGTTCGGTGAATTTTATTTTTACAATTGATTTTATATTTTTGAATCCATACTTCCAGGGTACAACTAAACGTATTGGCGCTCCGTTCTGATTTGGCATATGGTGACCATAAATACCCGTTGCCATAAAACATAACGGGTTCATTGCTTCATCCATTCTCAAACCATCACGGTATGGCCAGTCTAAAACCCTTCGCACCTGCCCCGGCATTTGCTGTGGATCATAAAGTGTTTCGAATTCAACATATTTCGCTTTTGAAGTAGGCTCGAAACGTTTCAACATTTCAGCCAGTGAAAAACCAACCCAGGGAACAGTCATAGACCAGGCTTCCACACACCTGAATCTATAAATACGCTCTTCTATTTGAGCGTGTTTTAATATGTCCTCCAGGTGGAAAGTACCGGTTTTATTCGCCTCACCTTCTACGGTGATAGACCAGGGATCGGTTTTGAAATTGGTCGCATTCTGGGCAGGATCTTTCTTGCCAGTACCAAACTCATAAAAATTATTATAAGTAGTCGCATCCTGAAAAGAGGTCAGTTTTTCACCTTTACCGTATGCAGTTTTAATTAGATCAGGATAATCAGAGCCATAATCTGAGGATTTTGCTAAAGCCGGTAAACTTAAACCACCAGCCCAGGCGGCGCCTGCGAGTATACCTGATTGCTTGATAAACTCTCGACGGTTTAAATAGTCTGATTCATTAGTAATATCAGCTGATTTAATATCCTGCTTTGAAGCCGTTTTTATTATAAAACTCATGTCACGCTCTGGGGGTTACTTACATTCTGTAATTTACAGACTAAAGTATAGAGCAGAAGTTCAGAAAGAGCGCTTATGAGTCCTTTTTCCAGATACAAGCGTCACCCAGCACATCAAGGCGGCCCTGATGCAATTCAAGCTCATCAACATTGGCTCTGATAACATTCATCTGTGGGCGATTACTATCAACCCGTTTTATTGGGCTAACATTTGACTGAGATGTTCCCTCGGCATTACCACCCAAAGCTAACATTTCCTGCCCGCCGGTCATACGCAGATAGACTTCAGCTAATAACTCAGCATCTAATAACGCGCCGTGTAGTTCACGTCGTGCATTATTAACTTCATACCGCTTACATAAAATATCCAGATTATTTTTTTGACCAGGGTGTTTTTTACGTGCCATTACCAGACTATCGGTAATCTGGCAGTGATCTGAGACCTTGCCCCATACCGGATCTAACATCGCTAATTCATGATCAAGAAAACCGATATCAAATGGCGCATTATGAATAATCAACTCCGCACCGTTTACAAACTTCATAAAGTCTTCAGCCACGTCGCAAAAACGAGGTTTGTCGGCTAAAAACTCCGTGCTAATACCATGAACTTCAAACGCCCCTTCATCAATTGCTCGGTCTGGCTGAATGTATTGATGATAAGTATTTTCAGTTAGTTTACGATTGATAATTTCAACGCAACCAATTTCGATTATACGGTGACCTTGAGAAGGCTCTAAACCGGTTGTTTCTGTGTCTAGTACGATTTGTCTCATTTTAAAGATAGTCGTAAGTATTAAGTCATAAATCTTAAGTCAAGAGATTGAAGCGCCTACTACGCCTCACTTTGACTAGAGGTTTACAACTTATAACTAGAGACTATCAACTCCTTTATTAGCCAGCTCATCTGCTTTCTCGTTTCCTTCATGTCCGGAATGCCCTTTAACCCACTGCCAGTCTACCTGATGCTGATTTCTCGCCTGATCAAGACGTTTCCATAAATCTACATTTTTGACTGGTTTTTTAGCTGCGGTTTTCCAGCCTCTGGCTTTCCAGTTATCAATCCAGTCAGTAATACCCTGCATGACATATTTTGAGTCTGTATAAAGTATCAGCTCACAGGAGCGATTTAAAGATTCAAGCCCCATTATTGCCGCCATCAACTCCATACGATTATTTGTAGTATTGTTCTCGCCACCGAAGAGCTCTTTATCATGCTCTCCAAATCGTAACCAGACACCCCATCCACCTGGCCCCGGATTTCCGCGACAGGCACCATCTGTATATAATTTAACTTTTTCATTATTCATGCGGCATGATACTACCCGAATTATCAACAAAATAAATATTATTCAGCAAGATTTATTGAGAAATAGTTCAAGCAATATAATGAGTAATGAATTACACTTAAAATACGCCTATAAACATGAATATACACATTAGAAAAAGAAGATAACTTGTTGAATTTATACACCTTTAAAATCAAAAGCTATAATTTACATAACCTCCTTATCAGCTCTCTATTCAGCGTTTTACTGACTGGATGCGTAAACTCGGAAACAACACGCTCCGATGAAGCCAGCCAGAAAGCAGCTGAATCAGCTAGAATGAATCGCATCATATCCCAGTCATTTGCTGCTGCAGAACAGGAATTAGAAGACGAATTATTTGCAGTTAACGCAGATGACTATACTAATGACATTCCTGATATCTGGAATCGAGTACGTAGTGGCTTTAGTATTGCTGACACAACTAATAACCCTCGATTACTATCTGAGCTCAAATGGTATGCCAAACACCAGAAATATCTCGATAGAGTGGTTGAACGCTCTGAACCATTTTTACATTATGTTTTAAATGAAGCTGAAAAACGAAATCTGCCTACTGAGCTGGTATTACTACCGATTGTTGAAAGCGCCTATCAAACATTTGCCTATTCACACGGCAGAGCTTCTGGCATCTGGCAGTTCATTCCTTCAACAGGTAAGATTTATGGCCTTAAGCAAAACTGGTGGTATGACGGTCGGCGTGATGTTTATGCTTCTACACAGGCCGCTCTTAAATATTTAGAAAACCTGAATCGTGAATTCAAAGGTAACTGGTTACACGCATTAGCAGCTTATAACTCTGGCTCAGGCACTGTACGTCGTGCCATACGTAAAAACAAAAAACGTGGCAAACCAACTGATTTCTGGAATCTTAAATTACCAAAAGAAACTCAGGCATATGTACCTAAACTACTTGCCCTAAAACGCTTAATTGCTAACCCGGCCGATTATGGTATTACCCTTAACTGTGTTGATGATACGCCTTACTTTGAAGCGGTTGATATAAATGCTCAACTCGATCTGGCGATGGCCGCTGAAATGGCACAAATTGATTTAGACAGATTATACCAGCTAAACCCGGCCTTTAATCATTGGGCTACCGCACCATATGGCCCGCACCGTTTACTTATTCCTGTAGATAAAGCTGAGGTGTTTAAAGAAAATCTCGCACAAATACCTAAAGCCGAACGAATTAAATGGAAACGTCATAAAATTAAAGACGGCCAGACGTTAAGCCATATTGCTGATCGTTACTCAGTATCAGTTAAAAGCCTGAAAAGGTTAAACAATCTACGCTCTACAAGTATTCGTGCCGGAAAATATCTGGTGATCCCCGTATCAAGTCGTAAACTGTCAGATTACAACCTGACTGCTTACCAGCGCAAAAAAACACTACAAAATATTAACCGTAAAGGTAATAAAGTTACCCATACGGTTCAACGAGGTGATACGTTCTGGGATTTATCAAGAACCTATAAAGTAAAATCTCATAGTATTGCTCGCTGGAATGGCATGGCAATCAGAGATAAACTACGTGAAGGTCAAAAGCTGGTTATCTGGACTAAGACGCCTGTTAGCAAGTCGGCCAGTAACGGTAGAAACACTATTCAACGTATATCCTATCGAGTACGTAACGGCGACTCTTTATATCTAATAGCGCAGAAGTTTAATGTGGGTATCAAAGATTTAAAACGCTGGAATAGCTTAACCAGTAAATACCTGCAGCCCGGACAGAAAATTAAGTTATATGTTGATGTAACTCGACAAACCGGAAATAGCTAATACTGTACGAAACCGAAAATGTCGTCTAAACTTTCCATCTATATAGTCATATAGATACAAGTGCACGACACCGGT
>Ga0316205_10002261_pt1 | contig 20585 bp, 19 predicted proteins | sample 3monthpyrite_MG_FD_204941 | JGI IMG/M metagenome (GOLD analysis project Ga0316205, IMG submission 204941) | Microbial mat bacterial communities from mineral coupon in-situ incubated in ocean water Damariscotta River, Maine, United States -... | ecosystem: Environmental > Aquatic > Marine >... | reverse complement strand
AGTTTAATCAAATGTCTACTATTGGCGCGTTTATCTTCGGGTTCTCACAGTTAATTCTGTTATTCCTGATCATCAAATGCATCAAGGGTGGAGAGAAAGCAACTGATAAAGTATGGGAAGGTTCGCACGGTCTGGAATGGACCCTGCCTTCACCAGCACCGTATCACAGCTTTGATACAGCCCCTGAAGTTAAATAAGGAGTATGCCTGCCTCAGCTGAGGCAGGCGCTTTTATATAATGACTGATGTAACAGTAGCGCAAAAGCGCAAAGCTAAAAAGACAGTGGCAGTCCTGATTGTTGTGGTCTCATTAATTTACCTGGGTTTCTTTTTTATGCAGGCTAATCGTTAATGAGTGAGCAGCAGCAGAACGTGCAAGACGCTAACAAGCGTGTTGTGAAAAAGACCGTGCTGATAGTTGTAGCCATGTTTGTTTTTGGTTATGTCGGTTTGCCGATGCTGTATAACCTGATTTGCGATTCATTTGGTTTGAATGGTCAAACGGAGCAGGTGAGTAAGGCTGCTGCTGGTCAAATGAAAGTCGATAAAAGCCGAATGATAAAGGTATCATTTAGCTCGAATGTTAATAGTCGTTTGCCCTGGGGATTTGAGCCGGAAACAAAGCAGATTTCATTGCATCCAGGTGAGTTGAAACGGGTCAATTATACTGCCAGCAACTTGTCAGGTTCTGATGTAGTTGGTCAGGCAGTTTATAGTGTTACCCCGGTAGAGGCAGCGCGGTATTTCAAAAAGACAGAGTGCTTTTGTTATACGCAGCAAACCTTGAAATCTGGTGAAACTAAAAAAATGCCAGTACTGTTTATGCTGGAACCGGATTTACCTGAGAATATAAAAACAGTCACGCTGTCTTATACTTTTTTCAGGGCTGATAAATACGCCAGCAATAAGTAGCTGAATATAAAGATTTATTAAAACATTTTGAAACTAACATATAATATAAATAAAGAGAGGGGTTCCTATGTCTAGTACACATGGTGGATATTACGTCCCGCAGCCTAGTCACTGGCCAATCGTTGGTTCGATCGGTCTGTTTCTAACCACTGGCGGATTCGCAATGGCGCTACCCAGCAAAATGGGTGATCCAATGGGTAGTCTGGCGATGATGTATGCCGGGTTTGCGGTGTTGGCTGTCATGTTATTTGGCTGGTTTGGCACGGTTATCAAGGAAAGCCAGAGCGGTCTTTATAATGCTCAGGTAGATCGTTCATTCCGAATGGGTATGACATGGTTTATATTTTCAGAGGTCATGTTTTTCGCCGCATTTTTTGGTGCTCTGTATTATATTCGAATTTTCTCTGATCCATGGTTGGGTGGTGCTGGTAACAATCTGAGTACCAATGAGTGGTTGTATCCTGAGTATGCATCAACTTGGCCGACAAATGGTCCTGGTAATGTCGGTGGCGATTTTAAGACAATGGGGCCGTGGGGTATTCCTGCAATTAATACGCTGATCCTATTAATGTCAGGCGTAACAGTGACATGGGCTCACTGGGGTTTGAAAAAAGAAAAACGTAGCCAGTTAATACTTGGATTATTTGCTACTGTTGCCTTGGGTTTTGTGTTTGTCGGCTTCCAGGCTTATGAATATATTCATGCTTATACCGATTTAAATCTGACGATGAATTCAGGTGCCTATGGTAGTACTTTCTATATGTTAACCGGCTTCCATGGTTTGCATGTGTCGATAGGTGCGATTATGCTTCTGGTGGTGTTGATTCGTAGTATGAAGGGTCACTTTACTGAAGAAAATCATTTTGCTTTTGAGGCTGCTGCCTGGTATTGGCATTTCGTTGATGTGGTCTGGTTAGGTTTGTTTATCTTTGTATACTGGCTAGTATAGTAAAGATCGCCTAGATCAATGCGCCGCTGAGTCTAGCGGCGCATTTTTTTTGCTGAAAATTCTAGTGGGTAATTATTCGCGATTTAGATTGCAGGCTGCGCGAGTGAGCGAAAAGTAGAAGGGAGGTTATTGGTTACTTGTCGCTTGCTTATACACCATGTGGCTCGATGATTCCGGTATACGCACCTAGCATCAGTAAAGCAAAAAGTGTTACCGATAACCCGATACGCCACGTAAGTGCCTTGACGGCGCGATCTGATTTGCCTTTGTCTTTCATCATGTAGTACATGCCAGAAAACAGCGCTGATACAATAATGAGTAATAACAGTACAACCAGTATCTTGAAAATTGACATAAGCATTACATAATGGTTTTAAATGAGTGTTGATAATAACAATTTTTCCAGTCTATTTATAGATAAACTACCAAGGCAGGCGCTTGAATGCAGTTGAGTCAATATCAGTTCAGACATCGATGGAATTTGACTATCACAGTAGCGATACTGATCCCACTGGGGTTGTCATTAGGCTTCTGGCAGTTGCAGCGAGCCGATGAAAAGCAGGCTGAGCTTGATTTGCGAGAGCAGCATGGCACGCCTCAGATAGCGCCACTACAGAGTAGTGACGACATGGCGGAAGATATGCTCTACCGGTATGTTACAGTTCGCGGGAATTATGATTTGAGCAAGCAAATATTGCTTGAAAATCAAAAGTATAATGGCCAGCCAGGCTATCACGTTTTTACGCCATTACGACTTCAGGGAAGTGATGTTTATGTGTTGGTTAACCGGGGCTGGATTCAACAGGGCGCGGATCGTCGTTTCATTCCTGATCTTCCTGGCGATGAATCTACTATTAGTATAAAAGGTCGTGTAGAAAACGTACCAAGTGTGGGGATAAAGCTGGGTCTGCCAGGAGAACCGGGCAGGCTATGGCCAAAGCGTTTAATTTATCTGGATTTGGCATGGTTAGGCCAGGAAACAGGGTATAATCTTTTGCCTTATGTCGTCTATCAGACCGATGGGCAAGATGATGGGTTGATCAGGGATTGGCGCCAGCAGTTTCAATCAGGGAATAGGATGACACCGGAAAAACATATAGGATATGCCGTTCAATGGTTTTCTCTGGTAATTTTGTCATTGGTTATGTATATCGTTTTATCAGTTAAAAAAACCAGTAATCGATCTGGTTCAGGAGTTGATCAAGGTGAGTGAAGTTGTAAAAAAGGGCCTGTTTTCTCGCATGGCCATGCCGTTAATGGTACTTATGTTTGTAGCCCCGATGGTCGCGGCCTGGGTTGTTTATAATTATTTTCCTGATGTAGTGCGATCGCTTGGTGCTTCTAATAATGGAGAATTCGTAATTCCTCCCGTTGAAGTAAAGCTGGAGAATCTTAGTGATATCGACAATAAACCCATTAGTGTGGATTATTTCAAGAAAAACTGGAGTTATGTTTATATTAGAGAGCAGTGTGATATAGATTGCCTTGATCACCTTGCGCTAATAAAAAATGTACGATTGACGCAAGGGAAAGAAATTTCTCGTTTACGCCGGTTGCTGGTTCTGACTAATGACCCGGTTGATGATAAATTACGTCAGCAGTTGGCAGAATTTCCAGGCATGCAAACAATCTCGCTGAATAATGACGAGCAGCGTAATCAGTTTTTACAGGCATTTACATTCAAGGAAAACCCATCACCTTCCAGTGCCGGTCATATTTATTTGGTTGATCCAGATGGTAAATTGATGATGTACTATGAAGATGATGAAAAGATATTAATGTTAGGCAAAGGTATGCAAAAAGATATGTCGAAGTTGATGCACAACAGTCAGCTAAGAAAATAATTTAGAAAAGAGCGCTGCGCATGTCAAACAAAAAAATAAAATGGTCTGATTATTACGAACTTTGTAAACCAAAAGTTGTAATGTTGCTGGTGTTTACTGCTATTGTTGGCATGTTTCTGGCAGTGCCAGGCATGGTTCCCTGGGAGCCATTAATATTCGGCTCCATTGGTATCGCCTTGTCATCCGCTTCAGCCGCTGCCATTAATCACGTAGTCGATCAGAAAGTAGACGAGGTCATGGCGCGTACTAAAAGCCGACCTTTGCCTCAAGGTAATATGCCAATGAGAAATGCAGTTATTTTTGCATTTGTTATCGGTGTAGTAGGGCTGGCTATTTTATTCTTTCTTGTTAATGCATTGACTGCCTGGCTGACGTTTGCCTCATTGATAGGTTATGCAGTTATTTATACGATGTATTTGAAGCGTGCGACCCCGCAGAATATTGTTATTGGTGGTGCGGCGGGTGCTGCACCTCCTGTGCTTGGATGGACAGCGGTAACCAACAGTGTTGATCCAAACTCTTTATTATTGTTCCTGATAATTTTCGTATGGACCCCGCCGCATTTCTGGGCGTTGGCGATTCATCGTCGAGATGAATATGCCAAAGTTGAAATCCCTATGTTGCCTGTGACACATGGTTTGGCCTTTACGCGGTTGCACGTATTGTTATACACCATCTTGTTGTTAATCGTGAGTGTGTTGCCATTCCTGACGCGCATGAGTGGTGTGTTTTATTTAGGCGGTGCTTTAGCATTGGGTGTCGGGTTTCTGTATTACGCCATCTTGCTGATGAAAGCTAAAGAAGGCAGTCCTATCGCCATGAAGACTTTCGGCTTTTCAATTTTTTACTTAATGGGCATCTTTGCATTCTTGTTGATTGACCATTATATTCCAATGATTTTACAGCTACTGGATTGGTGAATTTTTGCGGGTTTATCTCCTGTTGTAGCTGATAAATTATAACAGGGGAGGGTGTCAGGCCAGTCATTGTATGCCCGCTTCCAGTGTATAAAAAATATAAAAACTTACCCATGTTAGGGCAAGTATTTTTTTATTGTTCTTCTGCTATTAGCCTCGCGATAATCATCTTTTAGTGATCGTATGTCTTCCCGTAAATTGGCGATTGATACATGTATTCGAGATTGTTTATGCGTTAAATGTTTCGCCTTGTTTAATAAATTTTTGCGTTTTTCCGGGGATGTTTTATCGGAGATTATTTGCGCTTCAATATCATTAATGTCATTTGTTACATGTTCGTACTCATGTTGAATGCCTGAAAGATGGTGCTCTCGTTTTTTTATGTGTGTACGTAAATCATATAAATAATATCCGTAATCGAATGCTCTTATGTAAGCGGTTTCGTTATGTTGAGAGCATACGCCTGTATAACTCTTTCCACGTTTGCCGCGTTCCAGTCCTTTATGGGGTACGCAATAGAGTGTTAATCCTTCTTCACGTCCAAGACGGTATTGGTTTAAATCGACGGATATACCGTGTTCTGCACAGGAAGTTCGATGTCGGCTGATTTGCTCCATTGAATGACCTTTGTTGCCATCTTCAAAGCCGATTTGATACCAATTAGCATTGATGCATTCATTTTTGTTTAGCGTACTGCAACCATGTAGTACGAACAGGGAAAGCAGGATAGTTGTAATTATTAATGGTTGCTTGTAGATCTTCATGGAATATTAGATAACCTGGTTAGTTTAGTAAGTAATTCAAATGACCCTCGAGCATTAGCTAAATTATACTACGCATTATCCTGTAGTTTTTAAATCCTAATAGTTCTGTTCATTAGTGACTACTTAGCTTGTTGAGTATTTGACGCTTTAGTTTTTATACGCGGGTTAGGAGTGAAGGGTCGCGTGGTTTTACGGGTGCATGTTTAGCAGTACTAAACCATATAAGTGAAGAAAGTAGGAATAACGCCCGGAATTTGGAGGGTACGTGAATCAGGTTTTTCACTCTTCTGTTAGTCTGGTTTAGCTAACATATCTTCTCGAGAAGACGCGCGCATTACCCTGGTATCAGTTAATGCATAAAAATGTAGTTATTTTAAATTTATATATTATGAGTATGTTGTGTGCAAAGTTGTGCCAAGCAACTACAATTTTTAGCTACTGTGGCTTAAGTTTGCTGCTGCATGTCCGTTGATACATAAACAGAATAGTAATAGTAAGCAATATTTATCTTGAATCCATGTATATAAGTATATTATAATATGCAAGATTTTCTGCCTTATTTTTCTTTATCTTGTTGAATTATAAGGATTTTAACATAGTACATAAATAATGAGGCTAGTGGTATGGCGCGCGCAGGTGCTTCTAACGAACAATACAATTACGAGATCATACGTAAGTTTGCGATTATGTCTCTGGTCTGGGGTCTGTTGGGTATGTCTGCAGGCGTCTGGATCGCTCTGGAGCTGGCATTTCCCGCTCTGAACTTCGACATCGCTGAAATTACATTTGGTCGTCTTCGACCTGTACATACCACGTTGGTTATTTTTGGGTTTGGAGGCAGCGCGCTTTTTGCTACTTCTTACTACGTAGTACAAAGAACTTGTCAGGCAAGGTTGTTTAGTGACGGTTTAGCAACATTTACCTTCTGGGGTTGGCAGACCATTATTGTTTCTGGTGTACTCAGCTATATGCTGGGTTATTCTCAGGGTCGCGAATATGCAGAATTTGAATGGCCCATCGATATACTGATTACTGTTGTTTGGGTTGCTTATCTGGCTTTATATGTGCAGGCTATTCGTGATCGCACCCAGCCACATATTTATGTCGCTAACTGGTTCTACCTGGCCTTTATTCTGGTTACAGCGATTCTCCATGTCTTTAATAATTTGGCCATGCCTGTTGGCTTATTCACCATGAAATCCTATAGCGCCTTTTCTGGTGTGCAGGATGCGATGACACAATGGTGGTACGGTCATAATGCAGTGGGCTTTTTCCTGACAGCTGCATTCCTGGGTATGATGTATTACTTTGTACCCAAGCAAGCAGGCCGCCCTGTTTACTCTTACCGCTTATCCATTATCCATTTCTGGGCAATAATATTTCTTTATATGTGGGCAGGTGCGCATCATTTACATTGGACAGCATTGCCGGACTGGACGTCTACACTCGCTGCAACATTCTCTATTATGTTACTGCTGCCATCATGGGGTGGCATGATCAATGGCATCATGACCTTGTCAGGTGCATGGGGTAAATTACGATCTGATCCAATCATGTTATTCATGATTGCTGCCTTGTCTTTCTATGGTATGTCTACCTTTGAAGGGCCTTTGATGTCACTTAAGAGCGTAAACGCGCTTTCTCATTACACAGACTGGACAATTGGACACGTGCATTCAGGTGCGTTGGGCTGGGTGGCAATGATTTCATTTGGTTCTATGTATCACCTGATACCGCGTTTATATAGTACAAAAATTTATAGCCTTAAACTGATTTACGCGCATTTCTGGTTAGCGACTGTTGGCATTGTTTTATACATTACCACCATGTGGATCGCCGGTATTGGGCAAGGTTTATTCCTGCGCGCTTTTGATGACTATGGCAATCTCAAGTACAGCTTCATAGAGACAGTGTCATTCTTGCATCAACCCTATGTATGGCGTGCAATTGGCGGAATTTTCTTCGTGGCTGGTGTTGTGGTCATGGCATACAACATTGTTCGGACTATCAGTCAGGCCAAGCGTGAAGCAGCGGAGCTTGATGCCAAAATAGCAGCAAAAATGGCGAATGCCTGATTAAGTAACTAGGAGCTGAATTGAATGAAATTCAAACATGAAAATATTGAAATTAATGCCGGGCTGCTAATAGCGCTGACATTGATTGTTGTCAGTATTGGTGGTTTGGTAGAAATCGTACCGTTATTTTTTATTAATGAAACAGTAGAGCAAGTACAAAAGGCTGATGGGCGAGATGCCATCCACCCATACTCTCCACTGGAGAGCCGAGGACGGGACATTTATGTGCGTGAAGGTTGTTACCTATGCCACTCACAGATGATACGACCTTTTCGTGATGAGCATTTGCGTTATGGTCATTATTCTTTAGCGGCTGAATCACAGTACGATCATCCATTCCAATGGGGTTCCAAACGAACGGGGCCGGATCTCGCCAGAGTAGGTAAAAAATATTCTAACGAATGGCACACGCAGCATTTACTGCGGCCGCAATCAGTCATGCCGGATTCCATCATGCCAAATTATCCTTGGTTGTTAAAAGATTCGCTGGATTATTCTGATATTCAAGCACGTATGAAAGCGCTGAAAGCAGTGGGTGTTCCTTATTCAGAAAGTGATGAGGAGTATGAGGCTAATATTAAGCGTTTTGGTCCTGAAGTTGCTGAGAAACTCGACATCGTTTATGCAGAAAGAAACTTAATCAAACAGGCCGAAAGCGGTAATTACGATGGCGATAAATCAAGGATTACCGAGATGGACGCTTTGGTTGCCTATTTGCAAGTACTGGGAACGATGGTGGACTTCAAGAGTTATGAAGAAGGTCATTTTTCTGAATTTCGTTAAGCGTATGGACTGGAGTGAATGGGTAAGCTTATGAGTGGTTTTCTACAATGGTTTACACATTTAGAAAACAGTAAGGTGTTTGCACTGGTGCTGTTTTTCCTGTTTTTTTGCGCAATTTTGATTTATTTATTCTCTAGTAAAAAAAGATCCGAAAGACTGGAATCCTATAAGAATATTCCGTTTCAGGATGAAGAACACGAAGAGTATACAGGCTCTAATGACAAGGTAACAAAAGATGAGTGACGATAGACAAGACAAGGCGAAGTCTGGATCCGTACAAACCACGGGGCATGCGTGGGATGGCGATATCCAGGAATTTAACAATCCTTTGCCTCGTTGGTGGTTGTGGGCGTTCTACGCAACAGTGGTTTTCGCGGTGGCCTATTGGTTTTTTTACCCAGCATGGCCTGTTGGTCAGAGTTATACTAAAGGTGGATTAAACAGTATTACTTATAAAGTTGGTGGTAAGGAAGTCAGTACTCATTGGAATACTCGGGCACTGCTAATGAAAGATCTACAGGAAGGTGATGAAGCTGTTAAGCAGCGTGCCTTTATGCAGCAGTTGCTGGATGCAGAATTTTCGCAAATATTGTCTGATTCTAAAATGGTTCAGTTTACGCGATCTGTAGGTAAAACTATATTTAATGATAATTGTGCTGCCTGCCATGGGATGGGCGGTGCAGGTGTTGTCGGTTTATTCCCTAATCTCGTTGATGACGACTGGCTTTGGGGTGGCAAGGTGGCTGACATTCAGCAAACGGTTGAAAATGGGCGTCAAGGGTTTATGCCTGCCTTTAAAAAGACTTTTACTGATGCGCAGCTTGAGGATGTGGTTGAATACGTCATGAGTTTGTCTGCAAACGAAGCCGATACTGCGAAGGCTGCACGGGGAGAAGTATTGTTCAATGGAGAAGGTGGCGGTTGTTATTACTGCCATACCAAGGATGCAACGGGTATGAAATCAGTAGGATCTGCAAATCTGACTGATGGAATATGGACAGTAGCTGATGTTAATGGTGAGAAAACGACTGAAGGAAGGCGCTCAAAAATTCGTGAGCTGATTAAAAATGGTGTTAGTCGTCAGATGCCTGGCTGGAAAGAACGCCTAAGTCCTGCTGAAATTAAAATTCTGACGGTTTATGTGCATGAGCTTGGTGGCGGCAAGTAAACGTTATTAAGTTTTTGTAAGTCTACGGGCTCAGGCTTGCCTGAGCCCGTTTTGTTTGTCACCCTGAAATTTTTATCCTATGAGCAAAAATTCAGAAGAGCATGTTTTATTTGAAGAGCGTATCCCGATATTTCCACGATCGGTACAGGGTCGCTATCGTCAAATTAAATGGTTGGTGCTGGCTCTGGCTTACGGTATTTATTTTGTATTGCCCTGGATTCGTTGGCAAAGAGAGTCTCGTGTTGATCAAGCGGTGATGTTCGATATCCACGACCGTATTTTCTATCTGTTTGGCATGATAGTGAATCCCCAGGATATTTTCTGGTTGGCAGCCATGTTAATGATTGCGGCATTCCTGCTATTTTTTGTTACCGGCATTGCAGGCAGAGCTTTCTGTGGCTATTTTTGCTTTCAAACCTTATGGACAGATGTATATATTCTCGTGGAACATTGGATTCAGGGAGAGCGCCCTGCAAGAATCCGTCTTGATAAGGGTGGATGGACAAGTGAAAAAATAATCAAAAAACTTATCACTCATGTGTTGTGGTTGACGGTAGCCTTCGCTACAGGCCTAACTTTTACACTTTACTGGGCTGATGCAAATGAATTGATCTCGCAGTTCTTTACTGGTGAGGCACCTTTCCCAGCCTATGCGACCACCTTATTTTTGACCGCTACCACGTATGTGATGGCAGGGCTCGCCCGTGAACAAGTGTGTACCTACATGTGTCCTTATGCACGTTTTCAAAGCATTATGTTTGACAAGGATACTTTGATCGTGGCCTATGATGAAACGCGCGGAGAAGGCGAAAATGGAAGAAGGAAATTAGGCAAAGGTTTTAAATCGGCTGAAGAAAGGCACGAGCAGAAAGCTGGCGATTGTATTGACTGTGGATTTTGTGTGCAGGTTTGTCCGACGGGCATCGATATTCGAAATGGTTTACAGATGTCCTGTATTTCATGTGCGTTATGTGTCGATGCTTGTGACACTATAATGGATAATCTTGGCTGGCAGCGCGGCTTGGTACGATATGCATCAGAAAATGAGTTGGAAGGCGGAAAAACACGATTTTTCAAGATGAAAAATATTGCTTATGGCCTGGCCTTGTTGGCCGCAATAGCAGGTTTGGTATGGAGTGTGTTGACGCATAGTAAATTATCTATGGCTGTCACGCAGGTAAGAAATCCTCTGTATGTCATGCTATCTGATGGACGTATACAAAATAGTTACGATATCAAGTTAAATAACAAGTCCGAGCAGACTGTTGAGTTGACGCTCATGATAAAAGACCTGCCCGGTGCAACTATTGAAACGGGTAACATCAAACGTCTTGAGCTTGAGCCGCTGTCTTCTGTGAGTTTGTATGTGCGTGTAAAATCCGAGCCACTGAAAGACGTGTCTGGGCAATTACCTTTCAGGTTCATTGTTGAGAGTGTCATCAATGGAGAAAAAATAAAGGAAAGTAAAGAGGCACTCTTCACCATGCGGGATAAATTAACACAATGACTTCCATGGCTTTGACGATACCAACAGGTGTGTTGCTGTTATGGCTGCTCTATTTGTTGTTTTATCGGTTTACTCCGTTGAATGCAAAGCAGTCCGGTTTTGTAATCAGTCTGCTTGCATTAGCTATATATTTTCCAATAGCGTTGATTTACTGGCCGGGTGCCGATGTGTTGGCCATGAACGTGACAGTGTTTTTTATGGTGGCTTATTTGTTGGGTATGTTGTTTTCTCATCGTGAAAAAATGAAGTTACTTGATAGTAAAGGTCAGTCGCAGAAATGGTTTCATTGGGGCCCCGCTATTATCGTCAGTTTTTTTGTGGTGATATTAGTGGTGGATGCCGTTTTTGTTACTTTATCAAAAGAGGGTATCCCAAAAGGTCTGCAGCAGTTATTAATGTCTGATGATTCCTCGTCAAGTCAGGCAGAAATGCAGTTTCCGGGTGTGATGTATAATAATTACCAAAAGAAAGAGCTAAAATATAATCAATATCTACGTCAACTGGAACAGATACAGGAGCGTGGCTGGATATTGCGCAAAGGCTGGCTAGGAAAGACACCAAGCACGAACGAAACGGGGATTTTCCAATTTGTTGTCGAAGATGCATCCGGTCTGAATATTAGCGGGTTAAAAGTTAGTGGGCGCTTCATGCGTGCTTCGGATAGCCGCCAGGATGTTCTTTTTGATATGAAGGAAACTAGTCCGGGTATTTATCAAGTAGAATTGCTTTTGCCTTTTCAGGGCTTATGGAATGTGAACATTAATTTCTCCCGAAAAGATGACGTTTATGAAGTGCATGCCTCAACTATTATTGAAAGTGCAGGAACCGGGAATTAGGAGCAAGAAAAAATATCTTTTTCTTGCCGATGTTGTATATTAGCCTAGTACCTAGTACCTAGTACCTAAATTAAAGAGCTTAAACAAGATAACGAATGTCAAACTGCTATCATTGTGATTTGCCGGTTCCCCCAGGCGCATATTACCCGGTGGAAATCGATGGCGAAGAGCGGGCGATGTGCTGTCCCGGTTGTCAGGCAGTTGCTAATGCTATTGTATCGAATGGCCTCACCGATTTTTATCAATACCGCACTAAAAAATCACTTAACCCTCAGGAAGCGATGGAAGGCGTGCTTGAAACATTGTCTTTGTATGACAAGCCAGAGCTACAAAAAGATTTTGTTACTGAAGAGGCTGGGCAGGTTCGGGAGGCATCATTAATTCTTGAAGGTATCGTGTGCGCGGCTTGTGTCTGGTTGAATGAAAGGCATGTTATGGCGCTCCCGGGGGTCATTGAATTTCGTATCAATTATTCAACGCGTCGCGCCAGAGTGAAGTGGGATGATAATAAAATTCACTTAAGCGATATCCTTAAGGCCATAGCAGCTATCGGTTATGTGGCGCACCCGTTTGATGCGGGACGGCAAGAAAAATTACATAAACGCGAAAGATCTAGGGCCATGCGTGGCCTTGCGATTGCAGGGCTGGGTGCCATGCAGGTAATGATGTTGGCGGTTGCGATGTATGCTGGAGAAGGTGAAGGCATGGATCAGGATTTACGCCAGTTCATGCGTTGGATCAGTTTATTAATTACATTCCCTGTGGTTTTTTATTCAGCAGCACCTTTTTTTAAATCTGCATGGCGCGATATTAAATTCAGGCAGTTGGGTATGGACGTGCCCGTCTCCCTGGCGATTGGTGCGGCGTTTATTGCCAGTATATGGACCACTGTCCAAAATCAGGGTGAAGTTTATTACGACTCTGTCACCATGTTCACATTTTTTCTTTTGGCCGGGCGTTATCTCGAAATGATGGCGCGCCACCGTGCCGGCCAGGCTGCAGAGGAGCTGATTCGGCTCTTACCTGTGACGGCTACTCGGGTGAGAGAATATGGTGATGAAGTCATTAGTGCATCAGAATTACAAGTTTCCGATTTACTCAGAATAAAACCAGGCGAGACAGTCCCCGCTGATGGCATCATTGTCGAGGGTGAAAGTTCTATCGATGAGTCTTTGTTAACGGGTGAAAGCGTGCCGGTATCAAGGAAAATCAGCCATCGAATCATCGGTGGCAGCATTAATATCGAAAGCCCGTTAATCATGAGAGTTGAGCAAGTTGGAGAAGATACTGTTCTGTCTTCGATTGTTCGTTTACTGGACAGAGCGCAAACTGAAAAACCAAAGCTTGCACAGCTTGCAGATCGTGTGGCCGGCTGGTTTGTCGCTATTATTTTGATGCTGACTGGTTTGATCGCCTGGTATTGGTGGCAGCATGATCCTGCACATGCTTTTAGTATCAGTTTGTCGGTGTTGGTGGTCACGTGCCCTTGTGCCTTATCGTTGGCCACGCCTGCTGCTTTGGTGGCAGCAACGGGTCAGCTGACACGCATGGGGTTGCTGACGACACGCGGACATGCACTTGAGACATTAGCAAAAGCAACACACATAGTATTTGATAAGACCGGAACGTTGACTCAAGGAAGGTTGCAGCTGGAAGACGTGATTTGCTTCAAGGGACTATCCCGTCAGCAAGCACTGAGTATTGCCGCAGCGCTGGAGACGGGTTCCGAGCATCCTGTTGCTAAGGCTATTATTGAGTCCGCAACTGACCTGGATGAGGTGTCTGATAGTTTTGCGTATACGGGACGCGGTATGCAGGCAAACATTGCAGGCAAGCTTTACAGAGTGGGTAAACTGGATTTTGTAACAGAACTTAATCGCCAGGAATTCAGTCATGCAGTTTTTTCTCAACAAAAAACGGTCATTGCGTTGGGCGATGAGCAGGATGTGCTGGCTTTGTTTGTATTGAGCGATGTGATTCGCGAGCAGGCTGACACGACAATAGCGGCTTTGCAAGCGATGGGGATTGAAGTCAGTTTATTGAGTGGTGATCAGGCCGGTATTGTGAATGCGGTTGCTAAACAGTTAGGAATTAACAATAAGCAGTCGGGCTTATTGCCAGAGGAAAAATTGCAACAGGTTCAGGCCATGCAGCGAAAAGGCGACATTGTGGTCATGGTGGGTGACGGCGTTAACGATGCGCCGGTGCTGGCGGCGGCACAGGTTTCGGTCGCCATGGGGGCAGGCTCCCAGATTGCACATGCCAGTGCTGATATGGTGTTGTTATCTGAACGCTTGCCGCATGTCGTCGAGGGAGTGGTCATGGCCCGTCGAACCCTTTCAGTCATTAAGCAAAACCTTATTTGGGCATTGGCCTATAATGCGCTGGCATTACCGATGGCAGCAGCAGGATGGGTGGCTCCGTGGATGGCAGCTATCGGTATGTCGGTGAGCTCTCTTGTTGTTGTGTTAAATGCTTTGAGGTTAACACGTTAATTGTTATGGATAGCCTTATGCTATGCTGAGAATTCATGTGTATAGGTGTAACAGTAAATGAATATTTTATATTTACTCATCCCGATTGGTCTGATAGTACTAGGTGCGGCTGTATGGCTATTTATTTGGGCAGTGCGTAGTGGCCAATACGAGGACATGGAAGGTCCTGCATACCGAATATTGATGGATGATGATGACCCAATGATCCCAGGGAATGTCGCCAAAAAAAAACTGAAAGAAAGTGCTCGAGTTGCGGATGAAAAAAAGAAAAACGGGTAAGTTTTGCTCAGGCCAGAGTAACGTGTCTCGCTTTAGCAGATTCAAGTGCAGAGACTAACAGGATAGTAATATTATCTTTACCACCACTGGCTAATGCCAGCTTGAGTAAATGATCCACTTTTTCCTGTTCACTTTCATTGCTGGCCAGTACTGAGGCGATGGCATCATCCTTAACTTCATCCGTTAAACCGTCACTGCAAAGTAACAGGCTTTGTCCTTTGTACATCGGAACCTTTAGCGTACCTACGTCAACATGTTCGAGATCATCAGCACCAATGGCCTGGGTGATGACATTCCGGTGAGGGTGAACAAAGGCTTCGCTTTGACTAATAGCGCCAGCATCCAGCATTTGCTGGACGTATGAGTGGTCTCTTGTCAGCTGCTTCAATTTGCCTTGTTCCCACAGATAGGCTCTGCTGTCACCAACCCAGGCGATCTCATAATGGTCAGGATGAAACCGAGCAGCTACTACAGTTGAGCCCATGCCGGGTAAACCCATGCGTTGATCAGCAGCAATGAGGACGATGTGGTGAGCGGTGGCAACGGCCTCAGTTAAGGTGGCGCCAGCATTAATTTTGTCGTGAATAAGATCGACAACGATCTGACTAGCCACTTCACCACAGGCATGTCCACCCATGCCATCAGCAACAACCCATAGGTATAGGTCTTCAGAAACGAGGTAATTGTCCTCGTTGTGCTGACGAACTAATCCTGGGTGAGTTACGTGGCCATAATCAGGCATATTATATGAAACCGTAGTTGTTTATTTATAGGGTACCTTATACTGTAGTAAAAAGTGATTAAGTTGTACACCTAAGAATATGCTTTTGTTATGTATTTTATTTTCTTGTTAAAAAACATTCGGATAATTTGTTTGTTTTGTTAACTGGTTCTCACATCCTTCGTCGCTTCGAGAGTAGCAAAAATAAATAATTGCCGAAACTAGGCAATCACTATATGTTAGTGAGTACTAATAGAGTCGCTGATTGAACGGAGACTTCTAAAAAGTTTAAAGGGTAAAACTGGCTATTTTCATATAAAATTCTGACCAACGGTCGATAAGCATGTATGAATGCAGTCATTTTGTTTATTCAATATGTTAACATGTTGACTCTATAGGATATTTTTTGATTTTCATCATATAACCATCCTGTTTGTAAGGTAGGTAAGCTATGTCAGAAGATTTTTTCAAAGTTCCCAAGCTTGAGCGCGCTGTCAGACTCTGGATACATCCTGAAGGCCGCGTTTTGGGGTCTATTTTTATACGTGAACAGAGCCTCCATCACATGGGTGAAGAAACACCGGTTGAATTATTAAATCAGCCAGAGGCGTTCCTGGTGATACACCGTGAGGATCTGGACGAGTACCGGTTTTATAACAAATCATCAATTGTCCGTCTTGAATATGAAAATACCGCTGATGAAAACCCGGATCAGGAATCGATTAATAGTGAGCTACATATGATGGATGGCTCCATGATGACAGGAAAAATATGCGGTTCCTTTCCACCTGATAGAAGGCGGCTATACGACCACTTGAATAAGGAGCATGACCAGTTTTTACCTCTGCATCTGGACGATGGTCAGATTTGTATTATCAATAAGAATTATATTATTTACGCGAAGGGTCTTAAATAATTTTTGACGTAGATGATTGAGATGTTTTGAAGTGAAGAATAAACAAGGTATACACAAAATAGTCACTTTTTTCAGGACGAATTCAGTCACTATTATTCATGAAGGAATGAGCACTCTTATCAGTTTGTTAGTGCATGCCATCCTCGTTTGTTTACCATTGAAAGTCATAAGAAAATAAAAATGGGATTTTTTGATACAGTCAAGTCTAAAAAAGCAATTAGTGCAATACTGACTGCTAATTCATCTGCTTCTACTGATGCAATACAGGCGAGTCTTGCGTTGAAAAAAATTGGCGAGCCCGCCATTCCGTTGATCATTGATGCTTTATCTGAAGAAATTAATGTAGAGGTACTGGAGCCCCTGCTGGAAGGGCTGCTGACAGAAGACCGTTTACATTATTATTTTGATGCATTGGCCTATGATGATAGTAGTGTAGTCCCGGTCATTAAGCGTATATTAGGTAGCTCCGTAAGATACGATGCCAATGTGCTGATCGATGCCCTTGAACGTGATGATATTCGAAAAGAGTACCTTGTTACCATTATTAAACAACAGGCAAACCATCTCGATCAGAAGCAATTATTAGAGGTTTTGTATAGCGGGACAACCAGTATTCGCCAGACGGTGTTCAGTATATTGCATGTCATTGCAACTGAAGAGATTACTCCACACCTAATTACTTATTCCAAAAGCGAACAGGCAGATACCCGTTACCGCATGGTTAAGTTAATGTCCAAGTTTAGTAGCGAAGCGATCAGGACTGCTTTGTTCGAAGTACTGAAAGATCCCAACAAAAATGTACGAATGGCGGCATTGGAAGGTTTGTCTGATATGGATATTCCTGTGCCGGCGCATTTTATCTGCAAGCTATTGCGCGATCCGGATATGATGGTGCAGTCCAAAGCGATCGAAACATTGATACGCCTAAATGATGCCAGTACCGTTAAATACCTTATCGAGTATTTGCAGGATGAGTCTGAATATATCAGACGTGCTGCCGTTGAGGTGTTGAATGAGGTCGGTGATAACCGGGCGATTAAAGACTTGTTGATGGCTTTGCGCGACCAGGACTGGTGGGTTCGCGTCAGGTCAGCCGATGCTTTGGGTACTATAGGTGGGCCACGCGTTGTTGATGCTGTACTTGCCTTGATTAAAGATGAAGATCCTTTTCTTCGTCGTACAGCGGTTGAAATTCTAAATACCAGTAAGGATGAACGGGCGTTTAACAGTCTGGTTGAAGCGTTAAAAGATGAAGACTGGTGGGTGCGAGAACGTGCAGCCGATGCTCTGGCTTCCCTTGGTAATGACAAAGCGCTGAAACCTTTACGCGAATTGCTGGACAAAGACCCTCAAACTGTACAAGTCGCGATTAGAGCATTGGCCAGTCTGGGTGATCGTGATTCCGTACAAGATCTAATTAAAACATTATCGAGTAGTCATAGTGCTGTTCAGAAAGAAGCAATCGCAGCGTTATCTCAGTTGGCGGATGATAGTAATGCGCAGCAGGTGCAGCAGGCTGTCACTCAAATGATTACTATTAACGATCAGGATGTGAAAGAGCTGGCCAACGAAACGGCCGCAGATCTGGCTGATCGTTTTGCCGGTAAAACCCAGGTGATTAGTCGAGCAGGGCTGGATTTGCTACAAGAACATGAGGCGCCTCAGGCGACTATTGTTAACAATGATAATGAGCCTAGCCAGGCTGAAATAAAATTGTCTTCCAGTCACGCTGATGGGGATTCAAGTGTAACCTTGATTGATGCTGATCGATTGCGCGCGGGTGATTCCATTGCCAAGCGCTATAAGGTTATTAAGCGTGTTGGCAAGGGTGGTTTTGGTACGGTTGTTCTGGTGCATGATTTGGTTGTTGATGACGAGTATATTTTAAAATTCCTGAATCCTTCGTTTGCCAGTGATGAATCTGTAGTGCAGCGATTCACGCATGAGTTACGTTATGCCCGTAAAGTCACCCATGAAAATATTATTCGCATCTATGATTTTTTAACCTTTGGAAAATCCTACGCTATTTCCATGGAGTACTTTGCCAGTCACTCATTGGCAGATGAGCTGGACAAGGGTGTGCCTGCTGATATGAAGCGTATGGTGAAGATACTTCGCGATTTATGCCGAGGTATGAACACCGCTCAACAAGTGAACGTTGTACATCGAGACCTCAAGCCGGCCAATATATTGATCGATAATAATGACGAAGTTAAAATTGTTGATTTTGGTTTGGCTGCGGCTGCCTCCAGTATGGATGGACGTATCACCAAAACCGGCATTTTAGTCGGAACGCCTACCTACATGGCGCCTGAACAGGCGCGGGGTGAAGAAATCGATTCACGAACCGATATATATAGCCTGGGTGTTATTATGTATCGAATTTTCACCGGGCGTCCTCCCTATGACGAAAAGGACCCCATGTCGACACTCTTGAAGCATGTAGAGGGCAAAGCGATTGGGCCGCGTACCATTAACCCGGCTATACCAAGTAATCTGGAAGCCGTTATTATAAAAGCCATGAAAGTTAATCGCGATCAACGCTACCAGACATTTTTAGATTTGCGCAAAGATCTGGATGGTCTGCTACTGGAGATGAAATAGTGGCTCGAATTAATGCATTCTTGCAACTGGGTCGTGAGCAAAATTGTTCCGACATACATTTTGCTGTTGGCTCTCCACCCTTAATGCGTCAACTGGGTGAATTGTCTGCGATTAAATATCGGGATTTATCGGCGGCAGAGATACAAGATCTGCTATATGAAATCGTCCCGCCTAACCTGAAGCTTGGAATTACTGAAGGCCGCGATCTGGATTTTTCTTATGAGCATGCAGATGTGGGACGTTTTCGTGTCAATATATTCCATAAAGTAGGGGGGCTCGGTGCTACATTCAGAGTTATTGCGCCTAAGATACCCACGCTGGAAGAGCTGGGGTTGCCTGCTGTAGTAGAGAACATGATTCAAACCAATAATGGTTTGGTGCTTATAACGGGCACAACGGGTACGGGTAAGTCCACCACGCTGGCGGCGATGATCAATTACCTGAATAATAATCGTCGGCTGAACATTATTACACTGGAAGACCCGGTCGAATTTGTTTATCAAAGTAAACTATCGTTGGTTATCCAACGTGCTGTAGGTGAACACGTAGAAACCTTTGCTGACGGTCTGCGCGCCGCATTGCGAGAAGACCCTGATGTTATTCTGGTAGGCGAGTTACGTGATCCGGAAACCATATCACTGGCAATGACTGCTGCTGAAACGGGCCATTTGGTGTTAGGTACTTTGCATACTTCTTCAGCTGTAAAATCACTGGATAGAATTATCGATGCCATGCCTACGGAACAAAAATCACAGACGGCTACGTTCATGGCCCAGAATTTACGTGGGGTCGTTAGCCAGAAACTGGTGCGTACTGCCAATGGTCGAAACCGCAAAGCTATTGTCGAAGTGATGCTGAATGTCCCCGCTATTTCAAGCTTGATATTGACCGGTAAGATCCATCAAATTCCATCAGTATTGCAAACGGGCTCAGAGAAAGGCATGCAATTAATGGATCAAGCTTTAATGGAAGCCGTTAAAAAAGGCGAGATTGACCCTGATGATGCCTATGTCCACGCAACGGACAAAAAGCTGTTTCAGCAATTTGTGAATAACCCGGACATTTTACCGTCCATTAACCTGTCAGTTACCTAGTGATGGATTCCGTTAGTAAGCGCATCAATACATTCCTGGAGCTGGTGGTGGAGCAGGGTGGATCTGATTTGCATCTGGTGTCCGGTAATCCTCCACGTATGCGTCTCTTTGGAGATATTTACCCGATCAAGTATCGTGAATTAAGCGCTACTGAAGTCATGGATTTGATGGATCAGGTCATGACTGAGCAAAAAAAACAGGAATTTGAAAAACATGGCGGCGTTGATTTTTCCTATGAAGTTAGTGGCCTGTCGCGCTTCAGGGTTAACCTGTTTCGACATGTTGGCGGTGTAGGGGCTGTCTTTCGAACCATACCAGAGCACATTAAGGGTATGGATGAACTGCGCCTGCCCTCCGTGGTGAAAACTCTGGCGAATAGCAAAAACGGCTTGATACTAGTGACTGGCCCAACGGGGTCAGGTAAATCCACTACACTGGCATCAGTCGTTGATTACATTAACACTTCTCGCAAAGGGCATATTATTACGATTGAAGACCCGATCGAATATGCGCACAAAAACAAAGGCTGTCTGGTCAGTCAGCGTGAAGTGGGGACTCACACAAAGAGCTTTGCTCATGCCTTAAGGTCAGCGCTACGAGAAGACCCTGACGCAATTCTGGTTGGGGAAATGCGTGATCTGGATACTATCAGTTTGGCCGTTACCGCAGCAGAAATGGGTATACTGATCATGGGTACCTTGCATACCAACAGTGCGGCATCG
>Ga0316205_10002260_pt1 | contig 20592 bp, 18 predicted proteins | sample 3monthpyrite_MG_FD_204941 | JGI IMG/M metagenome (GOLD analysis project Ga0316205, IMG submission 204941) | Microbial mat bacterial communities from mineral coupon in-situ incubated in ocean water Damariscotta River, Maine, United States -... | ecosystem: Environmental > Aquatic > Marine >... | reverse complement strand
CATTTGGAAAGGATCATGATTTTATTAGTATTAATTCGCATGAAGATTTTATAAAAAAAGTTCCAATAAGAGATTATGAGGCTCTAAAACCCTATGTAGATCGTGTTGTTCAAGGAGAAGAAAATGTGCTTTGGAAAGGAAAACCTATATATTTTGCAAAAACATCAGGGACAACTTCAGGTTCTAAATATATCCCAATTACAAAAGAGAGCATGCCATCACATGCCGAAGCCGCTAGAAACGCCATTTTAATGTATATTGCCGAAACAGGAAAAACAAGTTTTGTTAACGGTAAAATGATTTTTTTACAAGGAAGCCCAATTCTCGAAGAAAAAAATAGCATAAAACTAGGGCGACTTTCTGGGATTGTAGCGCACTATGTTCCCAAATACCTACAAAAAAACAGAATGCCAAGTTGGGAAACCAATTGTATTGAAGATTGGGAAACCAAAGTTGAAGCGATTGTAGATGAGACTTTAAATGAAGACATGACCATTATTAGTGGCATTCCGTCTTGGGTTCAAATGTATTTTGAACGCCTTGAGCAGAGAACCAATAAAAAAATAGGCGATATTTTTAAGAATTTTAACTTATTCATTTTTGGAGGCGTTAATTACGAACCTTACAGGGCAAAATTTGAAAACTTAATTGGAAGAAAAGTTGATAGCATAGAGCTATATCCTGCAAGCGAAGGCTTTTTTGCTTTTCAGGATAAGCAAAACGAAAAAGGCATGTTGTTGCAATTAAATTCGGGAATTTTTTATGAGTTTGTAAAAGCCGATGAGTTCTTTTCTAACAATCCTAAACGAATCACTTTAAAAGATGTAGAGTTGGGTGTAAATTATGTGATGATTATTTCTACGAACGCAGGTCTTTGGGCCTATAACATTGGCGATACAGTAGAATTCACGTCTTTAAAACCTTTTAGGCTTATAGTATCTGGACGAATCAAGCATTATATCTCTGCTTTTGGAGAACATGTTATTAGCAAAGAAGTTGAACAAGCTATACAGGAAGCCACTATTAATGGAAATGTTATAGTATCTGAGTTTACCGTAGCACCACAAATAAACCCTGATAAAGGATTGCCTTATCATGAATGGTTTATAGAGTTTGAAAATAATATCGAAGGCTTAGAAGAATTGGCAAAAAAGATAGATATGTCTTTACAGAGTCAAAACTCGTATTATAAAGATTTAATTCAAGGAAAAGTGCTTCAGCCATTAAAAATAGCAACTGTAAAAAAACAAGGATTTAAGGACTATATGAAGTCTATTGGAAAATTGGGAGGTCAAAATAAAATCCCAAGGTTGTCCAACGATAGAAATATAGCAGACATTCTTTATAAGAACAATTTGGTTAAATAGTGTATCTTTGTAGGTTAAATAAACTATATGAGTAAAAAACACCAAGGAAGAACAAGGGCACAAGAAAGTTCAAGTGCCATAGAGCGAATGTATATTACAATGCGCCATTTATTTAATCGTGGCTTTTATAAACCTATGGGAGTTTCGGGAGAAACCCTTAGAGAAGCACTTTTGCTTTTAAGACCAGAGATTTATGGGTCGATTGCTGAAGAAAAAGCAGAATTAAATGGGTTATTGTATGTTGTCGATAGGCTTCCTAGAGGTATTGAAGAATGTAGGTTTATCAACCTTACCAGTGATGAAGGTTATGGTAATTCACATTTTGAAGCCATTATTCCACCCAAAAGACGACGTAATTGTTATCGTATTGATGAAGAACAAATGAATATCGAGATTACTCGCGGTCGTTCAGAAATCTATGACATCTTAACACATTTAACCTTTTTGTTTGTTGAATCACATAAAATTAGCAAGCGCGTAATAATTAACGAAAAAGGCGATACAATTCGCGATTGGGTGAAGCTGGAAAAAGCAGTTTTATCTACAAAAAAACTCACACAAAACGAGCGTGAAGTTGCCATTACACATACAGCAAACATTTTAGGCAGGACTTTTGAAGAGCTCACGCAGTCGTATTCTTTATTTGCAACAAAAAACCAACCAGAACGATTCCTTCAAATAGTATATTGGTTGGGGAAACTTGCCATAGAAGAGGTTATTAAGGGCACAAAACGAACCGTTACTTTTAGCCCAGTTTTAAGAGAGCGTTTGGGACACCATATTCATGGGGAAATTTGGGCAAATAACATTAAAGAAGCGCTTAAAAAAAACAACCTACTAGATCGCCCAATACACATTATTAGTGCCAATTTACACAGTGTTATGAACACGCTTCACGCCCCAAAAGCCTTAAAAACGGAGGCTTCAAAAAAAGACATTTTTCAGGTTTATGAAGCTTTAAGCCAGAATAATAGTGAGGCCCTAAGAAATAAAGTAAGGCAGCAAGCATCTAAATACGGAATGACCTATATTAAGGATACTTCGGGAACCAATATTGATGTTCAAATTTTTGACACCGCAAAAATTAATTTAGATTTTTTGGATTTAAAAATTAATAAAGACAATTCAAAACCAGAAAAACCAGTTATATTCGTGATGGACTATGCGTTTGGTGAACAAGCATTTGAGACCATTGATGAATTTTTAAAACCTTACGAAAACGGAAGCACCAAAAAGCACATGAATATTGAGTCGATATCCATTATGGGTAAAGCAGGAATTTTAGAAGGTGGTAAAGGAGATATTATGATTCCTTCGGCACATATTTTTGAAGGCACTGCAGACAATTATCCATTTAGAAATGAGTTAAGTAAAGAAGATATTGAAGGGCAAGGTGTTAATGTTTATGAAGGCGCAATGATAACGGTTTTAGGAACCTCGCTTCAAAACAAAGAAATATTGAAATTTTTTCATGATTCAACCTGGGACGTTATAGGCCTGGAAATGGAAGGCGCACATTACCAAAAAGCCATTCAATCGGCAGCAAAAATTAGAAAGAGCATAAATCCTAATGTTAAGGTGAGATATGCGTATTATGCAAGTGATAATCCTCTAGAAACAGGAAGTACTTTAGCTTCTGGAGGACTAGGAACAAGTGGTGTGAGACCAACATATTTAATAACACGAAAAATTTTAGAACAAATATTTAATTCATAGATTATGAGTACAAACCTACCAGAACAACAACCATCCGAAGAAATAGATTTAGGACAATTATTTAAGCTCATTGGAAACGGTTTTAGGAATTTTTTTAATTTTATTGGAAACATTCTTAACTCCCTGTTTTTAGCCTTTGTATGGTTGGTGTTTTTTGCAAAAAAACATTTTATAATTATTGCTATTGCTGCAATTGTTGGGGTTGTTTTAGCTATTGTTAAACAAAAAATTGGGGATCCTATTTTTACATCTACAATTGTAATAAAACAAAATTATAACACAGGAGAACATTTGTATAATACTTTAGATTATTATAATTCCTTAATCACTGAAACGGACTCTATTACTCTTGGAGAACTTTTAAAAATAGAACCCGAAAAAGCAAGTAAAATTATTGAAATTGGAATTGAATCCGTTCTTAGTGAAAACCAAAAACTAAAACTTTTTAATGACTACACCAAAAGCATTGACTCAACTTTAGCATCAAAAATAGATTTAAAAGAATTCATTGAAAACTCTAAGGATTATGAATTTAAGTTTCAAAAAATCACTTTAAAATCTAAAGCAAAAAACAATTTCGAGAAAACATTTACCCAAATAATTGATAATATTGTTTCTAATTCTTTTTTTAAAAATGAGCAAAAAAAGGACTTAGAGGAGTTAGCTAGAAGCGAAAATGCTATAAATGAGTCGTTAAAACAATCAGATTCTTTACAAAAAGTATATCAATCGGTTTTAATAAAAAGCGTGGAAACTACAAATGGATCACAAACATCTGTTACAATCGATAATACTGAAGACAAAAGCGTTACTAAAGAATATGAACTTTACACCAATGACTTAAATTTACGAAGAGAATTAGTAAGTATTGAAAGAAATAAAGAAAATTTAAAGAATATCATTGACATAGTCTCAAGTCAACAAGATAATGGTACACTTGACAATAAAGGGAAACTCTTTGGTTTTGAAGCACCTAAAGTTATTGCGTATGGTATTAAATTAAGCTTATTGATGTTTGTTATTTTGTTGTTGATAGAATTTGTAAGTTACCTAGAGCGCTATAAAGACAAAGTACAATAAAATGACCATTTTAATTACAGGAGGAGCGGGATTTATAGGCTCTAATTTTATCCCTTATTTTTTAGAGCAACACAAAAACAGTCACATAATAAATCTAGATAAGCTCACGTATGCAGGTGAGCTTTCTAATTTAAAAGACATAGAAAATAACGAACGCTACACCTTTGTAAAAGGAGACATTTGTGATAGAGCATTAATTGAAAAACTGTTTAAAATTCATGATTTTAAAGGTGTTATTCATTTTGCTGCAGAATCTCACGTAGATAATTCCATCGAGAAGCCAGATGATTTTATAAAAACCAATGTCTTAGGAACATTTAACCTAATAGATGTAGCGAAGAATCATTGGATGGAGGCGCCTTTTAAAGTAAAAAAAGGTTATGAAAACTGTCGTTTTCATCATATATCAACCGATGAAGTTTATGGCGCATTAGGAAAAACAAGATTATTCACCGAGGATACACCTTATGCGCCTAACAGTCCTTATAGTGCTTCAAAGGCATCATCCGATTTTGTGGTTAGAAGCTATTTTCACACCTATGGACTAAATGTTGTTACTACAAACTGCTCAAACAATTATGGCCCAAAACAACATGATGAGAAATTGATTCCCACAATTATCAGAAAAGCCCTCAAAGGAGAGAATATTCCCATTTATGGAGATGGAACAAACGTAAGGGATTGGTTATATGTATTAGACCATTGTGTTGGAATTGATCTGGCATATCAAAAAGGAACATCAGGCGAGGTTTATAATATTGGAGGCAAAAACGAATACAACAATCTGCATATTGCCAATACTATATGCAATATATTGGACGAAATATTACCCAAACCATTATCTTATAGTAAGCAAATAACATTTGTAAAAGATAGACCAGGACATGATTTTAGATATGCCATTGATGCCTCTAAAATTGAAAGTGAATTAGGATGGAAAGCGTCTGAAAATTTTGAAACAGGTATTAGAAAAACCGTACATTGGTATTTAAAGAAATATAATGGTTAATTAGTTATAAGGCTATAAAGTTATAGGGTTACAGGGTTAAAAAGTTATAAGGTTACAAGGTTAAAACGGTTAAATAATGGAAAAGTTAACGTCACATAAAGATTTAAAGGTTTGGCAAGAAGCTATGAATTTGGTCGTTGTGATTTATAAAGCCACCGAAGACTTTCCTAAACATGAAATATATGGACTTACTTCACAGATAAGAAGAGCTTCTATTTCAATACCATCTAATATAGCCGAAGGAGCAGGGAGAAGAGGAAACAAAGAATTTATCCGGTTTTTGTATATTGCTTTAGGCTCTCTATCAGAAGTTGAAACACAATTAGAAATTGCTTTTAGACTTAATTATTTGGAAAGCATAGAAGATATAAATAAAAGTATATATTTTATTAGAAAAATGCTTGCAAATTTAATAAAAAGCTTGTGATGATTCTTTTTAACCATATAACCCTTTATAACCATATAACCGTATTAATATGAAAGGAATTATACTCGCAGGAGGCTCAGGAACCAGATTGTACCCACTTACTAAAGCAGTGAGCAAACAATTGATGCCTGTGTACGACAAACCCATGATTTATTACCCATTAAGCACATTAATGTCTGCGGGAATCAACGAAATACTAATTATATCTACTCCAGAAGACCTACCTAAATTTAAAGAATTGCTTGGTGACGGCAAAGATTATGGGTGTCGATTTGAATATGCGCCTCAAGAAAACCCTAATGGCTTAGCCGAAGCCTTTTTAATAGGGGAATCGTTTATTGGCAACGATAAAGTCGCCTTAATTTTAGGCGATAATATTTTTTATGGCTCAGGTTTGCAGCAATTACTAAAAGAGAGTAACAATCCACAAGGAGGAATTATTTTTGCATACCATGTTCAAAACCCCAAACAATATGGTGTGGTTGAGTTTGATAATAACAATTTAGCAATATCGATTCAAGAAAAACCAAAACACCCTAAATCTAATTACGCTGTTCCAGGAATTTATTTTTATGATAACTCAGTGGTTAAAATTGCCAAAAACATAAAACCAAGTGAAAGAGGCGAATTAGAAATAACCGATATCAATAAAGCCTATCTCGAACAAGGGAAATTAAAAGTACAAATATTAGACAAAGGCACAGCTTGGTTAGATACAGGCACTTTTAACTCTTTAATGCAGGCATCTCAGTTTGTACAGGTAATAGAAGAACGCCAAGGCCTTAAAATTGGCTGCATTGAAGAAACCGCATTCAAGCAAGGGTTTATTGGCAAAACCAGGTTATTGGAACTAGCTCAACCATTACTTAAAAGTGGCTATGGTGAATATCTTCAGAAGTTAGTCTAGATGGAAGCAAAAGAAACACATTTAAAAGGTTGTTTTGTATTAACACCCAAATTGCATCACGATGATAGAGGTGTTTTTTTTGAGTGCTATCAAAAGAATTTTTTTGATGGGCTTATTGGGCAATCAATAAATTTTGTTCAAGACAATCATTCTATTTCAAACAAAGGGGTTTTAAGAGGGTTGCATTTTCAAACAGGCGATTTTGCACAAGCAAAACTACTACGTGTTGTAAAAGGAAGCGTGTTAGATGTGTGTGTTGACCTAAGACCAAATTCTGAAACATTTGGACACTATTTTTCAATTATTTTAGATAGCATTGACCATAAGCAATTATTCATTCCTAGAGGGTTTGCTCACGGTTTTCTAGTATTAGAAGACGACACTATTTTTAATTACAAATGCGATAATTATTATAGTAAAAATCATGAATCGGGATTATTGTTTAACGATCCTGCGTTACAAATAGATTGGAGTTTTCCATTAAACAACATCATTATATCAGAAAAGGACAAAGCACTTCCAACATTAGAAAGCCTATTATAATGAGTACAAACGTTTTAGTAACAGGCGCCAATGGTCAATTAGCAAAAACGCTTCAGAAACGCTTTAAAAACAACCAAGACCATATCAAATTCACTTTTGTTACTAAGAAGGAATTAGATATTACCGATGCTCAACAAGTTCAAAGCTACTTTTTAAGCAACAATTTGGACTATTGTATCAATTGTGCTGCCTATACCAATGTAGAACAAGCCGAAAAAACCCCAGAACTTGCATTTAAAGTGAATGCTGAAGCAGTAAAAAACTTAGCCAAGGTGTGTAAGAAAACAAACACCATTCTCGTTCATATCTCTACAGATTATGTGTTTGATGGTGAAAAAGAAACACCCTATACGGAATTGGATATTCCCAATCCAATTAATGAGTATGGCAAGTCCAAATTATTAGGCGAACAATATATCCAAGACATCTTGGAACGGTATTTTATAGTTCGCACCTCTTGGTTGTATTCTAATTACGGAAAAAACTTTCTTAAAACTATTGTAAAAAACCTAGACAATAATAAGCAATTAAAAATAATAACTTCTCAAAAAGGCGCTCCTACGAGCACGTATAATTTAGCAAAGTTTATTTATATTCTTATTACTGACAAAATAACAAATTTTGGGTTGTATCATTTTACAGACAAACAGGTCGTGTCTTGGTTCGGCTTCGCTAAAACAATAGCAAACACCCATGACCAATCTAAGCTTTATTTAGTGTCACCAACCAATAAAAACACATCAAAAACCGCAAGACCCAAATTAAGTGCACTAAACAACAACAAGAGATTTAAAATTTTTATAAATGAAGCGCTTTTAAACAATTCTATTAAAGAGATTATTTCGCTATTGTAATCCATATTAAAAATAGTACATTTGCTATTAAGTCATTAAACGGCTTATTTTAAAGAAACCAAATTCTATTATAAACAAATAAAATGCAAAAAAAAGTTGCTTTAATCACTGGCGTAACAGGACAAGATGGAGCGTATTTAAGTGAATTTCTATTAAAAAAAGGGTATGAAGTACATGGTGTTAAAAGAAGATCCTCTTTATTTAACACCGACAGGATCGATCATCTATACCAAGACCCTCATGTAGAAGACCGTAATTTTTTTCTTCATTATGGTGATTTAACCGATAGTACAAACCTCACTAGAATTATCCAAGAAGTTCAGCCAGACGAAATATACAACTTGGCAGCCATGAGTCATGTTCATGTCTCTTTTGAAATGCCTGAGTATACCGCAAATGCAGATGGTATTGGAACCTTAAGAATTTTAGAAGCCATTAGAATACTAGGCCTAGAAAAGAAAACAAGAATTTATCAGGCCTCAACCTCAGAGTTGTATGGAAAGGTTCAAGAAGTACCACAAACAGAAACCACTCCATTTTACCCAAGAAGTCCCTACGCAGTTGCTAAAATGTATGCCTACTGGATTACTGTTAATTACCGTGAAGCTTATGGCATATACGCATGTAATGGTATTTTATTTAACCACGAATCACCTATAAGAGGGGAAACTTTTGTAACTCGTAAAATCACTAGAGCCACATCTAAAATTGCTTTAGGACTGCAAGATAAATTTTTCCTTGGCAACCTTGACGCACAAAGAGATTGGGGACACGCCAAAGACTATATAAGAATGATGTGGATGATTTTGCAAGCCGATGAAGCAGAAGACTGGGTAATTGCAACAGGAAAAACCACGTCGGTGAGAGATTTTGTAAAGATGTGTTTTGCACACATTGGTGTTGAACTAGAGTTTAATGGAAAGGGATCAAACGAAAAAGGCTATATTAAAGCTTGTAATAATAAAGATTACCAATTAGAAATTGGGAAAGAAGTCATTGCTGTTGATGAGAAATATTTCAGACCTACCGAAGTAGATTTATTGGTAGGAGATGCCACAAAAGCAAAAGAAAAACTAGGGTGGGTGCCTAAATACGACCTAGAGTTTTTAGTTAAAGACATGATGAAAAGTGATTTAATACTCATGAACAAGCAACAATATCTTCAAGAAGGCGGCTATAGAATTAAAAATTATTTTGAATAAAAATAATGGACAAGAACTCTAGAATATATATTGCTGGACATAGAGGTTTAGTGGGAAGTGCTATTTTAGAAAACCTACAAAATAGAGGTTACACGAATATTATTACTAGAACACACAAACAACTGGATTTAACCAAGCAAAAAGCTGTTGAAGAATTCTTTAAATTAGAACAACCAGAATATGTGTTTTTGGCAGCAGCAAAAGTTGGAGGTATTATTGCCAATAATACCTATAGAGCCGATTTTATTTACCAAAACATGATGATTCAAAATAATGTGATTCATCATAGTTATATAAACAAAGTAAAAAAGTTGTTGTTTTTAGGAAGTACGTGTATATACCCTAAAAATGCACCACAGCCTATGAAAGAGGCCTATTTATTGACCGATGAATTAGAATACACCAACGAACCTTATGCCATTGCAAAAATTGCAGGTATTAAAATGTGCGAAAGTTATAATTTGCAATATGGCACTAACTTTATTTCAGTAATGCCAACCAATTTGTATGGCCCAAACGATAATTTTGATTTAGAAAAATCGCATGTCCTTCCAGCTCTTATTAGAAAAATATATTTAGCAAAATTGTTGTCTGAGAATAACTGGAAATTGATAAAAGAAGATTTAAATAAAAATCCTATATCTGGTATAGATGCAAATAGTAGCAATAAAGAAATTGCTATTATTTTAGCCAAACACGGAATATATTTCTCCCCTGTTGGGGGAGATGCACAAAGTGCAGAGGGGGTTGTAGAGATATGGGGAACAGGCAAGCCTAAAAGAGAATTTTTATGGAGTGAAGACATGGCTGATGCCTGTGTGTTTATTATGGAAAATAGAAACTTTAGCGATCTTGTTACCCTGAGCGGAGTCGAAGGGTCTTTTCAAAAGGAAATACGTAATACGCACATAAATATTGGCACAGGAATAGAAATATCTATTAAAGAATTAGCAGAAACAATTAAGAGTGAAATTGGATTTAATGGTAACTTGGTGTTTAACACCAATAAACCAGATGGTACTATGAGGAAACTAACAGATGTTTCAAAATTAAATAGTTTAGGTTGGAAACATAAAATAAACCTTGAAGAGGGAATAAATAAATTGTATAATTGGTATTTAAGTAACACAAGGTCTAATAAAAAGTTTAACTAAAATAGATTAAGTAATGAAAAAAGTAATTTTAATACTCTTATTATTAACAGTTTTTGCTTGTAAAGAAAAATCAACAAAAACAGAAAGTAAGGAAAGCACTAATACACCTACCGAATTTATAGATAAGGTTATAGCCGAAATAAACGTTCCCTTGGTTGACCAGTGGGACTTCAAAGGAGTTTCCATGACTGAAGAAACAGATTTACTGTTTAATAATCAAAAAGTATATACAATATCAAGAATAGATGAAGCAAAAACTTTTAAATATGCTATTGCTGCTATTAACAGTATAAAAATTGCGTATGTGGGCGGAAAATATAGAATAAGTGTTATTGTTAAAAAGGGGAAACTTGGAGGTCAATTAGGGATGAGAATTCAAGGAGTTTATCCCATACGAACAGATGTAGTTTTCGATTTAGAAAACCAAATTATAAAAGAAATATTTAAAGAAGGAGATTTAACGGATAACGAAAACTCAACTATAGAAGATATTGGAGACGGTTGGTTTAAATGCACATTAACAACAGATATTTATACAAGCTATTTTAGATTAGTGTTTGGACCTACTGACGACTCACAACAGGTTAGGATATGGGAGGCTCTTACAGCTGTTGAAAGTGACCTACTAATTGTACCCTCCAGCTTAAAAATTGAAGAGTTGGCCGACTAAATAAGTTTATTGAAATATTAACTATAAAAACAAATAGGGGAAGTTTATTATTAAAAAAAGCAACAAAAAAGTAAATGAACCTATTTAAAAAAAAAATTAGAGGAGACATTAGAATTATTGCATCCAATTTCATGTCTTTAACTATTCTTCAGGCCGCGAATTATATTTTACCATTAATAGTTCTTCCGTTTTTAGTAAGAATCTTGGGGCCTGATAAGTTTGGTTTAGTTATGTTTGCTCAAGCCATGATTACATTTTTTAATGTTATTGTGGATTTTGGATTTAACTTAAGTGGAACAAGAGAAATTTCTCTAGCTAGAGAAGATAAAAAGAAACTCTCTGAACTATTTTCATCAATTCTTCTTATTAAATTTGGTTTAATTATAGTAGGTTTTCTATTGCTGCTTATTATCGTTGAGCTATTTACAAGATTTAAAATTGATGCTCAAATTTATTATTTAAGCTTTGGGATTGTTATTGGGCAAGCCCTATTCCCTGTTTGGTTTTTTCAAGGGATTGAAAAAATGAAGTTTGTTACGCTTATTAATATTTTAGCGAAGGTAATATTTACCATATTAATCTTTTTGGCTATAAGAAACAAAGAAGATTATTTATTAGTGCCACTATTTAATTCCTTAGGATTTATTGTTGCAGGATTAATTGGTCTTGGAATAAGCTTAAAACACGTCGACTTTATAAAACCGAAATGGGATACGGTTAAAAGGCTTTTCTTAGAAAGTTTAAGCCTTTTTATTTCAAATTTCGCAGTAAATTTATATACTACCTGTAATGTTTTTATCTTAGGAATTTTTACAGGAAACACAATCGTTGGAGTTTATTCTAGTATGGAAAAATTAATTTTAGCCATGAAAAACATTTATGTCCCATTATATCAAGCCTTATTCCCTTGGTTAGCTAAACAAACAGAAATAAAACAAAATAACATAATAAAAAAATTGGCACCAATTGTTTTTGGGGTTGGGAGTTTAATAACATTGACAATTATTCTCTTTGGCAAAATAATACTCTCTATTATTTATGATGACGATTTGATTAACAGTTATGTAATTATTTTTAAAATATTAAGCTTTATAGCTGTTTTTGCAGCACTTAGTATGCTATATAATACACTATATCTTCCGGCAATTAAAAAATTTAAAACGCGGATGATTATTTTAATTATTGGAGGGATAATAAATGTGGTGTTAAATCTATTCTTGGTAAAACTTTATGGAATTTATGGAACAGCCTTTTCTGTAGTATCTACAGAATTAATTTTAGTTGTTTTAGGCTTTTATTTCTTTAAAAAATATTCAAAAAACAAGAAAATAATAGCGCTATAATTATAATAAAAGAAAATCATGACATTTTTATTCGCTGCCATAATATTATATTACTGTTATTCAAAGCCAGTTGTAGGTCTTGCGCTTCTTTTACAAATTAATATCATTCGTTCGTTAGCCATTATAGATATTCAATCCCCTTGCTTTGTCTGCATCAACGAACCGGATCTTTTATTAGGTGCCATTACTCCATTAGTTGGTTTTTCTTTAATTATTATTAAACTCAGTTTTAGAAAAAGAATAAAATATGCCATTGATGACTTTGATGGATTCTTTTTACTCTCCATTCCAGTATTATTTATTGCCTCTTTTTACAGTCCAAACCTAACCATGTCTTTAGATTATAGCCTAAGGTTTTTATTTTTAGGGAGCGGTTTTTATTTTATAACTAAAATTAGTATTTCTAACACAAATCAATATTTAAAAAACGTATATTTATTTTGTAAAGCCACATTAATTTTATCAATTTTTTTAGGTACAATAGCAGGTGTATTATACCTTACAAAAGGCGAAAATCATTTGCGTCTAACCCTTCCTGGGGTGCATCCAATTCCATTTAGCCAGTTAATTGGAGCTGGAGTATTAGTTTCATTTGTTACATTTATAACTAATGGACGATTTCTACAAATTCAATCCAAAACACTACTTAATATCAATAAACCAGTACTACTTTACTTAACTATTTTATTACTAGCCACAAACACTAGAGGTGTAATGTTAGCAGTGGGAGCTGCTATTTTATTTTATGTAATTGTAACCAAAGTGAAAATAAAAAAAAGGACATTATATATTTCAGGTGGAATTTTATTAATTGGGTTAATTGCCGTAATTAATTATATTGATGTTGATGTTTTGTTTACGAGAATGTTTTCTCCACATACCGCGAAGTCCATAGACGATAGACTTATAGCATACCAAGATAGCTTTATGATGCTTTTTCATCATCCTTTTGGTGTTGGCACCAATGGATTTTCTTATTACTCAATATTACCATATCCGCATAATTTATTCTTAGAAAGCTTAGCTAATTATGGAATCTTCGGAATAGTAATGAGCATTTATTTTTTGTTATTAATGTTGTATATGTTACTTATTACCATTCACAATCGCAAAAAAGATTACATATATGTATTTTTATACGCACTGTTTATATACTTCTTTATAGAAACAATGTTTAGTTTTACTTTATGGATGCATAAAGGGTTATATCTATCAATTGGATTATTTGCAGCATATCATTATAAGTTTAAAAGGGATAATATATTATTAAAGAATAAGCATGATTAAAGCATCACTAATCAATACAAAAACAATATATTTTGCTTTAGTGTTAACGTTTGCATTAATGGGGTTTTTTCCTTTAATTCCTGAACGATATGAGGGTATTGTTGTTATTTGTTTTTTGGCTATTTCTATAGTGCTGTTTTTGTTAAACTTTAAAAAGAAAAGGGTTTTAGGGAAAGATTTTTTTATTACAAGCTCTTTGTTTATTTTGTTTTTAATAAGTGCGGTATTGTCGAATGAAATTGGCGAAGGGTTTAAAAAGATAGCAACCATGTTAAGCCTTTTATTATTCCCCTTAGTGTTTTTTATCTTTTTAGGGAGCTCAAAGTTAGATTATTTAAAATACAAGGCTGTTTTTTTTAACGTATTCTTTCTTTCTAATGTGTTTTTTTCGCTTTTATCCTTCTATTTGTTTAGTGTATATTCTAGTCCAAAATTCAGTATTAAAGACGCTAGTTATTTTAGAAGCGCAGTAAGTGACATACCTCTTATAGGAGATCATCCAATTTATATTTCTATTTTTTTATCGATTGCTATTTTAATTGGGTTTACGTTTTATAATTTTAAAAAGCATTTATTGTTAAATATTTTAATTGTGACAGGACACCTCATAATAGGATTTTTATTGATGTTATTAATGAGTAAAGGTGTAATTATAGCGCTTATGATAGCCCTTTTTGTATTAGTTAGTAAAAAATTTAAAAAACGGCATATCATTATAGTACTAGGGTTGTTGTTGATGTTGTTAAGCTTAATTATTCCATCAGCAAACAATCGTTTTAGAGAACTATTAAAAAATGACACATATAATAAGCTAAGCAGTCAAAATTCAACAAATATAAGAGTAAATATTTTAAAGTGTAGTTATAAATTGATCATTAATAAACCTATATTGGGTTATGGGCTAGGAGATGTTCAAGGAGCATTAGATAGGTGTTATTTCAAGAAGAATTATGGTTTTAAAATTGGCAGATACAACTCACACAATCAATATATATTTATTTGGCTTTCAACAGGAATAATTGGTTTTTTTCTTTTTCTTTTTCTTATCTTTTACTATTGTAAAAAGGCGTGGATTTGTGAAGATTATTTAATGCTATCAATAGTAATTTTTTATGGTATTGTGTTTTTATTTGAAAATGTTTTAAGCCGGCAATCAGGAGTTATTTTATTTGCCTTTTTAATGAATTTTTTAGTTATGGCAAATTCAAATCAACAAAGCAAAAGAGTTTGAAGATTGATTTTTTTAATACTATTTTTACAAAAATAACAAAAACACTTTTATACTATAGAGATATTAGATTATTGACTTATTTTTATATTGTTATAAGTAAAACTTAGATTATTCAAAAAGAATTATATGGATGACAATAATAGTCAAAATTTAAAAATTGCTGTAGTTTATTATTGCTATAATAGAATTGACCATACTAAGAAATCTCTTCCAAAAATTTTTGAATACAAAAAAGATTTACCATTATATATTTATTGTGATGGAAGTAAAGGAGGGAATGGCATTGAAATTTTTGCAGTAAGAAAATATATAGAAGAGACAACCTTAAACAAAGAAGGGGTTAAAGTAATCTTTAGAAATGAAAACTTAGGATTGGCACCAAATGTAATTAAAGGGGTAAATGAAGTATTTATGGATGAGTTTGATGCTGTAATTGCCTTAGAAGATGATTGTGTGCCAAAAAAAGATTTTTTTAATTTTATGGTTACAGCTCTTAATTTTTATAAATGCCACGAAAATGTAATGCACGTTTCTGGTTTTGGGTTGCCTTTAAAAAACAAACCCGTGGAAGACTATTATATTACACCATATCCCTGTTCTTGGGGTTGGGGTACATGGAAAAAGCATTGGAAAGAATGTGATTTTGAGGATATTGGGCTCTATAATCACATATTAAATGAATCATCTTTAAAAAATCAATTTAATTGGGCGGGTAAATCTTTTTCGAGTTTCTTAACTCTCCAGTTGAATGGCCAAGTAAATAGTTGGTTGATTAGGTGGTATGTTCATATTTTTAAAACTAAAGGTGTTTGTATTTGGGCTACAAACAGTAAGTTAGAAAATATTGGGTTTGATGGGACAGGAGAGCACAAAGTAAATTTTGATAGGTTTAACCAGAAAACCGTAAAAGAAAAAAACAGTTTTGAATTCAAAAGCGATATAAAATTTAATTTAAATACAATAAACGAATTTAGACTGTTTTTTATGGGGCCAAAAATTATAGATAAAGTCAAAACCGTTATTTATTTATACACAGGAATTATCATTGATAAGATTACAGATCGATCTAATTATTATAAATAAGACTATTCATGCTAGTATATAAAAAGAAATCATATATCAGTAAAAAAAGTAGAGTACTGCCTATGTCTAGATTTACTAATTCTAAACTTGGCGATTATTCATACGTAGGGATATTTGCATATGTAAACAATACAACCATTGGTAAATATTGTTCAATATCAATGAATTTTAAAGCCGGAATGGGTCAACATCCAACTAAACTCCTCAGCTCCTCCCCCTTTTTTTATAGTAATAAGCATGTTCTTAAGGATAAATTAGATGTTGCAAAAGGAATATTTCAGGAGTATGAAGACATAAAAATAGGGAATGATGTTTGGATAGGAACTGATGTTTTTATTATGGACGGAGTAACTGTTGGTGATGGAGCTATTATTGGCTCCAAAGCAGTTGTGGTTAATGATGTACCAGACTATGCAATTGTAGGAGGTGTGCCTGCTAAGGTTATAAAACACAGGTTTTCAGAAGAAATTATTAAAGAATTAAAAAAAATACGATGGTGGGATTGGGATATAGAAAAAATCAAAAGGAACAAAAATATTTTTTCAAAAGAATTGAACATGAGGATTTTAAAAAAAATAGTTGAATAATTGACCAAAAAACATTTAATAATTTATTGCGTTAATGTCTTCCCACAGAGTGAAAATGTTAAAGATAAAAATTAACAAATGAAATATAAAATAATAATTGTTTTTACATTCTTTATCATTTAAAACTAGTATTGATCTTAAAATAGTATCTATATTTTCACAAATCCCATTTTAACTAAATAGAAATAACAAACAATCTTAATTTATTTTTTCTTTATGTCATATAACATTTTATTAAAACGTATCTTCCTCGTCTTCAAAACCAAATGGCTTATTAAAGCCATAAGGGGTAAGGTTTTTTCTTTAACGTCTTTGGGCATAACTGAGGCACTATATCTAGTTGACCCAACTATTAAAACAATTTTTGACGTAGGTGCAAATATGGGGCAGTTTTCTATTGCCGCAGGTCATTTGTATCCACAAGCTGATATCTTTTCTTTTGAACCAGATCCAGATACCTTTAGTATATTTAAAAAGAATATTAAAAGGTGTAAAAATATAAATGCATACAATTATGCTTTTGGAAATGAAGATGGCACAATAGGGTTTAATAAAAACTCTTATCATCATTCAAGCTCCTTTTTAAATCTGCACAAAGAGAATACTGATTTTCCAGGAGGTAACATTACCACAATTAAAGTTAATATATTTCGCTTGGACACTAAAGTTGTAGATTTTGCTATACAAAAACCAGCATTACTAAAGTTAGATGTTCAGGGATTTGAACTTCAGGTTTTAAAGGGAGGTGTATCATCGCTTTCACAATTTAAATACATACTATTAGAAGCAAGCCTTGATACGCTCTACGAGAATCAACCAGACTTTTCTCAAATCAATAATTTCTTAGAAATTAATGGGTTTTTATTATATAAAATGATGGATTTTAATATGGGAAAAAATTTAAATTATATAGAAGCAGATTTTCTATATATAAAAAAATAAAATTAATTTTTTTTAAAAAATTATCAAAAGTGAAAATGAAATAAATTTGAAGCAAAAGCACATTACTTTCATAGGGCTGAATTATGCTCCCGAGGATACAGCAATAGGGTTATACTCAACACAATGGGTTAGCTTTCTAAAAGAAAACGGTTTTAACGTTACAGTAATTACTGCATTTCCATATTACCCTCAATGGAAAATAGAACCATCCTATAAAAAAAAACCAACGTTTTATTATGAACGACTAAACGGAATAGATGTATATCGATACAAGCAATATGTGCCTAAAAACCCAACTTTTTTAAAACGGATAATTCATATACTCGATTTTACTTTTGGGTCGTTTAGAAATTTATATAAAATTAAAGAGTGCGATGTTATCATAGCTGTTGTGCCATTCACAAGTGCTGTATTACTTGGATGGGTTCAAAAAAAACGATTTAAAAATTCTAAATTATGGATGCATATTCAAGATTTTGAGTTTGATGCTGCACTGCAAACAGGGATGGGGAAAAAGAAGAACATTGTTTTCTCATTGTTGTTTAAGTTAGAAAAATGGTTATTCTCTAAGTCAGATATTGCAAGCACTATCAGCCAAAGCATGTTAAAAAGACTTTCAGAAAAAACACCTTCTAAGCAATTTTTTCTTCCTAATTGGATAGATGAAAACCAGATAAATCCAGACAACGCTCAAACCCACACTTATCTTACATCAGATAAAATAAAGATATTATATTCAGGTAATATTGGAGACAAACAGGATTGGAATACATTTGTTAAATTCTGCAATGATTTAGACACAAATATATATGAGGTTATCGTTGTTGGAGATGGTTCAAAAAAAGAGTGGTTAACAGAACAAATAAAATCATTTACTAATATCACCTATTATAAACCAGTGCCCTATGAAGAACTCTCAGATTTATTGTGTAGTGCAGACATCCATATCTTATTTCAAAAATCCGAAGTTGTAGATACTGTTATGCCCTCAAAGGTTTTGGGTATGATGGCCAGTGCTAAACCATCGATATTGATTGGAAACAAAGAATCTGAAGTAAAAACAATTTTAGAAATATCGAAAGGAGGTTTCTACTATTCTAAGTATAGTGGAAGATTAATAGATGATATGAATAAGTTAATCAAGAATAATGATTTATGTATTACCATGGGCGAAAACGCTAGACGTTATGTTATAGAAAATTTCTCAAAGAACACCATACTATCAAACATGGTTGATAAATTGCATAATTTATAGTTTAAAGCTTTTTATCATTTTTTTTAATTTAATAACAATACTTAACTATTTTAGCTTTTTAAATAAAATAAATGAAAATAGCAGTTATAGGCACAGGATATGTTGGCTTAGTAACAGGAACTTGTTTAGCAGAAACAGGCAACGAGGTACTTTGTATAGATATCAATAAAGAAAAAGTGCAACAAATGCAACAAGGTGTGGTGCCGATTTACGAACCTCATTTGGATGTATTATTCGAGAGAAATATAAAAGCAGGACGCCTAAAATTCTCTACGAGTTTAGATGAAGGATTAGACCATGGCGACATTATCTTTTTAGCACTGCCAACACCTGAAGATCAAGATGGCTCCGCAGATTTATCCTTTGTACTAAATGTAGCAAAGGAGATTGGCAAGAAAATCAAGTCTTACAAAATAATTGTTGACAAAAGCACGGTTCCAGTAGGAACAGCCGATAAAGTGGCTGCCGTTATTTCTAAAGAAACCAATGTAGATTTTGATGTCGTATCTAATCCTGAGTTTTTAAGAGAGGGCTTTGCGGTAGATGATTTTTTAAAACCAGAGCGTATTGTTATTGGGTCTAGCTCAGAAAGAGCTATTGGCTTGATGAAAAGATTGTACAAGCCTTTTGTACGTTCGGGAAATCCCATTATTGTGATGGACGAGCGAAGCGCTGAACTCACTAAATACGCATCCAATTCCTTTTTAGCCACCAAAATCACGTTTATGAACGAGATTGCCAACTTTTGCGAAAAAGTAGGTGCCGATGTCGATAAAGTGCGTATAGGCATGGGAACAGACTCACGTATTGGAAAACGCTTTTTATTTCCAGGGATAGGCTATGGTGGATCTTGCTTCCCTAAAGATGTAAAAGCATTGCATAAATCAGGGAAGGATATTGGATATAATTTTGATATTTTAAATGCTGTAATTAAAGTTAATGATGTTCAGAAAACTATTTTAATTCCTCGAATAGAAGGCTATTTCAATAATAATATTAAGGGGAAAACCTTTGCCATTTGGGGTTTGGCGTTTAAACCTGAAACAGATGACATTAGAGAAGCACCTGCCTTATACATGATTGAAGAATTATTAAGTAAGGGAGCTAATATAAATGTTTTTGACCCTGAAGCTATGGCAAATGTGAAACGAAAATTTGGAAATACAATTACATATAACCAAAACATGTATGACACTATTAATGCTGCGGATGCGCTTATTATTTGTACAGAATGGAGTATATTTAGAACACCAGATTTTAAGAAGCTCAAAGATGGTTTAAAACAACCTGTAATTTTTGATGGAAGAAATCTATTTGATATTGAAGACATGCAAGGTGAAGGGTTTTATTATAGTTCAATAGGAAGAAATTTTTAAAATATAGACAATTTAGGAATTGAATTCCTAAATTGTCTATATTTGTGTTATGATATTACGTAATGCTCAAAAAACATTAGTAAGTTTATCCAACCAATTTAAGGCGGTTGCCGTGATAGGACCACGGCAATCTGGAAAAACAACATTGGTTAGGTCAGTTTTTTCAAACAAAGAATACGTAAATTTAGAAAATCCAGATAGCAGACAATTTTTAAAGGAAGACCCAAGGGGGTTTTTAGCTCAATATTCTGAGAAAGGGGCTATTTTTGATGAAGCTCAACGCGTACCCGAATTATTTTCCTACCTGCAACAAATATTAGATGAAAGCAATAAGCCTGGACAATATATATTAACGGGCTCTAATAATTTTTTACTTCAGCAAAATATAACACAAAGTTTGGCAGGAAGAATAGGATATTTAACCTTGCTCCCTTTTTCAATAGATGAAATTAAAAATCAACGACCAAAAACTATTGATGCGCTATTATTTAAGGGTTTTTACCCTCCTTTATACGACCACAAAGTGGAAACAAATTTTTGGTTTTTAAATTATATAAGA
>Ga0316205_10002259_pt1 | contig 20598 bp, 16 predicted proteins | sample 3monthpyrite_MG_FD_204941 | JGI IMG/M metagenome (GOLD analysis project Ga0316205, IMG submission 204941) | Microbial mat bacterial communities from mineral coupon in-situ incubated in ocean water Damariscotta River, Maine, United States -... | ecosystem: Environmental > Aquatic > Marine >... | reverse complement strand
CGATCAAGCTCTGAAAATCAGAAAGCCGCATATCGGCCGGGGCCGAGCTGCCCTTGCTCCGTTTTTTCGACAAGGCCCGGAAATCACCAAACGCCCCGCCCCATTCTTTCATCCGCGCGACGTTCTGGTCAAAATTGCGGCCCGATTTGAGATCGCGGCGCAGCATGTAAAGCTCGTTGAACAGTTCCACGTTTTCAAAAAGCTCGTCGGGGTGCAGGTCATCCAGCTCGTTCAGTTCCACCTCGACCGCCGAGCCGTCATCACCCAAAGGCAGCTTCAGGGTGGTGCGAAAGCGGGCGATCACATCGTCCATGGTGTCAAAATCAAGCTTGAAGGCTTTGCGGTTGCCCAGCGCCGCGCCGGTTTCAAGGTCTCCGTGATTGCCGCGCCCCGAAAAATCACCCAACACCGCGATTCTGAATTTGCGCCGCGAACCGGGCGCATCCTGCAATTTCGCAGCACTCATACTGCCAAAATCGGGCTGGAAGGCCGGTTTTTTCGGCTTGGCCGGGGGGGTGGTTTCCACGTCGTCATCTCCTGTCACTTCATCATCACCAAGCAAATCATCCAGATCATCAAGCTCGTCGGCACCGCTCATCAAATCCGACAGGTCTGGGTCGTCATCGTTGTCATCGCCAAGCAAACCGGCCAAATCGTCGTCATCATCATCACCGGCCAGCAAATCGTCGATCCCGTCATCATCTGCCTCCAGCAGGCTGTCGAGCCCGTCGTCATCGGCAAGCAGGTCGGCCAGATTGTCTATTTCGTCATCCGCCATCGGCGCATCATCCGCTGCCAGCAGCGAATCCAGATCATCCAGCGGGTCTTCGTCAGGATCACCGGAATCCGCAAGCAGCGACTCCAGGTCGAGCGCATCATCATCTTCATCGCCGTCATCAGACACATCCGCAAGCAGCGCGTCTAGGTCATCATCTACTTCCTCGCCTTCGTCATCCTCCAGCAAACCGGCCAGAATGTCATCATCCTCACCCTCTTCTTCATCTTGACCTTCAGCATCCGATACATCAGCAAGCAGCGCATCCAGATCATCTTCTGCTTCTGCCTCGTCACCGTCATCGCTCAACAATGCGCCGAGGATATCGTCGCTTTCGTCCTCATCCTCATCTTCATCACTGCCGACAGAGACTTCGGCAAGCAGCCCATCCAGATCATCTTCTGCTTCTGCTTCGCCACCGTCATCGCTCAACAATGCGCCGAGGATATCGTCGCTTTCGTCCTCATCCTCATCTTCTGCCGGTGCGTCAGCCATATTGATCAACAGGTCTTCCAGCCCGTCATCTTCCGGCGCTTCCTCACCTGCTTCATTTCGCAATCCGGCCAGCACATCGCTTCCGCTGTCATCCTCGTCGGGGCTTTCCGGCGCATCTGCTGCCATGTCGGCCAGCATATCATCCAGCCCGTCACCTTCCTCAACCGCCTCTTGTGTGGCTTCGGTAATGCTGGCCAGAATATCCTCACCGGCATCCACCACCGGATTGTCTTCGGGGGCGGCTTCGGCAATGTCGGCCAAAATTCCTGCGCTTACGTCTTGTTCGGATCCATCTTCCGGTGCTGCCTTGGCCAATCCTTCCAAAATGCCGGCACTGGAATCTTCCTCGACATCGCCTTCGGGCGCGGCCGTCGCCATGCTGGCCAACACATCGCCAACCCCGCTTTCGTCGTCATTTTCTTCGGGGGCAGTGGCAGCTATCCCCGCCAGAATATCGGCACCATCATCTGCCTCCGGCTCTGCCGCCGGTGCGGCAGCCGCCACGTTGGCCAGCATATCATCCAGCCCGTCAGCTTCGGGGGGTTCCGTTGGGGCATCAGCCGCCATGCCTGCCAGAATATCAGCACCCTTGTCTTCGTCGGGTTCTTGATCGGGGGCGCTTTCGGCCAGCGCCTCCAGAATGCCCGCGCCGCTGTCTTCCTCCTCAACCGCATCGGGCGCGCTGGCCGCCATGCCTGCCAGAATGTCGGCGCCCTCATCACCCTCGGGCGCATCCCCCGGGGCGGCTTCAGCCATACCCGCCAGCAGGTCTTCAACCCCGTTTTCATCTTCCGGCTCATCCGGGGCGCTTTCGGCAAGGCCAGCCAGAATATCAGCCCCCGCATCATCCTTTTCCGCATGCAGCGGTGCTTCCGCCGCCATGCCGGCCAGCATGTCATCCACGCCGTCTTCGTCGGGTGCCTCCTTTGGGGCCTCGGCTGCCAATCCTGCCAGCACATCGGCGCTGGTATCAGCTTCGGGCGGTTCATCCGGGGCGCTGGCGGCCATACCTGCCAGAATGTCGGCGCCCGCATCACCCTGGGGCGCATCCTCCGGGGCACCTGCTGCCATGCTGGCCAGAATATCGCTGCTCTTATCCGGCGTTGGCTCTGCCACTGCCGGCGCGGCGGCCTTCATCGCCTCGAAAGCAGCGTCGGCCTCGCCGCCACCACCTGCACCCAGCGCAATAGCGCGTAATTGTTGCGGGTCGGCCACCAGACGTTCGATCAATTCTTCCGCCCCGGCCTTGCCATCCATATAGGTCATCAGGTTGGAAAGCTGGGTGCGCGCCTCCAGCAATTTGCGCAGGGGTTCAACCTTGCGGGCAATGGCCGCCGGCGTAAAATCACTCATTTTCTCGAATACCAGATCGACCGACAGGTTGCCCTCGCCGCTCAGCGTATTGGCCACGCTAAACGCCGCCCTTGGCTTCAACGCCTTCATCCGCTGGTCAAAATTGTCAATATCGATCTCGAGGAATTTCCGGTCTTTCACCGGGTCAATGGGCACTTCGGATTTGCCGGAAAGATCAGCCATCACCCCCATCACAAAGGGCAGTTGCACCTTTTTCTGGGCGCCGTAGAGCTCCACGTCATATTCTATCTGAACCCGCGGCGCACGATTGCGGCTCAGGAATTTCTGGCTCCCCGACATGTTATCCCTTCTCCCGCATCAGCGCTTTTAGCTCGGCCAACTCGGCTTTTGTTTCTTCATTGGCGGCAATCACCATGTTCAAAATCCGCTCCAGTTCTTTATCCTGTGCTTCCTCCACCGCGGCTTGCATGGTGTTGACCAAAATACCGATGAAAAGGTTGAGCACCGCAAATGAAGTGGCCACGATGAAGGGCACAAATAATAGCCATGCCCAAGGGTAAACCTCCATCACCGGCCGCACGATCCCCATCGACCAGCTTTCAAGTGTCATGATCTGGAAGAGCGAATAAAGGCTCTCGCCGATGGTGCCAAACCAATCCGGGAAGGTGTCGCTATAGAGCATGGTCGTCATTACCGCGAAAATGTAATAGACGATAAACAAAAGGATAATCACCGCGCCCATGCCCGGCAAAGCTTCCAGCAAAGCCCTGATCACCGAGCGCAATTGCGGCACCACGGAAAGAATGCGCATGGCGCGTATCACCCGCAGCGCGCGCAATACCGAAAGATTTGCAGTGGTTGGCAAAAGCCCGATCGAAACGATGCTGAAATCAAAGATATTCCAGGGGGATTTGAAAAAATACTTTGGCCCATAACCAACAAGCTTGACCACCATTTCCGCGACAAATATCCACAGCACGATGTTGTCAAAAACCGAGAGCACCGGCCCGATGACCGCACTCACACGTTCAGAGGTGCTAAGCCCGAGCGTAAGCGCATTGAGAACGATTAAGCCGAGAATGGAATATCGAATGCGCGGGCTGTCTATCCAATGCGCAAGCTTCCAGCGCGTGCTGCCCTCTTTTGCATCGGTGATTTCGGCCATACCATCCCCCGTCATTTCCGGCTTTTTGCCGCTTGCTCCAGTTTTTTCAGCTTAGCATCACTCTTTTTCATGAGATCATCAAGCTTTACCAGCGCATCAATCGCTTTACTTGCGGCACCATCAACCTGTTGCCACGCGCCAGACCCAACGTCTTTTCGCGCAAGTCTTTTGAGGGCCTCGAGCATTCCTTTTTCAAATTTCGCTATGGAGGATTCGACCGGCCCCATGGCTTTGGACAACTCGTCCATTGTTTTTTTCAGATCGGCTTTGGCCGCATCTGATAAATCTTTGCCCAGCCCTTTTTTTATGGCCGCAGGAACGCCGGACAAAACCGACAGACGTTTTTTCAATACCGATGTTTGTGCGGCCAGAATCTTGTGTAGCTTTGGCACATCGGTTTTTATCGCGTCATCCAATTCCTTGGCTGCCTCCTCTTTGTCTTCACCACTGGATTTTTGCTCTTTCTTTTTGCGCTTTAAAAGATCCTCGTTCACATCGTCGAAGGCCTCCACAAAAACAGAGACCAAATTCATCATCGCATCAGGGTGGCCCGCTGTGAGCGATTTGCGGGTGGCTTTAAGCTGTCCGAGGTCATCCCCCGCGCCCGAGGCGATATCCTCCTGAAATTCAACGAATTTCTCGTTCAGATTTCGCACCATCACCTTTTGCAATTTGGGTATCGACTTAATAAACGCGGATTCGGCTTTCTTTTTATCCTGATCATTTCTGGCTTTTTCAATCAGCGCAAAAGCCTGCCAGATCTGGGATGCAAGCAAGCTTAGATCATAGCGAAATATCGCCCGCGCCTGCGCCTCCAGCTTGCGCTTGTCCCATTTAGCCGAAGTCACGGTAAACTTGCCGGAAATATCAACCCGCCCAGGTTTTTTGAACGCTTTCACGTCCGCTTCCATCTTTTTCCACTTTTTCTTGTCGACCTCCTGAAACGGATCAATCGACACTTTCACCGGAATCTCTTTATCTGCGGCCATTTTATTACCCCTAGATAGTTAAATTTCAGAATCCAAGAGGGGGGCCATCCACCCCCCTCTTTTTATTTAAAGTCAGGAAAGCGCCTTGGAAATTTTCTTACCCGATGTTGCCAGCGCCTTTGCGGCCCCGATAAGAAAATTCGCCACACCTTCGTGATCTTGCGCAAACTTGATAACGCCGTTAATTTTGCCGCCGTCAAATTCTCCGGTTTTTTCCAGCATGTCCAACTGCTGGTTGGCTTTGGCCTTGAGCTCTTTGAACGCCTTTTGCTTTTCCTGAAATTTTTCAAGTTTTCGGGCCGTGCGCCCGGCGATCTCGCGGGATTTTTTAGCCTCCGCAGAAATGGGCCCGTTGGGGTGGGATTCCATTTTGGCCCAGTTATCCTCGGCCTCTTTGGCCGCCACAATCATCTCCATGCTTCCTTTTCGCATAATCAACAAGCGCCCCTCGGCGGCCGCCAAGTGCTTGCGCAAAGACTTCGCATGCGCTTTGGTGCCGTTTAAAAGCAGCTTGGCTTTTTCTTTTGGCCCGAGCTTGCGATAGGCGGCCGCCTTTTTCTTTTTGATCTCGTAAGCAACCGCTTTGTCAATTTCCTCAATATCTTTTTCGATTTTGCCGAGGTAATTGTTATAGCTATCGTATTCTTTCTTGATCGTTTTCGCCGATGAAAGGATCGCACCCAGCCCAGTTGCGATAGCCGCGCCAATTACCACAGCCGCAATGCCGCCCGTAAGAACGGTTGCAGCAATAGACGCCGCCGCAACAACAAGAACGATCAGCACAAGCGCAACCACCTTTAACACGGTCTTGACCTTTTTGCGGTTGATCTTCTTCTTGAGCTTTTTTTCCATATAGTCGTAGCATTTTTCAATGCATTCCTGCGCCAGTTTAGGCACTTCGACCTGCCGCCAGACATCCACCCCTTGCTGGATCATTTTATTGGCGGTTTCGAGGAATTTGTCCATGTTGCTCGGCGGTTTTTTTGCGATCGCCTTTTCCGTTCCCTCCATCGCCGATTTTATGGTTTTTTCGCGCTTTTTCGAAAGCTTTTTGAACCCGTCGTCAAAAAGTTTTTTAAATGCCTTTTTCAGCAGTTCTGTTTCTTCCGGAGATTCTCCATCCGGGAGCACATGATCTATCTGGTAATCGCATTTCGGCTGCGAAAACATCTTGCCCTTGTAGCCAATACTCAGGCTTCCACTTGTTGAAACTGTTGCCATTTTCACTCCTCCTTTGTTTTTTTCATTCAAAATTATAGGTAAATTCACCTTCATCAACGCTTACATCCACTGCGTTAATCTCGTTTCCCATCATCATCCGGCGTAAAAATTCGCCCGAAATGGCTGGCAGCATCGAGTTGGTCAGGATGGCATCAATCATCCTGCCACCGCTTTCGAGCTCCTGGCAGCGGTCAACAATGGTATCTATCACGGCGTCATCAAAGCTGAGCGGCACGCCGTGGCTTTCTTTTACACGCTTCACGATCCGGTCAAGCTGCAGGCGGGTGATTTTGCCAATCATATCCGGGCTGAGCGGATAATAGGGAATGGTCACAATCCGGCCAAGCAGCGCCGCCGGGAAGACCTTGAGCAGCGGTTCGCGCATGGCTTTGGCAATGCCCTCGGCTTCGGGCATCAGGTCGGGGTCTTCGCACATATCCATGATCAGCTCGGAACCCACATTCGAGGTCAGCAGTATCAGGGTATTTTTGAAGTCGATCATCCGGCCCTCGCCGTCTTCCATCACGCCCTTGTCAAACACCTGAAAGAATATTTCGTGCACATCCGAGTGGGCTTTTTCAACCTCGTCGAGCAGCACCACCGAATAAGGCTTGCGCCGCACCGCTTCGGTCAAAATCCCGCCTTCGCCATAGCCGATATAGCCCGGAGGTGCGCCTTTCAGGGTGCTCACGGTATGGGCCTCCTGAAACTCGCTCATATTGATGGTGATGATGTTTTGCTCACCACCATAAAGCGCCTCGGCCAGGGCCAGCGCGGTTTCGGTTTTGCCCACGCCGCTTGGCCCCGCCAGCATAAACACCCCGATGGGTTTGCTCGGGTTATCCAGCCCGGCGCGCGCGGTTTGCACCCGCTTGGCGATCATATCCATGGCGTGGCCCTGGCCGATCACCCGTTTGTTCAGCGCTTCGGCCAGATTAAGCACGGTCTGGATCTCGTCCTTGACCATTTTGCCGACCGGAATACCGGTCCAGTCTCCGACAACGCTGGCAATCGCCTGCTCGTCCACAATCGGCAGAATGAGGGCGTTTTCGCCCTGCAATGCCTCCAGCTCGGCCTGCTTGAGCTTGAGCTGGGCCAGCAGCTCGGCGCGTTCCTCATCGGTGATCGCCGCGCCGGCCGGTGCCTCATCCGCATCCGGCGTATCAACTTCGCCACCTTCGGCGCGCAGTTTCGAGCGCAGGTCAAGAATGGCCTCCACCACCACTTTTTCAGCATTCCAGCGTTCTGTCAGCTTTTCAAGCCGGGCTTCCTCGCTGGCCATTTCAAGGTCTACCCGGGCGCGCCGGGCGTCGGCCTCATAGCCTGCGGTTTCATCACGGCCAATAATTTCAAGCTCGGTTTTCAGGGCCGAAATCCGGCGCTGGCTGTCATCGACCTCGGCAGGCACCGCGTGTTGGCTGATGGCCACACGGGCGCAAGCAGTATCGATCAGGCTGACTGATTTATCAGGCAATTGCCGTGCCGGAATGTAGCGGGCCGAAAGCCGCACCGCCGCTTCAATGGCTTCATCGAGCACCTGCACCTTGTGGTGCTTTTCCAGCATGCCGGTAATGCCGCGCATCATCAAAATCGCTTTTTTCTCGTCGGGTTCATCCACGACAACGGTCTGGAAGCGCCGGGTCAGTGCCGGGTCTTTTTCGATGTGTTTTTTATATTCGGCCCAGGTGGTGGCCCCGATGGTGCGCAGGGTGCCACGCGCCAGCGCCGGCTTGAGCAGGTTGGCCGCATCGCCGGTGCCCGCGGCCCCGCCTGCCCCCACCAAGGTGTGGGTTTCGTCAATAAACATAATGATCGGAATTTCGCTTGATTGCACCTCCTCGATCACCTGCTTGAGCCGGTTTTCAAACTCGCCCTTCATCGAGGCACCAGCTTGCAAAAGGCCGACATCAAGCTCCAGCAACCGGGCATCATGCAGCGCTGGCGGCACATCGCCACGCGCAATCCTGAGCGCAAAGCCCTCGACCACGGCGGTTTTGCCAACGCCCGCTTCACCGGTCAAAATCGGGTTGTTCTGGCGGCGGCGCATCAGCACATCGACGATTTGCCGGATTTCCTCATCGCGGCCGACAATCGCATCTATTTCGCCATTGCGGGCCTTTTCCGTCAGGTCGGTGCAATAGGCTTCCAGCGCCTCGCCCTTGCCCATTTGCGCCGGAGACATGGCACCCGAGGCCTCGCCCGGCACCGCACCACCACCGGTGGCCGAACCATCTTGCGGCATCAAGCCATCTTCGGGCGAGCCACTGACGATATCATAAAAATCATCGGCCAGATCATCGGGCTTTACCTTGCGGAATTCGGCCGAAATGCCGCTCAAGGCTCCCATCAGGGTTTTGGTTTTGACCATCCCCAAAATCAGGTGGCCGGTGCGGATTTGCGGCGATTTGTGCATCAGGCTGGCATAAACCCATGCCCGCTCTACCGTATCTTCCAAATGCTGGGAAAGGTCGCTGATGCTGCTGGCCCCGCGCGGCAGCGCATCCAGCGCGTCGGTAAAATCTTTGGCTACACGGCCTGCATCCATATCAAAATGCTGAATGATCCGGTGAATATCGCTATCCTGCCCCTGCAGGATCTGGTGCAGCCAGTGCACCAGCTCCACATAGGGGTTGCCGCGCATTTTGCAAAAAACCGTGGCCCCCTCGATGCCCTGATACCCCAGTTTGTTCAATTTCCCGAATAGGGCGACGCGGCTAATCTCACTCATTTTTACTCTCCCGGTTGTGCATTTGATTGTATAAATAATTGATCCAGATCTTTATCGTCTGGTGGGGTGCCCAACCATGTTGTCCAGCCAAGGTATACCCCTTGCGGCGCTGGTCGGGTGTCATCTTCGTGACCTTGCTCATCGCTATCCGGCGGAAATTGTTGGGTTTCTTCACCAGCGCCCGCAAAACCGCCCACGCTTTCACCAAAATCGATTTCTGCTGATACGGCTGCCGCTGGCTGCTTGGGAGCCATTATACCCAGCACCACGGTTTTTTCCAAATCCAGCGGGGCGTCGTCAGGCAGGCCGGTTTTTGTGGTTTCGGCCTCTTGGGCCGGTGGTGCACCGTCTGTCCCATTCACGGAGTCTGCTGCCTCACCGGGGGCAACTCCGGTTTGCGTGCTTTCCGCCTGGTCAGCCTCGCCTTCACCTGCGCCGTCATCCACAGCAGTCGCGCCACTTTCGGCCTCACCAAATGGATTGTCTGCGGCACTCTCGGCGGTTGCTGCGTTCTCGGGCTGGGTTGTGCCATTATCATCCCACGCCGTTGCCGCTTCACCCGGCACATCACCTTCGGCGCCCCATGGTTCAATGGTTTCGCTGGCTTCTGGCTGATCAAATATCCGGTCGTCCACGCTGGGGCCTTGCCCGGCAACGGGCACCAGCGTTTCCTCGTGGCTGACCACCACACTCACTTCCTCATCCGCCACCGCCTTGGCCAGCATCGCAGGCTCGGCCTCGCCTTGGCGCAATACAAGGTTCATATCCCACATCAGGGCTTCACCCATATAGTTATTCACCAGTGATTTCAGCCTCTTAAGGCTGTCCTCCCCCGGCAGCAACCGTTTGTAATCAGCCAAGCCAACCGGCCCGACCCGAAAGCGAAACTTGGCCTGCCGTGTCCAGACCCTCGACCCGATCGAGCAGCTTTGCCCGAGCTTGGCAGGCTTTGCCGGGTTGCCCAGCTCCCATGTATCCTTCGGGTCAAGGTCCAGCCATGTGCCCACGAAACTTTCCATGGTGGCGGGGGCCCCGAAAAAGCCGGAAATCAGCGCCAGCAGGCCTTCCTCGTTGCGGGTGTTGTTGGCCAGCCGCCCGGCATAGCGCAGTTTGGCAAGGTCCGGCATCGCATCCCGGTTGGAAAACGCCTTGCCTTTGAGCCCGACAAACGCTGCCACCTTTTGGGCAAAAGGGTCAGTCTCGCCGGCACGGTCATAACTTGAGGTTGGCTCGCCCGAGGCATAGGCGCGATAAAGCAGCGACAGCATTCGGTGGTGGAATATATCGCCAAAGGCTTTGAAGGTCGGGTCTCTGAACGAGCGCTCGCGGTTATAGGCGTATTCGGTCAGGTGCAGCGGCAAAGGCCCGTTGGGCCCAAACAGGCCAAACATATATTGCGAAAGCTCGCCCGGCGCTTTGGTTTTTTCATCTCTGGGCACAAAGCGCGCCACGGTCGAGCTGGCAAAGGCCAAATCGACCCGCTGTTTCAGGCGCACCGGGTCTTGCTTGGGCCGGCGGGCGCGGCCAAGCCTCGGGTGCTTATTGTATTGGGCTTCAATCAGGCGCAGGGCCTGAAATATATGGAACTTTTCCGGGTGATCTTTGAGCGCGTCGAAGCGGCTTAGATCACGTGTCTTTGTCCGCTCATCGCTGGCCACCGCGCAATCTCCCCCCTGTCCGGGCTATGAATAACCGTCTCGGTAAAACTGTTTACCGATACATATTTGGCAAAAAACTTTTGCAGCACCAACCCGATAACATAAACGCCGGTGCCCTCATAAAATGTTTCGTCGAATTCAACATTCACCTCCAGCCCGCGCACCGCCGTGGATAGCACTTCATCCGCCATGCGCCGCACTATCGGCCTTGTCCAAACTTTGGTGATCCCCTCCAGCTGTTTGGCGAGCGATTTATCACCCAAGGGGCCATAAATACCGAGCAACTCGCGAATGGCCGCTGCCGGGTCACCGCGGTCGGTTTCCGAAATCGACAGGTAGTTCAGGCTCAGGTGCGAGATCAGCCGCCAGGCGCTGTCGCCTTCCACGGCCAAGCTGGCCCTTGGGCGGGTGATGGGCGTCAGCGCCTTGATGGATTTTACCGGCCCGCCATTGGGCAGCTCGAAATCGGTGGCGTGTTTGCCGATGGTCAGCAGCATTGGCAGGTCGCGATTGGTCACTATGGCCTTGATCGAGAGCTGCTCTATATCGCCCCCGTAAGGGGCCTGCATCTGGTCAACCAGGTTGATAAATACATCCGCCCCGAGATAGGAGGTGCGGGTGCCCTTCAGGCGCTGGCGCTCCGAGCGTTGGTGCATACGGCGGCGCAGGCTGTAATAGGCGGTGTAGCTTTCACCGGCGGCAGAGTAATCATCGGCCGAATAAAACGCCTCGAAATCAATATCATCCTTCCCTTCTGATGATATCCCTTTCACCGAGTCAATGCCGTAGATCTCGAAATCAAGCGGCGCGGTGCGGTCGGCAATGATCTGGTAATCGACATCGCGGCCGGATACATGCACCCGGTCACAGCGTTTTTCAAAGAGGTTGATAGCAGGGGTGGCAAAAAGCTCGAAGGATGACGGCTCAATCACCCCGCTCAGCGCGGGCACAGATTGGTTGAGCAGGATATAAATATCAACGGCGTCGCCATCATTCACCTGTTTTAAAATCGGCTGCAGCCCGCCGATTTTGGTAAAGAAAAACCGGTTTGGCAGCGCGTAATATTCCTGCAACAGGCGGTAGCCGTCAAAGCTTTGCCCGGGAAAGGGCAGCATGGCTTGATCGGGGTCGCTCCCTGTCGCCTCTATGGTGTTCCAGCGGTTTACATGGGTCCAGTCATTGCGCGGGTCAACCGAGCGGCCGGCAACCTGCACCCCGTCATTGGCGATGTGTTCAAACAGCTTCCATGGCTCCCAGCCCGCGCCGGTCATAAACAGGGTGAGCTCGTCAAGCCCCAGTTTGGCCAGCCCGAGCTCGCCGATGCTTTCCAGCCTCAACCTGATGGCGGCCTTGACCTCGCGGTTTTCACCGACACCGGCGGCCACAACCTCACCGCGGCCACCAAGATACTCGGCCTCGGTAATCCTGATCGGCCAGAGCGTCACATCATGGGCGGTGCGAAACTGGCAGGCTGTGTTATCGCCCGCACGTAGCGGGCTGCGCAGGCTGGTGCCGCTTTTCAGCAAAAACCCGTCTTCCATACTGCCTTGTGAGGGGTCCGGCTCCAGCTTGGCAATAAACATGCTGGGTGTGGGGGCCAGATAATGCGGATAAATGATTTCCAGCAAATGCTGGGTGAGCACCGGATATTGCAGATCAAGCTCAAGCTGCACCCGCGCCGCCATGAAGGCAAAGCCCTCCATCATCCGCTCGATATAAGGGTCCGAAATTTCGACCCCGTCCATCCCCAGACGCGCCGCGATTTTCGGGTAGGATTCGGCAAATTCTTCGCCCATCTCCCGCATATAGGCCAGCTCTTGCTCGTATTTCTTCAGTATCCGCGTGTCCATCGATCAGCCCTTCACCACAGACATATCGCCCGAAGCCAGATCAAGCTCGGTGCGCATAAACACTTCAACCGGCACCGGTTGCGCCCAAAGCTCCGCATGGATATTGAACAAAATGCGCGAGTGGGTGCCCTCCAGCGTTGTCGAGAGTTTTACCTCCAGCGTGCCCTGCACAATGCGCGGCTCAAAAGATTCGATGGCCCGGTGGATCATGCGCTCGAGCTCGTAGGGCCGCGCCTCGGCCGCGCGCTTGCCCGAAATATCGGTGATCCCGTAATTCAGGGTCGAATGCGCGGCATAGGGATAGGCTTCCGGGTCGATATCCCCCTCCTGATTGACCGTATTCAACAACCAGCCAAGATCACGCAAAACGATATCGCGCAGTTGCCGGATGTCAATTATCTGGTCCCGCGTGCCTTCTTTAAGCTCATGGGGGGCGTGATCCGTCAGTCGATCAAGCAAGGACGGTTGAAGGCGTTCGGAATCCCCCGGATCATGCATCGGCAGCCTCGTCGCCGCCCGGGTCAAAAATAAGTTCACGCAGGTCCATCAAGGCCAGATCGCCGGCATCGGTGGCCAGCAGTCGCTGACCGGCACCGATATAGGTGTCGTGGCCGAGGTCTGTCCATTCGGTCATTTTCGACAGTTTAATGGCATCGCTGCCGCTGGCGGGCGCACCGGGGTAGCGGGTAGGGATGAAACCAACCACCTCGCCACCATTGGCCCAGGTTATTTGCGCCGGTGTCCAGACACTATCACGCAAATCGGATGGTTCCTCAAAATTCAGCTTCTTGATTGCCGAAAATGGCACCCAGTAATAGTTGCCGTTCATCACCAGTTCGAGCACCGGCCCAAGCCGCATATCGGCATCAGCGATCCACTCAAACGGCTGCCCGTCGGCGGTGCCAGAAACCGCCGGAGCGGCCTCAAAAGCGGTATTGCGCAGTGCTGCGGCGGCCTTGTGGTCACCGCGGGTGGTGGCCCCGAGGGCTTCCACCAGTTGCGCCACCCAGTTTTCCGGCTCGCCAAAAATCATCGGTGCCTTTTCGCCGGCAAAAACCTTTTCCCGCACCAGTTCACAAACAATCGCTTCGCGATAAGCCTGCACCATATCCAGAGTCGAGGGCTCCATGCCACCGCATACTTTGAGCTGCTTGACGGCGCGCTCCCATTCGCCCAAAACCGCAAAAAGCTGAAAGAGGAAAATACGCTGCTTCACATCGGAGGGGTCTTTGCGGACCTTGTCCATCAACGCTGCAAGCGTTTCATCCAGCGTTCCGGTTTTAAGGAGTTCTTCAGCCGACATTGTTTCCCTTTCAGATCATGCGGATTCGCCCAAGAAAACCCTCGGGCGAACCGCAATATTCGACTGGCGGCCATCAGGCAGCCAGCAGGCCCCTAAACAGCGTATTGCGCTGTATTCTTGACCCGGCTCCATTCGGCCTTTTTGGTTTTGGCAGTGTCCATCGAACCATCGGATTTTTGCGGGATGTATTCGACTTTCATCGCGCCATATTGCAGCGTGATGCTTTCCTCGCAAATGTCATCCCCATCCGAGCCGGACCATTCGATATCCTGAACCATCACATGCTTGAAGTGGAACTTCATGAAGGTTGCGCCGGAATCGGTGGTCGACCCGCCGGAGCGGCGAAGCTCGACGATCATCTCGTCAAAATGACGGCCAACCACCAGCTGCTGGAACATGCCCGGCGAGCCGAGATCAGTTTTTTTGGTAATGCTGAATTCCTTAAAGGTCGCCTTACCGGCACCACCACCGCCCGAGCTCGAACCGATGTTGATGTTGTTTTCTGCGCCAATTGAAAAGCTGATAAGCTCGAACGCGCCTTTGTCTGCCATGGCGGCGTCTAAGGTCTCACCCGGAACTTTTTCTTTGTCAGCCGAAGCGGTAAAATATGCAAATGCATCAAAAGCCATGTTTATCTCCTATATGTCATGGTGTCTCTAATTTTGAGTCGTGCCTCCGGGAAACTTGCGCCCCCCGGCAGCGGTATCATATTACCAGTTAACCTTTCTCGGAGGGCAGTTTCGATACCAATCGTAGCGAAACAGACAGCCCTTCGAGCTGGTAATGCGGGCGAAGGAAAAACTTCGAAGAGTAATACCCGGGGTTGCCCTCGATCTCTTCGACGACCACCTCAGCGGCAGCCAGCGGTTTTTGAGCCTTTACCTCTTCCGACGAAATGTCGGCATTGAAGTCAACGTAATCGTTTATCCAGGTCTGCAACCAATTTTGCATGTCGTCCCGTTCTTTGAACGACCCCAGTTTATCTCTTACGATACACTTCAGATAGTGAGCGAAGCGGCAAGTTGCAAACAAATAGGGCAATCTTGCCCCGAGATTCGCGTTTGCCGTTGCATCCGGATCATCATATTCGGCCGGTTTATGCAGGCTTTGCGCCCCGATAAAGGCAGCCATATCCGAGTTTTTCCGGTGCACGAGCGGCATCAGGCCATTGTTGGCCAGCTCGGCTTCACGCCGGTCGGAAATCGCGATTTCGGTCGGGCATTTCATATCCACGCCACCGTCATCAGACGGGAAGGAGTGGGTGGGCAGGCCCTCCACAGCGCCACCGGATTCAACCCCGCGGATACGGGTGCACCAGCCATATTGCTTGAACGACTTGGTGATATTGGTGGCCATGCCATAGGCGGCATTTACCCAGGCATATTTGCCGCTATCCGCACCTTCGGTATCCTCCTCGAAAGAGAACTCCTCCACCGGGTCGGTTTTGGCCCCGTAAGGGTGCCGGCCAAGAAAACGCGGCATCGCCAGCGCCAGATACTGGGCATCCTGGCTCTCGCGCAGCGAGCGCCAGGCCGCGTATTCCGGTGTCGAGAAAATCTTGGTCAGGTCGCGCGGGTTGGCAAGCTCGTTCCAGCTGTCCATCTGCATCAGGGTCGGGTTGCCACCGGCAATAAACGGCGCGTGCGCGGCCGCTGCCACTTTGGCCATTTCGCCCAGCAGTTCCACATCGGGTGGCGAATGGTCGAAATGGTAATCCCCGATCAGGCACCCGTAAGGCTGGCCGCCAAACTGGCCGTATTCTTCTTCATACAGCTTTTTGAAAATCGGCGACTGGTCCCATGCCGTGCCCTTGAATTTGCGCATGGTTTTCGAAAGGTCTTTTTTCGAAATATTCATCACACGGATTTTGAGCTGCTCGTCGGTCTCGGTGTTGTTGACCAGATAAGACAAGCCGCGCCAGGCGCTTTCCAGCTTCTGGAATTCGTCATTGTGCAGTATTTCGTTAACCTGCGCTGTCAGGGTTTTATCGATCTCGGCAATGATGCCTTCGATGGTGCGCAGCGCATCGTCAGAAACGAGGGCTGTATTGGCGAGCGCCTGTTCAGCCAGCGTTTTGACCGCCTCCTCAACCGCTGTTCTGGCAGTGTCGGATTTTGGCCGGAATTCCTTTTGCAGCAGGTTCGCGAAATCGTCATTCGCAAAAATGGATTGGCCCTCGGCGCCCTGGGCTTCGGTTTCTGCTTCAGCCATTATTCAGCCTCCCCCTCGTCGGATTTCGGTTTCGGCGTGGATGCCAGCGCCTTCATCAGGGCCGGGTCCTGCGTGATTTTTGCCATCAGGTCTTCGGCGCCGGTTTTGCCGTCCATATAGGTCATCAGGTTGGAAAGCTGGGTGCGCGCTTCCAGCAGCTTGCGCAGCGGCTCAACCTTGCGGGCAATCGCCGCCGGGCTGAAATCATCCATGCTTTCAAAGGTGATATCAACCGCCATATTGCCTTCGCCAGTGAGGGTATTGGGCACACTGAAAGCAGCGCGCGGCTTCATCGATTTCATCCGGCTGTCAAAATTGTCGATGTCAATTTCGAGGAACTTCCGGTCGGCAACCGATGGCAAAGGCTCTTCGGATTTCCCTGAAAGATCAGCCATAACACCCATTACAAACGGTAGTTGCACTTTTTTCTGAGCGCCATACAGCTCCACATCATATTCGATCTGAACGCGGGGCGCCCGGTTTCTCGCAATGAATTTTTGACTACTCGCCATTTCTTTAACTTCCTTCCTGATACCCGGGTTTTGACGCCCGCTTTAATTAGTAACCTTCATCTTCAAGCCCGCCAATAGTGCGCACCTGTCCCATCCCGTCTGACGCCATATCCTTCATGATCGTCACAAAATCAGCCGCCACCAGCCGCCGCGCACGCTGCATAAGAATCGGCACGGGGCTTGATGGCTCGTGACGCGCATAATATTCGCATATCTTGTCGATCATGCGGGTAACATCATCGCGCGAATTAACCGCGCCCGAAATTGGCGCGGCATTGGCCGCCGGGCCGCTGGAGCCGACACCGGTTTCACCATCTGTTTCCGGTGCCGCCGCATCCGCAGGGGCATCGCCACCCAGCACATTGCCAATGGCATTTTGGGCTTTAAACAGCACCTTGTCCAGCTCGGCAAGATCGGGGCCATATGAGCCGACCTTATCATCAAAAATCGCGGTAATGCCTTTTACATGCTCACGCGCTGCGGCGATCGCCTCGCGAATGGCGGTCATCTGTTCGGGGTCGGTATCCTGAAACGCGGCGGATATGGTGGCGTGTTCGATATGGCTCTCGCCCTCGGCGGGCGAAATCTCGCCATCGGCAATGGAAATATCCCGCAGGGAAAACCGCCCCATGGCGCGGCTATCGGTGAGCGCCGCTCGCTTGGCCGCCCGCAGCACCGTATCATTGCCCACCAATCCGCGCATGGTGTTTACGCGCATGGTCGGGTCGTTGTCGTCATCCTCGTCGAGCTGGGGGTGCACACATTCCCAATAGCGCTCCACCGCGCCGTGAATATAGGCCAGCACCCGCTCGAATCCGATAAACCCGTCGGTATAAAGGCAGGCCTCCCCCAAAAATACAGCGGCGCGCAAATCCTTGCTGCGCTCCAGAATACCGAGCGCCATTCGGCCGACGCGCGGAAAATCAACCTCCTCGCCCGCCAGCACAGAATCACCAACCTGTTGCTCTTCCTTGGGTTTGGAGATGGATTCAAGCTCGATGAAATCCGGGTCATACTCCAGATCTTCACCACAAGCAGAATCGCCCTCAAATTCAAGCAACAGCGATTCTACGTTGATATCCATTCTTCCCTCACATCCCTTCATCCGCAAAACAGCGGGCGTGGCTTTTTGCCATTTTTTTTATCCTAGGCGCAAAAAATCGCTCGGGCAAGATTTTTTGACAAAGCATTTCCAATAGTTGCGCCGGATTGTCCGCAACTTGACACGTCAGCCTTCAGCCTTTCGCGATAATTCGGCTATTCACGGCAAAGCCAATCGACAGCCCGCGAGACTTCCCATAAACTGCGGCAAAACATGATGAGGTGCTTTATGAAACTGGCCAGCATTTTGCTTGCGATCGCTATTATTACCGCCCCGGCCGGCTGGTATCTGGCCAATATGCTTTTCTTCACCACGCAAAAGTTTGCAGATGCCGGTGAAGTCGCCGACCTGCAGGAACAGCTTACCGCCCTCACAATCGATTTCAACAACCTGCAGCAGCAAATGGTGCAATTGTCCGAGCGCGGCGCATCTGTCGAAACCACCACCTATTCCACCGCCCCCGAGGCAACCGACGGCCTTTCGGATATTTTTGCGCAAGTGGTGCTGATCGCCGACCGGCGCAATGTAAACGAAGGGCTGACCAATTCCTCTTCCAGTTATTTAACCGGCATCTTCGGCCCCCCGAGAGAGGACCTGAGCCAAGAATGCCAACCCATGACCAACCCGATTTTAAAAGATATGGTGGTCACCCGTGATGTCGGGCCGGTTCGCGTGACCATGCTGGAACCTGCCATCATTTCGCTGCAGCAGGTTTTTAGAAACGTGCAGGTGTTCGAGCCGGAACTCTATGACCGCCTGTCATCCGCCGGCTCGCTCTGTGTGCGGCTGATCAGGGGCTCCGAAACCGCTGTTTCAACCCACGCCTACGGGTTGTCGGTTGACCTGAATATTGACGGGCAGCTTGATGTTTTGGGAGATGACCGCACCCAGCTTGGCCTCACTATTTTGGCCGAGTTTTTCAACAAGGAGGGCTGGTATTGGGGCGCGGGGTTTAGCCGGGAAGATTCAATGCATTTTCAGGTATCGCGTGAAAAAATCGAAACATGGCGGCGGCTGGGGCAAATCCCCAACGGTATCGCGCAGTGACACTTGGCCTAAAAGCTGATTTTCACTTCCGGTAAATTCAGCGCGGCCACCAACTCGCGCACTTCCTGGCGGGCCGCGATATTGGAAAGGCTCAGGCTCAACCGGTTGCTCTTTTTCAAATCCAGCAAGGTCAGCCCGCTCAGAAACAACTCGCGAAAAATCACCCGTTCGGAAAACCCGGGCACAATACGAAACCCGATCCGCTTGGAAAGGTTCTCCAGCGCCTTGCCAACCTTGCGCCGGTTATGCGCCTGACTATGGGCCAGCCGGTTGCGCAGCACCACCCAGTCTACCGGCTTCAGCCCGGCTCTGGCGCGCAGTTGCCGCGCCTCCCACACCAGTTCGGCATAAACCGACGGCCCCAGCACCTTGCCGGTTTTGGCATCCATCCGCGCCAGCAAATCAAAATCCACCAGCGAGTCATTCATCGGGGTTATGAGCGTATCGGCCACCGAATGCGCCATGCGGGCATAGCGGGTATCGGATCCCGGGCAATCTATCAAAATGAAATCACAGCTCTCATCCAGCGCGTTTAAAGCCTGCGCAAAGCGGGTTTCTTCTTCCTTTTGCGCGGTCTCCACGCTGTCTTCCGTTGAAAACCGCAATGCGAATTGCCGCGGCTGCGTAAGCGCCACGCCATCTTGTTCGGCGGTGGCGGCCCGGTTTTCCAGATACCTGAAAAAGCTCTTTTGGCGCAGATCAAGATCAATGGCGCCAACGCTCTTTCCCGCCGCCATCAGCGCGGTGCAAAGATGCATGGCTGTGGTTGATTTCCCCGACCCGCCCTTCTCATTTCCAAAAACAACTACATGTGCCACGCGCAATGCTCCCTATTCAGGCGCGGGCACTATATGGGCTGGCAGCGCATAAGGAAAGCGCCTGATTTACGCTTTTTTGCTTTTAATCCGGCAGGTTGCGGGCAGTTTGGCCACGCACAAAAAAAAGCCGCCCGAAATGGAGCGGCTTTCCTTTCGCGAAATGCTTTGGATTAAAACCCAAGGCCTTCGTATTTCTTTTTGAACTTCGATACACGGCCGCCGGTATCGAGCAGGCGGTGGCCGCCACCGGTCCAGGCCGGGTGCACCGTCGGGTCAATATCGAGCGTCAGCATGTCGCCCTCTTTGCCGTAGGTCGAGAAGGTTTTAAACTCGGTGCCATCGGTCATTTTCACCGTTATGGCGTGATAATCAGGGTGGATATCTTTTTTCATCGGTTTGCTCCTATCGCAAAGTGGCGCTTACTTCGCGTCTTTTTTCGGCTTGTAGGTCGTATCTTCGGCAATGCGCGCAGATTTGCCGCGGCGGGCACGAAGATAATAGAGCTTGGCGCGGCGCACACGGCCACGGCGAACAACGGTAATGTTGTCGATATTTGGCGAATGCAGCGGGAACACACGCTCAACACCCTCACCAAACGAAATTTTGCGCACGGTAAACGCGGCCGCAATGCCGGCGCCGCCTTTGCGCGCAATGCACACACCCTCGTAATTCTGAACCCGCGAGCGCGTGCCCTCGGTCACTTTATAGCCAACGCGGATGGTGTCACCGGCCTTGAAATCCGGGATGTCTTTACCGAGCGCGGCTATTTGCTCGGCGTCAATCTGTTCAATGATATTCATCTCTTATCCTTTGCTCACCTTTGCGGTGAAGTTGTGCGCGTCCGAGAGCTACCGGTCTGCCACCGAGTCCGCATATAGCGCTCGCCAGAGGTCGGGACGTCATTACCTTTTCGGCGTTTCGGCTTTATTTTACGGGGCGCATTGCCATTTGAGGGGAGAACCTCATGGGCGGTGCGGCCAATGCTGCCAAGCGGCCTGTTTGCAAAAATTGTCTCTTTCAACACGAATCGCACCAACAAAAACAATATCAACCAGCGCGATATACTGTGATTGGTCCAAGGATTCAAGGCCGCAATGCTATTGCCCCCGCACACGCCCCTTGGTAAAAGAAAGCGCATCGCCAGGGTCAAAAATGCCCCGGTTTCACCTCCCTTTCCAAACGGGAACCGCCCGCCATCCAAAAATTATGCGCTGCCATCCAGCCGATGGAAAAACCACCGCAATCGCCTGCCAAATTTTTCCCCAAATCCCAAATTACCGCTTGTGCCTAGCCTGGATTTGCGGATACACCCGTCGGCGGAGACGTGGCCGAGTGGTCGAAGGCGCTCCCCTGCTAAGGGAGTATACCGGGAACGGTATCGAGGGTTCGAATCCCTTCGTCTCCGCCACT
>Ga0316205_10002258_pt1 | contig 20599 bp, 16 predicted proteins | sample 3monthpyrite_MG_FD_204941 | JGI IMG/M metagenome (GOLD analysis project Ga0316205, IMG submission 204941) | Microbial mat bacterial communities from mineral coupon in-situ incubated in ocean water Damariscotta River, Maine, United States -... | ecosystem: Environmental > Aquatic > Marine >... | reverse complement strand
TATATGCCATCGGTCTATTAATAGTGATGCAGCTAGGCTTTACTTATTTAGGCCCCATGCAGACATTATTTGCCACCACAGCTATGAGCTTCGACGCTTGGCTTCGCGTTATCGTCGTTGCTTCTTCAGTATTGTGGTTAGTGGAATTAGAAAAGTTACTCCTTCGGAAATACAGTAAATCGGAATAGCAGATACCATGAAGATAAAACTGTTCGAACCATTGTATAGGTTACGCTAATGCATGTGCTTGTTATCAATTCAGGGAGTTCTTCCATCAAGTTCTGCCTTTATGAAATGAAACAAGAGAAACAACTTGTATCAGGCACATTGGAACGCATTGGTGAGGTAAAGAGCAGTAGTAGCTACCACGAATACACGGCCAACGGCGATGTAAAAAATTGTGAAGAAAGTACCGCTATCGCTGATCACGCAGCAGGGTTAAAAAATATTTTTTCTTTTTTGGAAAATAGCGGTGCTGTCGATTCAATGACATCACTGCACGCCATTGGCCATCGAGTTGTTCACGGCGGCGAGACATTTCATTCACCAACGCTGATCGATGAAAATGTCATCGATACTATACGGGAGATGATACCGCTTGCCCCATTACACAACCCAGCTAACCTCGACGGCATCGAGGCCATGCGACAACTATGCCCACAAGTGCCACAAGTAGCCGTGTTCGATACAGCCTTCTTCCATACGCTATCACCTCATGCCTATCGTTATGCGTTGCCGGATGATTTGTATCGCCATCATCATATTCGTCGTTATGGTTTTCACGGCACATCACATCAATATGTTGCCAGACAGGCTGCTAAGGCACTACAACAACCATTAGAAACATTGCGGTGTATCACACTGCACTTAGGTAATGGCGCCAGCGCGGCAGCGACCCGTGATGGCGTTTGCATTGATACCTCGATGGGCATGACACCACTGGAAGGTCTTATCATGGGAACGCGTTGTGGTGATCTAGACCCTTCCGTACATTTCTACCTCGCCAGAACACTGGGCATGGATCTTAATGACATTGAAAATCTGTTAAATCATAACAGCGGAATGAAGGGGCTGTGTGGTGTCAGTGACATGCGCGAAATTCACCAATTAGTTAATGATGGCGATGAACAAGCACGCCTCGCAATTGAAATGTATTGTCATCGCATAGCGAAATATGTGGGCGCCTACTATGTTGCGCTAGGCGGATTGGATGCACTGGTATTTACCGGCGGCATTGGCGAAAACGATCCAATTATTAGGCAATCAATCTGTAGTAAATTATCGGTCCTTGGCATTACACTTGACCACAAACTCAATGAAGGTAACGCAAGCGAGACTGTGGACATTAGTGTAAATAATAGTAAGGTAAAGGTGCTCGTTATTCCTACTCGAGAAGAGTTTGAAATCGCGCGCCAGACAGTATCAGTCCTCAACAACAGTAATACTTGACCGATTTAGTAAAGAGGAACCATTATGACGGACTCTATAACGATCAAGAGCAAAGCACTGGACCCCGACCAATTAAACAAGCTTGATGCCTATTGGCGCGCCGCCAATTATTTGTCTGTCGGACAGATTTACTTACTCGATAATCCGTTATTGAAACGACCACTAAAAAAAGAACATGTTAAACCACGGTTACTTGGGCATTGGGGCACGACTCCCGGGCTGAACTTCATCTATGTCCATTGCAATCGCATCATCAACAACCATAACCTAAACATGATCTACGTTGCGGGACCAGGACATGGTGGTCCCGGCCTTGTCGCAAACACTTGGCTAGAAGGAAGTTACAGCGAATTCTATTCCAACATTTCGACAGATGCCGATGGGATGAAAAAACTGTTCAAGCAATTCTCTTTTCCCGGTGGCATTGGTAGCCATGTCACAGCAGAAACGCCGGGGTCCATTCATGAAGGTGGTGAGCTGGGCTACGCGCTGTCTCATGCCTACGGTGCCGCATTCGATAATCCAGACTTGCTGGTTTGTTGCGTCGTCGGGGATGGTGAAGCAGAAACTGGTCCTTTGGCTACCTCTTGGCATTCCAACAAATTTCTCAACCCCGCTCATGATGGTGCGGTGCTGCCCATTCTACATTTGAATGGCTACAAAATTGCCAACCCCACCCTGCTTGCCCGCCTTGGACACGATGAACTGAATAGCCTCTTTATCGGCTATGGCTACAAACCTTACTTTGTCGAAGGTTCTGACCCGGTCGAGATGCATCAGAAAATGGCTGGCACGCTCGATATCATCATCGCCGAGATCAAGGCGATCCAGCATGAAGCTCGTGCCAATGGTCAACAGCAAAGACCACTTTGGCCGATGATCATCCTGCGCAGCCCGAAAGGCTGGACAGGACCGAAGGAAGTTGATGGTAAAAAGAGTGAGGGATACTGGCGATCTCATCAAGTGCCGTTCTCTGACATGGTTGATAATCCAGAACACCTTAAGCTACTCGAAGACTGGCTAAAGAGTTACCGTCCAGAAGAATTGTTCGATGACAACGGTTTCCTTAAGCAGGAACTGCTGGAACTTTCTCCCAAAGGCACACAGCGGATGGGCAGCAATCCCCACGCCAATGGAGGCTTGCTACTCAGAGATCTGAAGCTGCCGGATTTTCGCGACTATGCCGTCAGTGTTACCAATCCGGGACACAGTGTGGCTGAGTCAACGCGGGTAATGGGACAGTTCTTGCGCGATGTAATGAAGCGCAACATGAACACCCGCAATTTCCGTGTCATGGGCCCGGATGAAACCGCTTCCAACCGACTGGGAGCATTATTTGAGGTAACTGATCGTGTCTGGATGGCAGAAACCTTACCAGAAGATGAGAACCTCTCGCCTGACGGACGCGTCATGGAAATTCTTTCCGAACACACTTGTCAGGGCTGGCTCGAAGGCTATTTGCTAACAGGACGCCATGGACTTTTTTCATGCTATGAGGCCTTTATCCATATTGTTGACTCCATGTTTAATCAGCATGCGAAATGGACCAAGGTCAGCAAAGAGATCCCATGGCGCAGGCCGATTGCCTCTTTGAATTACTTACTTACTTCACATGTATGGCGCCAAGACCATAATGGTTTTTCACATCAAGATCCTGGCTTTATTGATCTGGTTATCAACAAAAAGGCCGATATTATTCGTGTCTACTTAGCACCGGATGCCAATACGCTGTTATACATTACCGATAAGTGTCTACGCAGTCGTGATTTCATCAACGTGATTATCGCAGGCAAACAGCCACAGCTGCAGTGGTTGAATATGGATGCAGCGATCAAACACTGCAGTGCTGGCATTGGTATCTGGGAATGGGCCAGCAACGACCAAAACAATGAACCGGACGTTGTCATGGCCTGTGCTGGTGATGTGCCAACGTTGGAAACCTTGGCTGCTGTCGATTTACTGCGCCAGCATGTCCCGGAATTAAAGGTAAGAGTCGTCAATATCGTTAACCTAATGACGTTGCAGCCCAAAGAAGAACACCCGCATGGGCTTAGCGACAAGGACTTCGACACCCTCTTCACCACCGACAAGCCGGTTATCTTCGCTTTCCATGGTTACCCATATCTTATCCACCGCCTTTGCTATCGCCGCACCAATCATAAAAATCTGCACGTACGTGGCTATAAAGAAGAAGGCACCACGACAACACCTTTCGATATGGCTGTGCTAAATGATCTTGATAGGTTTCATTTGGTTGGTGATGTTATCGATCGCGTTCCCTCGCTGGGATACAAGGCCGCTCATCTAAAGCAACTCCTGCGTGATAAACTTACTGAGCACAAGCAATACATCAACCGGCATGGACAAGACCTACCTGAGATCCGCGACTGGAAGTGGCCATATTCATTATAATGCTATGACTATTTAATAGTACATATACGGCCATATTGTATTATCATGATTAAAGGAAAATAATTGTGCTCCAAGCTGAGCTCAATTTCTTACAAGTGGTTATAAGCAATGAATAACAAAATACTGACTGTTGGTTGGCGAGAATGGTTCTCCCTACCTGAATTAGGGCTACCCCGTATTAAAGCCAAGATCGATACGGGTGCCAGAACCTCATGCCTTCATGCATTCCAAGTCGACCCCTTTACCCGCGATGGCGACAAATGGGTACGTTTTGGCATTCACCCGCATCAAGATGATTCCAAGACTGAAGTTTTTTGCGAAGCAAAAGTGATCGATGAACGAATGATCTCTGACTCAGGTGGCCACCAAGAAAATCGCTATATCATCATGACTGAAGTGGTATTATCAGAGCAATCTTGGCCCATAGAAGTATCTCTGACCAATCGAGACACGATGAAATTCCGCATGCTACTTGGCCGAACCGCCATGGAAGATCGTATTATCGTCGATGCCAGCAAATCGTATTTACATGGAAAGCCTAAGTCGACTCGTAAATAAACCAAGAACGTTAGCAAGGTAAAGGGTAAGGAAATTATTCAATGTCAAAATCACCATTAACAATTCATGGGATGACTTTTAAACCCGGCACTAAAACTACGGTTGAGTTACCCGTTAGTCGGTTATACACACATACACCGATAACAATGCCCGTACACGTGGTTAGAGGGAAAAAATCTGGGCCACGTTTGTTTGTCAGTGCTGCCATTCACGGTGATGAAATTAATGGTGTTGAAATTATTCGGCGATTGCTTAACCTTTCAACACTTAAGCGACTTCGCGGAACAATCATTGCAGTGCCTGTCGTCAATGTTCATGGCCTAATCAACCACTCTCGCTACCTTCCTGACAGACGCGACCTTAACCGCTCATTCCCAGGCTCTGAAAAAGGCTCTTTAGCCGCGAGGCTCGCCAATTTGTTTATGCAACAGATCGTATCGCAAAGCACGCACGGTATTGATTTACACACAGGTGCCATCAATCGAAGCAACCTTCCACAAATTCGCGCTAATTTGGACGACGAAGAAACACATAGACTGGCCAGTGCTTTTGATGTCCCTGTTATTATTTCGTCCAACCTGCGCGATGGGTCGTTAAGAGAATCTGCTGCGGCATATGGCATCCCAATGTTGCTGTATGAAGCAGGCGAAGCCTTACGCTTCGATGAAATATCAATTCGTGCAGGAGTAAAAGGTATTATTAATGTTATGCGTGCATTGGATATGCTTCCACCTTCACGTAGTAAAAGAAAAAAACATATCGAACCTGTTGTTGCCCGATCTAGTTTCTGGATTCGCGCACCTGACAGCGGCATTATAAGAACAATGGTACCGCTTGGGGCCCGTGTGAAAGCGGATACATTACTAGGTGTGGTTGCGGACCCATTTGGCGAGCGCGAAACACAAATTACGACTTCTTACAGTGGCATTGTTATTGGACGAACTAATCTACCGCTGGTGAATGAAGGTGATGCCCTGTTTCATATTGCCCGTTTTGAACATGTTAAAGAAGCTGAAACCAAGGTTGGCGATTTCCAAGATGAGCATTCGCCGGAAGAACTCCCCTCACCACATCCGGAGAGCCCTATTATCTAGCTAAAATAATTTAACAATCCTGACTTTATTAGTTGAGCCTTTATAGATCATAGTGATGTTTGATTTTATCCCAAGCTTCATCTGCAGAATCAACATAATCAAAAAGCGCTAGATCTTTTTCAGAAATTGTCCCCTCATCGACCAGCGCTTCGAAGTTGATAATACGGCGCCAATACTCTTCACCAAGTAATAACACTGGAACAGGTTTTATTTTTTTTGTTTGAATTAGAGTAAGCGCTTCAAATAATTCATCTAAGGTACCAAACCCGCCTGGACAGGCAACCAGTGCCTGAGCACGTTTAAGAAAGTGCATTTTTCGAATAGCAAAATAATGAAATTGAAAACAAAGTTCAGGTGTAATATAGGGATTAGGACTTTGCTCGAATGGCAACACAATATTTAGTCCTATGCTTTTCCCTTCAACATCCATCGCACCTCGGTTTGCCGCTTCCATAATCCCTGGGCCACCCCCTGTGATTACAACGAACTCGCACTTAGCTTCTTCTTGTGAATACTTTGTTATAAGTCGTGCTAATTTACGCGCCTCATCATAATAACGTGCCTTACTTAAAACACTGTTAGCAATTTTTACCTTACGCGTCAGAACAGAATTCGATGGATCACGCGTTGCTTGAGACATAGCCAGCTCGACATTCTTAATAGCCAATTCTTTATCAGGTATTCGAGCGCTGCCAAATATCACAATCGTGGAATGAATATCATTGTCTTGCTGGACTAACTCTGGCTTCAGTAGTTCCAATTGAAGCCGAACCGGTCTCAATTCGTCACGAAGTAAAAAATTTTCGTCCGTGTAAGCCAAACTGTATGACGATGAGCGCGTCTGAGGAGTGTCTTTTGCTAGCCGTGATGCCCCTACATCTTCTTTAGCAGTTGGGAATACATCTTTTGGTTTCACATATTTAGTCACAATGATCTCACCAGAGTCTTAAAATACAACACTTTCACCATGGTGTGGGATCGCAGCATCCCAACCTTGTTCAGCAAAACACGCACGTAATGCTGACTTTGCTTCCGCTTCGCCATGTATTAAAAACAGCTTAGGCCGTTTCTCTTTAAAGTTATTTGCCCAATCAAGCAGCTGAGACTGACTAGCATGTGCCGAGAAACCACCTAGTGTGTGAATAGACGCTTTGACAGCAATTTCGTCATTTCCCATACGAAATGTTTTGGCGCCATCTACCAATGATCGACCAGGTGTACCAAAAGCCTGATACCCCACAATAACGACGTGAGCACTGCGTTGCCATAAATTATGCTTCAGGTGATGACGAATTCGTCCTCCCGTACACATTCCGCTGCCCGCGATAATAATTGCGCCAGCACTAATCTTATTTAACGCCATTGATTCTTCAGTCGTGCGTGAATAGCGCAGTACCGGTAAAAAACTATGCAAGCTACCCGTTTTGCCTTGTCGTAATGAGCTGACGTCCTCAGCATTAAAGACATTTTGATAACGGTGATAAACTTCGGTAACTGCGATAGCCATGGGGCTATCTAGGTAAACAGCTTGATGCTTAAGTTTACCCGCCTGATACAATTCACCAAGACGGAAAATTATTTCCTGCGTTCGCCCAACGGCAAATGATGGGATTAGTATATTACCACCGTTTTCAGACGCATCAGCGATAACTTGCTCAAATTCCTCTAGGGTTTCATCCATTGGACGGTGATTACGATCGCCATAGGTCGATTCCAGCAATAACACATCGGCTTTTTCAACAACAGTGGGGTTCTGTAGTAAGGCGGCATAGCTATTACCAAGATCACCTGAGAACACCAGTTTCTTTTCTACGCCATCTTCGTTTATAAATAACTCAACAATTGCAGAACCTAGAATATGACCCGCATCTTGAAAACAAACTTCAATATTATCAGTTATAGATTGACGCTTTCGGTAAGAAAGTCCATCACAATGAGCAAGCGCCTCTTCAACATCTTCTAAAGTATATAGTGGTTCAATTTCACGCTTGCCTGCGCGCCGCAAGCGTTTGTTTTCCCATTCTGTATCACGCAATTCAAGGGAGGCCGCATCTTTAAGCATGATCTCCAATAACTCACATGTAGGTAATGTCATGTACAATGACCCTTGGTAACCCTCTGCGACTAACTTAGGGAGTCGACCCGAGTGATCCAAATGTGCATGTGATAGCACGACCGCATCCAGCTTATTCGCATCGAATGGAAATGGTTTATCGTTGTCCTTAACTTCTTTGCGGCTTCCTTGAAAAAGACCACAATCTAATAAAACAGTAGAACTTTTGGTTTCAAGTAGATAAGCAGATCCCGTAACACCTTCGGTTGCCCCATAAAAAGTTATTGTGGCCATCACTTTCTCCTGTTTATTATAAAAGCTTCTAACTAAATTATGTTTCTTTAGTTAACTATAAAATTATAAATCAGAGATTAGGAATTATTTTCTGGTTATGACATCACAGCGTGGTGGGTTAATCGATTGCACGCCAGAATCAACTAGAAACTTATCTTGCAAGAAAGTTCGGCCAACTAACATTTGATATTCATGGCGGCTGCGATCAACAAGGTTCACCTCAGTTTTATGGCGCTCTCCGCCCAAACACACGTCCATCAGCACTACTGGTCGGTCTTGACTCTTCCCAAAATGGCGCTTGATCGTCGCTATACGGAAGATTTTCTTGTCATACCAAACCTGCTCACCCTTAAAATTGGTTACACTAAAACGGACCCATTCCTCGCCCTTTTTGCTGTAAATTTTATAGTCCTCAGAGTTAAGCGAGGATGTCTGTGCGCCTGTGTCAATTTTAGCTCTTATTTCGAGATTACCTGGATAAATAATCGTATTTTCAGTCCAGCCAACTACTTCTTTAGCAGAAATACCAAAAGGACTTACCAACAGAACAACCAACAACAAGTAGGAATACTTCATAAACAAACTCCATAAATACAATCGATTAACGACATTATTAGCTATTTAAATAACTCAGTTCATTATTACTAAGACCATCATAATCCAATAATATTCAATATCTAAGCACTTTCTTTTGTCACCGGTCGATAAAGTATAAACGTCATATCATCTGGTTTACTCAGTACATTATCCAAGTTACCCGACATCCGCTCGTTACAGGCTTTCACAAGTTCATCCGCACACTGCCTCAATGGCCCGCAACGAATGATTTCGATAATTTCATCAATAGTTAGATTATCGAATAATCCATCACTGCCAAGCAGCAATGTATCGCGCTTAGCCAACTTAAGAAGAGGGCCTAATTCAAGACGTAAATCAGCCGCCCCTACTACGTTCGATACTAGGTGGCGTTCGTCATGCGTCATGGCCTCATCTTCTTCCATAAAGCCTGACTCCATCGCATAACCAATCGGTGAGTGTGAGATAGTTTGATATTTCACTTTCCCTCGCTGGCCGACAATCAGCGCCATTGAATCGCCCGCGTGAAATGATCGAACCGTTTTATCGTTTACCTCCACAGCAATGATAGTTGTTGCCGAGCCCGTACCCATGGCTAGGATGGTTTTATTCGCCTGTTCAATACCATCTAATATTGAACCACGCAGTGATGTTGAATCTAGTTGCTTCTTCACAGCATCATTTATCATATTTACCACAGTTGCAGATGCTTTATCACCACCAGCTAGACCACCTAGGCCATCTGCGACAACAAGCACTCCCGCATCATTTCCGCTTGGAATTATTGCAGCCGAATCCTCATTGCCACTAGTTTTATCTGGCTGCTTGCAGGTGTAGATGCATACGCTGGCATTTGCAAACGTTTTGCTGAGCACACTACTGCAATCATTGCCGATCAACAAAAAAGGTTCGTCAATCATTTTCACCATGACATTCTTTCCAGATACTCACGAAGCTGCCCTGCCGACTTAAAGTTTTTTAAAATCAATGAATGCTTTAGACCGCGACAAATAAGCTTGATCTGTTCCGGTTGTTTTGAATAATGCTTGGTACCACCAATCGCCTCATGAAATATTTTGACCATATCAATAACGTCTTCATGAATATTGATTGGCTTAGGCGCACCCCAGTGATAAAAATCCAGCAGCTTTAACTCAAAACCGAGCCCAACACGTTGGACGATGATGTTGTCTGTGTGTAGATCACCGTGATATTCTTTCATTGCATGAATGCATTCAATCCCTTCAGCCAATGCATGCAGTAGATGTAACGCCTGAAATGCAGCAAGCCGTTGCCCAGGTTGGCGCTTAAGATAATCTGAAAGCAATTCACCTTCGACAAATTCTGAAACCAACAATGTAATTTCTTCGTTCTGGTAACGTATTACTTCACTGGTATGATATTGAATCACGATTGGGCATTGGCGTAGTCTATGAAGTTTCCGCGCATAAAAATTTGCAGAGCGATCAAGCGGATTCCGTTGCGGATAAAATAGTTTTATTGCTCGCTCTATATCTGTTCGCAATTCACGAACAAGAAAGACTTCCCCTTCCCAGCCAGCGCCCAGTAGAGAAATAATCTCGTATTTTTTAGCAAGAATACGTCCGGACTGTAAAGCAAACCGGTCAATGTTTTTTTTGTTTGGAATAACCCGCTCCTTTAATATTAAATAGTCATAGTTGAGTCAACGACTGTACCTAACATGCTAATCTGCTTCGCCAGGAGTAATCGTACCAGAATCATCAGGCGCATTTTTAATATGAACATCACGTTGAGGAAACGGTATCTGTATACCATGTTCTTTAAATAATGCATCTATTGCAAAGTTCAAATCACTGGTCGCCTGATACTTTTTATCAATGTTCTCAATAAAGACTCGCAACTCAAATAGTAATGCACTATCGCCGAACGACATAAATAAAACTTTAGGCTCTGGTGAAGTGCCGTCAGTGATAACTAACGGGTTATCCTTTGCAATATCGAGTAATAGCTTCTTCACAAGCATCGTATCAGTCCCATATGCAACGCCAATAGGGACTCGGATCCGCCCTCTCACATCACGTAACATCAAGTTTGTTACCTGGCCTGAAATAAGCTCTGAATTAGGAACTATTACATCAGCCTGATCAAAAGTTTGTATTTGTGTTGATCGAATACTGACCTTTTTCACATACCCCTCAGTGCTTCCTACAATAATCCAATCGCCCGTCTTTATAGGTCGTTCAAATAATAGAATAAGTCCTGACACAAAATTATTTACAATGTTCTGTAGACCAAAACCTATGCCGACAGAAAGCGCGCCAGCAATAATGGCCATGTTACCAAACTCAACGCCCGCCACCGACATGGCAATAATGATAGCAATACCGATCCCGACATAACCACTTATTGTCGCCATTGCTTCTCTAGCGCCACGATCCATTCGTGTACGCATCAACCAACTACGTTCTAGATGAGCACGGAACCAGCTACTTATTGCAAGCAACAAAGATAAAAATATCAGTGCTAGCAAAATTCTTACCGGAATGATTTTCAGTGAGCCAACCGTAAATCCATCCACTAGTATTGATCTAAGTTGTAGAAATCCTGTTTCGGACAATTCCCACAGTTGCAGAACAACAATTAAAAAAGAAAACCATAAAACAACCCCTGTAACAAACCTTACCCATGTTAATCCAGGTAGCTTTTTACGTGATTTAACGCCCAGTGATTTGCGAATGTATCGTTGCCAATCATGTCCACCAGAGTCCAACCCATCAAACAACTCGCACAGCAGTCGTGAAGCAAGCATCGCAATACCGAACACAACAAGAGTACCAAGAATACCGCGAATCAAGTATGCGGAGAAATTATGATAGCCAAGAAGTTCTGCAACAAGCGTTAAAATCATTATTAAAATAACGCCCATGCGTAACACAATCGTCTCTGCAAACTTCGGGGTTTTCCCAAGTAGCCAAATCATCCAGATAATATTCAATATAAAGATAATGGCAAATACTCCACGCACTAAAAGATACGTTTCCGTAGGGATCTTTTGCAACAGTATTATCGAAAAGAGCAGATAGCCGGAAAACAGTAACAACAAAAAAGCCTTCAAGCGACGTGCCAATGCAATTGACGTAAATTCAGGTAGCGTATGGCACGGGCTGGCTGGTTTACGTGGTGTTAGAAATAATTCAATCAACGCCATTGATAGAAAATAAACTGGCAATCCATAGGCAACTACATTAATAAACGGCGCGGGTGAAACACCTGATGTAACTAGATAACAAAAGACTGCCAGCGATGTACTCGTCAATAGGTGTGGCATGTAATGGCTAAAAGTCGCAAGTAGCGCTCGCGTAAAACAATTTGACGTTGCTGAGGATAACGGCGCTTTATTGATGCTTTTTAAGAGATATTGACTTAATAACACACCAATAATTAAAGCTGTCACGACTACTGCGATTAGTGGCAGAAGAACTTCTAACGAAGAAAATTGGTTAATGCCAATATTACTCGATAAAAACAACTTGGTTGATTCTATCCATAGTGAAGGGTTATCCCTGTTTGCTTGCAGGAGATTTTTAATTGTTGGCCCTTTTGCAAACAATCTAGCGGTAAGCAGTGCTTGCCTCGAGTCAGATAGTTTTTTTAAAATTTCTTCGCTTTTTAAAGAATAGACTCGGCAATTTGCTAACAGCTTTACAGTTCCAGTGATTTTATTCTTCAATTCCGTACGTTTCTGCTTCACCGTATCTTGTTTTATGATTGCTGAGCCACTCAAAGACTCTAAATCTGACTTCAATTTCTCTAATTTTGGTGTCTCTTCGCTAACGCAAAGGTTTACAGCAGAAAGTATTTTCGTAACCTGCTTAATAGTTTCAGGCAGTTTTTTCTCGCCAAAGTTGTTTTGGGTTAAATCATATTCAACTTTTTCTAGTGTGGCTGAATAGCTTTCTAATTGCTTTTCAGAAACATCATGCTGCGCAGGCAACGATGAGGCGAATAAAACAGCCCACATAAGCATCACTATTTTCAGCAACTGTTTCATAGCTTCATTAAACGAGCTAAAGTGAGCGACATATGACATATTTATAGAACCTATTTACATTTCAATTTGGTGAAATTTACCGTTAAGTACCGAATTAAGATAGTCTTTATTGCTTTACTACCCAATATCTTTTAAGGCAATACCTCGTAATAGTCGGCCGAGGATATCCGCGCCAGTAATGATCCGCTTCTCGTTAGACCAGATGAGAATCAAATCCTCATCAATCACATCATCAACAGCTGATTGAGGGGAAACCTTCAGCTTGGGCAGTACTTTACCAAGTAACGTTTTTGGATCTGTGACCACAATGGGGCGATGACAATATGTATAAGGGTCAATCATGCCTTCACCCAGCAATGCCTCGCGCAAGAAGGCATTCGCATTTAGCACCACGCAAGGTTGATCATGTTCATCAATGATAATTACCCACTTTTTACCTGACCTATTCACCTTACGTAAAAATGGATCCATGGTGTCACATTCAAATTTTGGGAATACAGGATTACCATCTTTTATCGGTAACTTAATAGTGCTATGTGGGTTAAGTAATTCACCTTTTTGACTGACAGCAATATCATCCAGTGATAGAAAATTCATAGCACCAATGCCCTCCAGACGACTCAGGTCAGATTCATCCGCCTCGATATGTTTACGTAACACTGTATGCAAATCGCTTTCCCTGAAATAACTGATTCCCTCTTTACCTAACCAACGATCTAATACCAATGCACTCGGTTTGGCGACGGGATAGAGTAGCCATTGATAAAAACGAAGTACTGGCGATAGCAACGCCCCCATTCGCATGGCATTTCGGGAAAAATAGGCTTGTGGCGCGATTTCACCCGCAAAGGTAATAAGAATTGTTGAGAATAAAAAGGCCGTTAAGCCGGTCATGACAGAATTAGACAACAGGGTCAATAAAACATTAATACCCACGTTCCCCCATAAAACAGTTGTTAACAGAAAATTAACGTCCTTACGCAGTGCCAAGATTTTCGTCGCATCAGGGTTTCCGCCCGTCGCTTCCACTTCCAGACGCAGGCGACTGATGCCCAATAACGCCAGATTCAGTCCCGAAAACATCGCAGATTGACTGATACAAAATAAAATGCCTGCCCAAACGAACACATTGACCGACGCAACTTCCATTCACTGACCCTCAACTAAGCTTATTTAATAGCGTATACTTTATCCTTATTTACAAGTAATTGATAACAATGGAAGCCCGTTTTATGGAGCACTGGACTGAATACACACGATTTTTTACCGCTCTGTTCGTCATCCTCAACCCTTTTGCGGCACTACCGATATTTCTGGTACTGACCAAAAGTTACACGAGTGCTGAGCGCGGTCGAATTGCCACCATCACCGCCACAACCGTATTGCTCGTGTTGGTTGCTGCTGCCCTGACAGGTGAGACCCTTCTGCAGGGTATGGGCACCAGTCTTGCCTCATTTCGGGTTGGCGGTGGCATTGTGGTGCTACTCATGGCCCTATCCATGCTACAGGGTCAGAAGGATAGCGTGCGAACCTCCCCTGCCGAAGAAGCCGAAGCCGAAGATAAGCATTCAATTGCGGTAGTACCACTGGCCATCCCTTTACTGGCTGGACCAGGTTCAATCAGTAGTGTGATTATTGAAATGCACCGCTCTAATGTGGAATATCATAGTGTATTGGTGATTATCAGCATTGCGATGGTTTGCCTGTTCCTCTGGCTAGTTCTGCGTATGGCATCACGCATTGGCAAAATGTTGGGTCATATCGGACTTAACATCATCAATCGACTCTTCGGCCTGATCTTAGCTGCCATTGCCGTTGAGATAATGGCCAATGGACTTAAGCAGCTATTCCCAGTGCTGACTGGTTAGACTGCCACCATACAAAAAGAAATTTCGTGTCTCAGCCTTTTTCAGATAACCAGTAAAAACCAAAACCGCGTATCACGACAGTATCTTTGAATGTATCGGGTGATTGCCCTGTGTACAGATCAATCATACCTCCGCCCTGTACGCCACCGAACCAATTTTGGATATTGTTCATGTCAAGATGCTGTGGTCTCGAATCGAAATTTGCCACCACAAGCACCCGCTCAGAGGGCTTGGTAAGACTATACCGACCGAAGACAAATAAATGCGGATTTTCAACTTCGATAAGTTCACGATTATTGAAATCAGCAAACACCTCAATCTCCTTACGCACAGCAATCATTCTTTTTAGCACACTGAATATTTTGTACTCTACGGTACCTGGCGTATTTCTTTTTTCAGCTTTTTTCCAATTAATAGTCGGTCGATGCAGCCAGCGTGAGTCATCACTCTTATGTGGATCATCGATATATGTAAGATCATTCAGTTCACCGAGTTCATCACCGTAGTAGAGTAGCGGTAAACCACCAAAAGACATGATCAAGCTATGCAGCAGTATAATGGTTTCGACAGCATCATCGATTGCCTCAGGATCTTCTTTCTCAATTGCATACTGCAGACCTGCAAGTGATGCCAGTGAACCGGAAATTCGCGCATCGCCATTTTTTTTATTTTCACCAAACGGCATGCCCCTAGCATGTGAGTCGGAAAATTTACCTGTGTAGTAATCGATTAAAAATTTTCTATGCTCATTGGGTTTATAACCAACGAGTTGAATATCGCTATCGTCAAAACCCAGTCCTATATCATCATGGCAACGTATATAATTAAACCATGTCGCCCCCTCCAGTTTAACCGGTAGGCTTTTAATACCTTGGTTGAGCAGCTTTGCATTTTTAGTTGCTACCGCATCCCATAACAGCGCCATATAGGTAGCGTTGTAAGCAATCTCACATTCTTTTGCGATGACCGCATCCTCACCAAAGTATTTCGCCACTTCAACTGGTGCAACAATCGCTTCAGCAATAAATAGGACACCCGGTGCAGTAACCTGACAACAGTCTTTCATCAATTGCAGAATCAAATGTGCTTCACGCTCGTTCTGGCAGGTGCTACCAATTTTTTTCCACAAAAATGCCACTGCATCCAAACGCAAGATGTCCGCGCCTTTGTTAGCCCAATACAGAATAATGTCCAGCATTTCAATAAACACGGTTGGATTGCTGTAGTTGAGATCCCACTGGTAATTATTAAACACCGTCATCACCCAGCGGCCCATTTCTTCATCCCAAGTAAAGTTACCGGGTGATGTCTCAGGGAATATTTCCGGCATGTTTTGCTCAAACATGTCGGGGACGTTTCGTGTTTCAAAAGTATAATAATAATCTTGGTAAACCGGATCGCCAGCTTGGGCACGCTGTGCCCACTCATGTTCGTTAGAGGTGTGATTGACAACGACATCCAGTACTAACAGGATATCGCGCTGTTGCATTTCATCGGACAGTTCTTTGAGATCTTGCATATTGCCGACGCGCGAATCAATGTCTCTAAAATCACTCACTGCATAGCCACCATCACTGTGCCCATCTGGGCAACGCATGATTGGCATAATGTGCGCAAGATTAATGCCTAGTTCTTGTAAGTAGCCGAGGTGCTTTCGTACACCATTAAGGTTACCTGCAAAACCATTACTGTAGAGCGCCATCCCTACCCATTCCTGACTAAGAAACCAGTTATGGTCTTTTTCACGCTCTATATCTAGCTTCTGTAATTTTTCAGGACGATTAATGTACTGACGCGCCAATGTCTCAACAAGATTAAGAGCCTGTTGATCAAAGTCATCTCTATCACCATAGAGCCTTTCAAACAGCGAATGTATTGCGTAGAAATTTGCACCTAAGCGCGTGTAGAAATGACGTAGATCCTGTTTACTGATCTCAGTCTTTAAATTATTAAGAATACTATTTAGTAATGAATGGGAAACTTGTTCGTACATTCTATTTCTTCCGATTATCCAATATCAATACGATACATTTTCTATACCATAGTGTAAAAGGCTCATTAACTAAAGGACTTATAAAATTCTGGGTCAGTCGATATTGCCCCTCTCAGGCCAACAACCGCGCTGGCAAAGTCCTGCGCAGCATTGACCGTTTCTGCTATTGTCCAGCCAGCGATTAGGCCATGAAGAAAAGTCGCCGTAAAGGCATCACCTGCGCCGACAGTGTCAACAAAATGTACTGCTGGAGATGGTTTGACTTGATGCACCTGTCCTTGCCGGGTACGCACAACGGCACCCTCTTCGCCATACGTTACAACAAGGATATCAATTTCATATTCTTCCTGAAATTGTGCCAAGTCGCGGTCACGGTTCTTTATAACAATACCTAACTGGGTAAGCTCATCATGGTTTAATTTCACCCAACGAGCCTGTTTGATCCAGCCGAATACATCGTCGACCTGCCACCATGGTTGACGTAAATTGACGTCTAAAAATATAGACAAATGTGCGTTGGCAACAAGCTTATTAAAAGCACTGCGCGCAACAGGGTTACGTAAGGCAAGCGAGCCATGATACAAAATTCCATCGTTAATCTGTGGAATAATGTCTCCATTAATAAAGTCATAAGCACAATCAGGGGTAATACTGTACGTTGGTTCATTATCTTGTATCGTGACTTCCACGCGGCCGGTTGGGTGCTTCGCATCTATTTGCACCCCGCTGTTATCCATACCCCATGATGCCATCGCTCGCAAAACATCTTTACCATGGGAATCATCACCTATACTCGAAATAAGACAAGGCTGATCACCAAATGCCTGAAGGTGCCAAGCAACATTAAACGGCGCACCGCCCAATACTTCGTGACCATCGGGAAAACAATCAATCAGTGTTTCACCAAATACTGTGACTGCTTGTTTATCACTCATAATAAAAACCTGCCTGTTTTAGCTGGTCACGAAATGCCGGCGCTAAATGATATATCCCCTCTAGAACACCGGCAGCATAGTTACCATTCATGTTCGTGTTTTCACCCGTGGCAAGATAAAGCCTATCGTGATGATTATTTTCTTTTGACTGTGCCCGTGCTGTCTGACGAACGTCCTCTGCAGCATTGGCGACGAGGATAGACGGCACGGCGCTCACTAGAACCGATAAGTCATTACCACTGTCGCCAGCAAAAATCACTTCATCAATGGTATAGCCAAGCTGTTCGCGAAGGAAATCAATTGCCTGTAATTTACTGGCACTGCATGGCAATATGTCTAACAACCCTACAGATTTTTCCTCATCAATACTCCACACTAGGTTTGCTTTAACAAAAAATTTATCAAGTCGAGTTTTTATTTTAAGAAGTAAGTCTTCTATTTCTACATCCAGTGACACGTAGTAACTTAATTTGTGTCTGTTCTGTTTGCTCTGTTCCTGCGCTTGCAACGGCAGAAGATCATTTAACAGCTTATTTATTTGTTCGTGATTATGGCCATTCCAATCTTTATCTATCGACACTTCCCATGCATCCAGAACATTCCACTGTTGATCGTTAATCTGGTAGATTCTGGTGCCGACATCAGAAATAGTATAATCAGGCTGAGGTAATGCAAAATCGTTAATCGCTTGCTGCACCAATTCTTGATGACGTCCAGTGACATAGACAAGCATGACATTAGGCTGTTTGCAAAACTCAGAAAAAGCCTCATGTGCGTACTGATGTTCAGTTTGAACACCATTAGGAATAATCGTCCTGTCCATGTCTGTACACAGTAGTAATCTTGACGCTTGCATGCAATTAACCAACATCCTCTATGTCTTTATCGTCACTAAAAAAACCATAGTGCTCGAGCGCTTCAAGTATGCCATCCGCAAATGGCTTACCAGCAAAATATATCCTTTCTACATCAGCAAGTTGCGAAAGTTCTTCATGATGACGATTGGACACGACCGCAGCAAGAGTGTTGCCGCGCATCATATCTTCATCAGCACCTGAACCACCTGCAACAAAAATACAATGCAGCGGAATTTGCCAGCGATCTGCAACGTAACGTAGCGCTAGACCTTTAGAAGCCCTTGATGGAAGTACATCGAGGTACTGACCAAAGGCAACGTGAATGTGCACCGATTGTTCTTCATGATGAAGCAGACGTTGAATCTCTTCTATATCTGCAATATCTGGGTCTATATAATAACTGAGCTTGAAACGACTAAATTCTGATCGTGGCTGCCGTTTCAATCCAACGACATTGTCCAATATCGCCCTCACCTTATGCGGTAGCCAGTGATAGTCGATATGTCTTGCCCATGCGATATCTGCCGCCAGTTTAGGGGCGTAGTAAATCTCAGTCCCTCCGCTGGTGATTAAAATATCTGGCTCTGGTATTTTGTATTTTTTCATTAACCTCAGCGCAGCATCCATTCTCCGCCCTGTCGCAATGATAAACATTGTTGTCTTTCGATGTGCTTTCAACAAAACCATTAGACGCTGCAATGCGTCAGCATCACCAGTAAGGTTCTGATCCAGATCACTGACAATTGCGCGGGTACGATATAGCTCAGGACGCCGTTGCACAGGCTTTCTAATTAAAATCTCTGAACGTTGCATAATGGGTGTTACCAAATCCATGTAACGTTTCGCATGTGCATCCCATGAATAATGCTCATGCACACCAGCCAGTCCCTGTTCTGCACACGTGTTCCAAATGTCTTTATTTTCAAGCAGCTTTAGCAAAGCTTCCGAAATACTTGACGGTTCAAGTGGGTCGATGAGAAATCCATTATGACAATTTCCGATAATATCTTTGGGACCACCATCTTCTGTCGCGACGATCGGCAGACCTGATGCGGCGGCTTCAATTAAAGTTAGGCCAAATGGTTCAGTCAATGCCGGATTAACAAATACGCCTCCCGATGCTGCAGTAATACGATAGAATAGTGATACGTCATCACGTTGATGATGTTTTGGCAGTGAAACTTTACTGTAGATATCATAGCGATCAACTGCCACAAGTAAGTCATGAAAAACATCACGCGCGCCATCTTCAAGATCATCAATGTCATCACGATTGCCGGCGATAATGATTAAATTTGCCATCGTTTGTAATCTTTCTGACTGACCATAAGCTTCAATCAAGGCCGTAATATTTTTACGCTCATCCGGTCGTGATAAAGCAAGAATGATCGGTTTATGCGAATCCTTCAAATGACGAACTATTTTTTCAAACAAAGGGGATGCAAGCTCATCACCTTTCGGCGGTGTAAACTGATTTACATTCGTTCCCGGCGGCACCACTCGCATTTGTTCTGGTTGGTAATGATCATAAAGCTCGTACTGTTCTTCAATCTCCTGATGCGTACTGGTGATAACACGTTCTGCCGTGTCCAGTGTTATCTCTTCAGCCTCAATACGGCGTGTCATGTTATAGCGTTCCTCCACCTCTTTAGATGAAAGACCGCTCGCTAGAAGATGGTGGCGTTTTACACGTCCAAGAGAATGACCGGTATGAATCAAGGGGAGACCGAGCTGATTTGCTAATCGCGTGCCAACGTAACCTGCATCCGCATAATGACTATGAATGATATCTGGAATGAGCGCGTTTTCCCGAAAATAAGAAGCAACATTATCTGCAAAAGCATCCAGATGATCCCACAATTGTTCCTTAGCTATATATTCATCAGGCCCAGCATTTATTCGCACAATCTGTAATTTTTCAGAAATTTTTTCAATTGGCTTGGCATAATTTTTTGAGACAGCTTCATCTACTACGCAACGTGTGATGAGATCAACCTGGCGTACATCCGGGCGTCGTGCCAGTGCCTGCGCCAATTCCACTACATAGAGTGTTTGCCCACCTGTATCGGCATCACGACCGAGCTCCAGGTTTTTTCCACGGATCAAACCATGAATACTCAGCAAGGTAATATACATACCACCTTCAGAACCATTCACTTCAACACTTCCCTATTTACTGTTTTGATTACCATTAATGTAATTAGTAACATATTTAGCGAACAATTTCTTGGACATAACACTCAAAAAAAGTTTTTAGATGATTAATTGAACTGTTCTCGAGTGATCTCCGTAGCCTGCAACTGCTTTGCGTTAATAATTTCCAAAGCAGTCTCTCTGCCAACAATGATATTTTCTTCAGGTATATGTTTTAGAACATCCAACCGGCCAAGACGTTGTAGCGCTTGTTCTTTAGTTGTTACGATATAAACTGAATTCCCTTCACTAACCATTTCAAGGATAGATTCTTCAAGCGCTAA
>Ga0316205_10002257_pt1 | contig 20599 bp, 16 predicted proteins | sample 3monthpyrite_MG_FD_204941 | JGI IMG/M metagenome (GOLD analysis project Ga0316205, IMG submission 204941) | Microbial mat bacterial communities from mineral coupon in-situ incubated in ocean water Damariscotta River, Maine, United States -... | ecosystem: Environmental > Aquatic > Marine >... | reverse complement strand
CGCACGCTCTACATCCTCGATGAACCCACGACGGGTCTGCATTTCGAGGATGTCCGCAAACTGCTCGAGGTGCTGCATGAACTGGTCGATCAGGGCAATACCGTGGTGGTGATCGAGCACAATCTCGATGTCGTCAAAACCGCCGACTGGATCATCGATATCGGCCCCGAAGGCGGCGATGGCGGCGGGCAGATCGTGGCCACCGGCACGCCCGAGGATGTGGCGGGCATCCCTGCCTCGCATACCGGGCATTACCTGGCCCCGATGCTGAAACGGCAGGTCGCCGCCGAATAACGCCACGCCTCCGGGGGGCATCAAATTCCGCTTCTTTGCGCTGAAAATATCCCGGGGTCCGGGGCAGCGCCCCGGCCGGTCGGATTGCGCAGCAATTCGACCTCCCCACCGGCTAGCACCGCACCATCAACCGCTCAAGCCCGTGAAAATGGTAAATATCCGCATAGCGCGGCTGCCCGACCAGCTGCAGCGCCGGACAGCGCTGAAACAACACCTGCAGCGCAATCGCCATCTCCATCCGCGCAAGCGGTGCCCCGACGCAGAAATGCGGCCCCGCCCCAAAGCTCAGATGCGTCGCCGCCGCGCGGCTCGGGTCAAACACTTCCGGCGTATCGTTCACCGCCGCATCGCGCCCGACCGATCCCAGCATCAGCCCGACCTCATCGCCGCGCCGGAACCGGTGACCGAACAGCTCGACCTCCTCATAGACATATCGGGTAAAAAGGTGCAGCGGCGGGTCATAGCGCAGGATCTCTTCGACCAGCGTGTCATCTCCCCCCCGCACGCCCTGTTCCAGACATGCCTTCACACCATTGCCCAGGCTATGCACCGTCGCCTCATGGCCCGCGTTCAACAGTAGGATACAGGTGGTGATCAACTCCTCGGTGCTCAACCGTTCGCCATCCTCTTCCGCCGCGATCAGGCTGGTGATCAGATCGTCACGTGGATCCGACCGCCGCGCCGCAATATAGCCGCGCATGAACTCAACAAAGGCCTCGGTCGCGGCCACCGCCGCATCCTCATCGGCCCGCGTACGGCCCGCCATGTACATGCCCACCATCGCGTTCGACCAACGCAGAAGCTCCGGCCCCATATCCTCGGGCACGCCCAACAACCGCGCGATGATGGTCACCGGCAGGGGTCTGGCATAGGCGTCCAGCAGGTCGAACGCGCCCTCGGGAAAGGCGTCGATCAGATCGTGGCACAGCACGCCGATTCCTTCCTTCAGCCCCGCGATCCGGCGCGAGGTGAAGGCGCGCAGCACCAGCGAGCGCAGCCGTGAATGGCGCGGCGGTTCCAGCTCCAGCATTGAATGCGCCTCGACGGCATAGAACGGGGCCAGGTGATCGGGGATGGCCGGGCGCAATTCCTCGGGCGCTTCGCGGCCAAAGCGGCGGTCGCGCAGGATCGTGTTCACCGCCGCATGCGTGGTGGCGCAGGCCATCTTGTATTCGGACCACCAGATCAGCGGCCCGGCGGCCCGCGCGCGGGCATAGAACGGGTAGGGGTTCTGCACGAACAGGGGATCGGTCGGCGATTGGGACAGCGTTTGCATATTCGGTTTTGCGCCTCAAAATTTCTGTGCCTGCGATGTCCGGCAGTCTGTCTGCCCCGGCACCGGCTTGCAATCGCATGCAGGATTTGACTGGCAACCGCGCCAAGCATCGCTATCGTATCGAGAGCGATTGCAGACAGAAGGAATTTTTCTCATGCGACTATTGAAAACCGGATTTCTGGCCGGGCTTCTGGTCACCGGGCTAGCCACCGGGGCCATGGCGCAGGATGCGCAATGCGGCGCGGGCCTGCCTGCGGGCACATGGATCGGTGGCGATGCAGCCGGCTCGGATATTGCTACCTCTGCCGCCGCCTATGATCTGACCGGCGCGGTGCCGCCGGGCGGCTACCATGTCTCGGGCTTCACGCTTTCCACCTCAGCGCGGGTCCGGGTCGAGGCGGCGGGGCAACAGGGCGGCGATCCGGTGATCGAGCTTTATGACGCCGCCGGCACATTGGTGCTGACCGATGATGACAGCGGCGGCAATTTCGATTCACGTGGCGAGATCACCCTGCAACCCGGCAGCTATTGCCTGGCCACCCGCAGCTATGGCGGCGGGCCGATCACCGCCGATATCCGCGTCGGATTGCTGGAGCATCCGCCGCTGACGCCGGGCTCGGGCGGCTCCAATATCGCGGCCTGCACGACCGACACGCCCGCGATCCTGCTTGGCCGCGGCCCGATAGACCAACTGTCCGACCGGCAGGCGGTGGCGACAAATTCGGTCACCGGCGCGCCCTATTATCGCTTCACGCTCGGTTCTGCGACGCCTGTTACCATCCGCGCCACCAACCCGCGCGCCGATCCCTATATCTACATCTATGACGGCAATGGCGGCCTGATCGGTGAAAATGACGATTATAACAACCTGAATTCCCGGGTCGATTTCACCGATCCGCTGCCTGCGGGCAGCTATTGCATCGGCATGCGCGCGCTGTCCGATCCGAACCTGCCGGTCGAGGTCAGCGTGGCTGTATTCTCGGAATCCGAGATGATGCGCGATCTCTATGCCACCGGCGAGGCAAGCCCGCCGCCCGATGGCCGGACCTATCCGGTCGTGGCGCTCGGCGCACTCGACACGCGGCTGGTGCGCGACGGCACGGTCGGCTCCGATGCGGTCTGGCATTCCTTTACCGTGCCTGCCGCGGGCCTCGTGTTGATTGACGCTGTGGGCCTCGGCAATTCAGATCCGGTGATTTACCTGTTCGACGATCTGGGCCGCGCCGTGGCCCGCAATGACGATTCGAACGGCACGCTCAACTCCCAGATCGCCGCCCGTGTTTCCCCCGGCACCTATATGTTGGGCGTGACGCAGTATCACGGAGAAAACGGTGTGATCCGCGTGGCCATCGAACGGTATGTTCCGGCGAGGTAAGCCCCCCAGATACCAAACAGGCCGCGCCCGGTTTCGGGTGCGGCCGTTTTCTTAGGGATGTCGTATCTGAATGCGAAGTGGACCGCTGGCCCGTTACTCAAGATCAGGTCGAATTTAGACCAAAAATCCGCGACTTCACGCAGGTCTGAGCATTCCGCAAACCAATCAATATATCGCCCCCCATGATTTCGTAGATGCTCAACATCTCTCTATTGCCAATGGGCGTATTGACCAGAAGCGCCCGCCGCCCCATCTGCCGGGCGGCTCCAACTCAGGCGTCGATGATGGCCCTGATTACTGGCGCGGTGTCAGCACCGTCACGCCGATATTGCCCGCCGCGGCCAGCTCATTGTCCAGCGACATTGGAATATATTCGCCGCGCCGCCACAGCTCTCCGAGATTGTCGTAGTAGCGGCTGAGCGGATGGCCCGATTGGCCGGTGGCGGTGATGAAAACGGAACTGTCGGGATCGGCGAAATCATAGACCCCGCGATAGCCCGCGCCCTGCACGTTCTGAAACGGATTGGGCAGCGTTCCGGATGTGGCACCGCGATTGAGCGTGTTATCCCCGCCCGAGGTCGATTGCCGGATATTGACCGCCCATCCCAACAGCCGCGACTGGCCCAGAACGGGGTGCTCCTGCACCGCGACATGGGCATCGCCCCATTGCCAGGACGTGATGTTGTCGCCATAGCGATCAATCAGGAATTGCAGCGCATCATCCAGCGCCAGCCGGGCGATATCGGTGCAGCTTTCGATAATGGTCGATTGCCGGATATCGCACCAGGCCGAGGCCCCGTCGACATCGCGATAGACGCGTTCGACAAAGATCGGCTCCAATCGCTGGAACGCGCTGGCCAGAGGGCCCAGATCGTCCTGCACCAGGCGCTGCTGCAAAAACCGCATCCAGGCGGCATAGATCAACGGCTCGGGCAGGTGCTCGTCCATCTCACCATTCCAGGCCGCCAGCAGGTCCAGCGCCTCCTGGCGGCGCGCCTCGACCGATCCCGGTGCGGCGGCCCCCGAGGTGAACCACAGCTCGCGGCCCACCAGCGGCAGCAGGGTGCGCGCGGCGGGCGAGACCGTATCGAGTTGGGCCTCGATGAAACTGTCGCGGGTATGAACCTCGCGCGATTGCATCAGTGTCTCCCACCGCGTCACGCGCTGCGTATCGCCCCAGTTAAAGCTCATATTCAACGGGAAATCTCGGTCCACGATACGGTTATTGGTGTTGCCCAGAATGCCGCCCGGCGGGTCCACGAAACGCGGATTGGCGAAATATTGGACCGTCCCCTGCCAGCGGTTGCCTGCGATCCAGCCGGGCGACGGAATGCGCCCCTGGCTTTGATGTTCCTGCAACCGCCACGGCATGCGCCCAATCACCTGCATCGCAACCCGGTCGGCGGTGGCCAGCGTCAGAACCTGGCTCGGTGCCACGAAATATTCGCCAGCCGCCTGCGCCGCTTCGATGGTCTGCGCCTGCATCAACTCGCGCCCGGCGCGCATTGTGGTGTTCTGATCGGTCAGCGCCGTCCAGGCCATCGACATGACGGAGCCGGCCGGTGTGATGGTGCCCAGGTTCCATTGATTGCCGGGTATGACGGGGCCGTTTTCGGTTGACCGCAAGGTGATGGTAATCGGGGCGGCATCGGCGACCTGAATGATCGAGCGGCGGGTTTCGAACGCGGCCCATCCGTCAGGCGTGCGGTATTGTTCCGGGTTGTCGGGGTTCACCTGCTCAACATAGAGATCGATATCGTCCATATAGGACGAGGTCAGCCCCCATCCCAACACATCGCTGCGCCCGACCATGATCAGCGGTATGCCGGGAATGCTGCCGCCGATGACGCCGCCGGAGCTTAGCTCCATCCGTGCCAGATACCAGATCGTGGGCGCGGTCAGCCCCAGATGCGGATCATTGGCCAAGAGGCTGGCGCCCGTGGCCGACCGGCTGCCCGCCGCGGCCCAGGCGTTCGATGCCCCGGCCAGACCCTGCACCGAGCCGGGGAAAAGCGGGTCGCGCGGCAGGATCTCGGTATTTTCGGCAAAGCGCGGCAGATCCGGAAACAGGGCGGCGTATTCGGGCAGCTCGGCCACCGCGGCACCAACCGGATCGGGCAGGATATCGGCCAGCCGGGCGGGATCGTTCAGCGCCAGAGAGGCGCGCGCGCGCAGCACTTCGGCCTCCTGTTGTCCGGTCATTTGCAGCGCCAACAGGTTCATGATGGCAATCGAATCGGCCGGCCGCCACGGCGCGATCTCGGGCGAAAACAACAACAATTCGGGCGCACCCCGGCCAAGCGCCTCTTCGGCGACCAGTTCCAGCCAGGCATTCACACCGGCCGAATAGGCTTCCAGCATGGCCAAAGTCTCGGGGTCCTGGGCGGCGACCGACCGGTTGGCATAGCCGTAAAGATCCAGCCGGCGCAGCAACGTGTCGGCCTGCACCGTGCGCTGTCCGAACAGCTCCGACAGGCGCCCCTGCACGGTGCGCCGCATCATCAGCATCTGCCACAGCCTGTCCTGGGCATGCACAAATCCCAGGCCGTAATACACATCCTGATCGCTTTCGCCGTAGATATGCGGCACATTCGCGTTTGAGCGTACAATCTCAAGGCGCCCCTGCAGCCCCGGCACGCTCCACTCTGCGTCATAATCGGGGATCGAGCGCGAAAACACCCAATAGGCCACAAGCACACCGGCAACCGACAGCGCCAGAGCCACGGAAACGATACGGATCATCCAGCGCAGAAAAACGGCCATGTCCTGCCTTCGATTGTGGACAGAGTGGGAGAAAACAGGCCTGACCCTATCGCGCCCTGCGGGCCTTGCAAAGAGAAGAGGCGACCCAAAAGCCGCCCCATTCGCAGATCAGGCCGTTTGCGAGATCATGGCAGGATGCGGCTATAGCGCTGGCCTTCCAGCGTCGCCCCGGCAATCAGCCCCGCCTGGCCGAACACCACGCCAATGACGGGGCTCAACAGGCTGGTGGTATCGGTGCCCAGATTGGCCCCCTGCCGGTTCAGGGCATATTCGATATCGGCCCCCACGGCCCAACCCGAGGAATAGCGGAAATCGCGCAGCGATTCCTCGGTCATGAAAAACAACGCATGGGCATATTGCTGTGCCCCGATCTGAAGCCCGAAGGTCGCCGAGGCCGAGGAATAGTAATCGACCGTGGCACCGTTGATGCGCAGCGCGCCGCGTCCATAGCCCGCACCCAGACCGAACCCGGCCTCGGTGATAAGCGGCATGACCAGCACGCCTTCTGCATCATCGGTCAGTTCGCGGGTGCCGGGAATGTTGGCATACATAAAGTTAATCGCGCTGTCGACGCGGGCGTCGATGCGCTCGCCTGCGTTTGAACCGATGCCATTGCCACAGGCCGCCAGCGGAAGGATGGCGGCCGTGCCGAGAATAAGGTTGCGCCTGCTCAGGGTGCTCATGATTTGGGACCGCCTGTGTTATTGCTCAATGGAGTGGGCGTTATTTCGCCCTTGATGCGCAGGATACGCAGGTTTTGCGGGTCTGTCATCCCAGAACCACAGCATCTTGCGGGTTTTCGCCTATTTCAAGGGTTTGTCAGCCCATGGCTGCGGCGGCTTTCTTGCCGGTCCGGTTTCCAGCGCCGATGCACCCAGAACCATTGTTCGGGCCGCGCCCGGACCTGCGCGCTGAGGCTATCCATCAGATCGCGGGTCATCGTGGTGGCATCGGAATGGGCAACTGGGGCCTCTACGAGCACGTCGAAATCAAGGCCGTTTTCCAACCGCCTTGCATAGATCGGAATGACCAATGCATTGAATTTCAGGGCTATTTCACCCACGGACAGGGCCGTTGGCGCGGGCTTTCCCAAAAAGTCGACAATCGCCCCATCGCCATAATACTGATCGATCAACAGCGCCCCATGGCCGCCTGCCCGGACATGGCGCATGAACCCGGCAAGACCGCGGCGCCCGCGCGAAAAGGCGGGCCCGCCCGCGGCCTCGATGGTGCGCACGTAGTGATCGTTGAACCAGGCATTGTTCATCGGACGATAGAGCCCGCCAAGTGCAAAACCGCGCACATTCATCGCCACGCGCGCCGCCTGGTAATTGCCGAAATGGCCGGAAACAAACAAGATCGGTCGGTTTTCAGCCAGCGCCGCCTGCGCCGCAATCAGCCCGGGCCCGTGCACCTGCCAATCCCGTGCGCGGGTCTGTTGGTCATCGGTGGCGTAGTTTTCGATCACGGTGCGACCAGCATTGTCCAGCACTTTGCGGGCGATGGCGCGGCGCTCGGCCATGGGCATCTCGGGCCAGATATAGGCCAGATTTTCGCGTGCCCGGCGTAAATATCCCGTCATGGGCCCGATCACCGCGCGCGCCAGCCAACCCATCAACGGAACCCGCACCGGGTGGGGCAACAGCAGCAGCACGCCGATCACCACCCGCAACAGGCGGTCCACCAGCCAGTTGCCCAAACTGCGGCTTTGTTTTTCAGGGTGGGCCATGGGCAGGGCGGAACCATCGTCAGGAAGGGGCAGGGGTCGGTTCCACAGGCTTAATGCGCCACACGCCCCATCACAACCGCTTCATTCGGTCCGGGCGGCCATCGCCTCGATCTGGCCACGCATCCCATCCAGCGAAAACCCTGCGGCATTGCCGGCGGCAAGGATGGCATCGGTCTCCATCTGGCCGGCCTGGGAAAAGGCCCACATCACCGCCGACCGCATACCCGAGGCGCAATAGGCCACGACCGGACCCTCGGCGGCCTCGAGTGCCGCCGCCTGTTCCTCGACATTGTCCAGCGTCATCGCGGCCCCCTTGACGGGGTTATAGACAAACCCGATGCCGGCAGCGTCGGCGGCGGCCTGCATCGCGCTGGCCTGCAAATCGGCGGGGTTTTCGGCATCGGGGCGGTTGCAGATCACCAGGCGCACACCCTGGTCGGCCAGAGCAGCCATGTCGCCGGGGGCCAGTTGCGGCCCGATCATGTAGTCTTTGGTAAGCGGGCGGAGGTCCATGTGTTGCGGTATCCTGTCTGCGGCGGTCTGAGTGGAGAAACCCTGCAGTTGTCGTGCAGGAAAGAAAAGAAGAAACCGTTATCTTCGTGGACATCACCCCGATCAGAGCTTGTCGATCGGCACTTTCAGATAGGTAGTGCCATTATCTTCGGCAGGCGGCATCTGACCGGCGCGCATATTCACCTGCAACGAGGGGATGATCAGCTTGGGCATGCCAAGCGTGGCATCGCGCGCTTCGCGCATGGCTACGAAATCCTCCTGCGAGGCCCCGCCACCGATATGCACGTTTCGCGCCTTATGTTCGGCAACGGTGGCCTCCCAGGCAAATTCATCGCGCCCTGGGGCCTTGTAATCATGGCCCACGAAAATCCGGGTCTCATCGGGCAGGGTCAGGATTCTCTGCACCGAATTGAACAGCTCTTCGGCCGATCCGCCCGGGAAATCGCAGCGCGCGGTGCCGAAATCGGGCATGAAAACGGTATCCCCGACAAAAGCCGCATCGCCGATCACATAGGTCATGCAGGCAGGCGTGTGGCCGGGCGTGTGCAGCACATCGCCGCGCAGCTGGCCGATATGAAAACTGTCGCCATCGCGAAACAGCTGGTCGAACTGGCTGCCATCGCGCTGAAATTCGGTGCCTTCATTGAACACTTTGCCAAACACGTCCTGAACCACGGTGATATTGGCCCCGATGCCGATCTTGCCGCCAAGCTGCTCCTGAATATAGGGGGCTGCCGACAGGTGGTCGGCATGGACATGGGTTTCCAGGATCCACTGACACTCAAATCCCTTGTCACGGACAAAGGCGATGATCGCATCGGCCGAGGCGGTGTCGGTGCGCCCCGACGCATGGTCGAAATCCAGCACCGTATCGATGATCGCACAGGCGCTGCCGGTCGGATCATGCACAACATAGGACACGGTATTCGTCGCGTTATCGAAAAAGGCGGTCACATCGGGTCGCATGCCGGAAACTCCCATTCAGTTGTCAAAGTCAATCATACCGAAGACAGATAGGCTCGGGTTTGATCTCGGTCAAGGCCCGCGTGGCACCGTGCGCGCTAGAATTACGCAATGCAAAACCGCAAGGAGGCCCCGATGGTTGATCTCGACACCCGCCGCGCTCAGTTGACCCGTCTGCTGGAGGCGCTCAACAATCAGTTGCATGGCATCGAGGATGAGCTGGAAAGCCATCATAATCGCGATTGGGAAGAGCTTGCGGTAGAGCGCGAAGGCGACGAGGTGCTGGAGGGTCTGGGCAACAAGGGCCAGGCCGAGATACGTCAGATCAAATCCGCGCTGGCCCGGATGGATGCCGGTGAATACGGGTTTTGCGGCACCTGTGGCGGGAAGATTTCCGAAGACCGGCTTGATGTCCTTCCGTTCACGCCGTTCTGCCGCAAATGCGCTCCCTGAAGGGGAGGCAGGGCAACCCTCTGCTGGGGCTTTGGGGGCTGCCATCGCGCGTGACCAGAGACCGGGTGCCGCATTACGACCGGCCCTTGGTCTCATAAATACCGCCCCGACCATCCGGGGCCGCAAACAGGATTAAGACTATGGCGAAAACACCCGAAGAGTTTCAGGAAGACAAGGCCCGCCCCGCGCCCGAGGCCACCAAGGACAGCGTTCCCCGGTTGCAGCCGCGCTGGAAGGATACCACAAAATCCGATGACGATGAGGATGAGCTGTTCAACGACATCCCCGTCTGAGCCTTATCCGTTCAGGATTTCGGCCACGCGCGGCGCGAAATAGCTCAGCACGCCGTCGCATCCGGCGCGCCGGAAACACATCAGGCTTTCCAGCATCGCCTTGTCGCCATCGATCCAGCCATTTGCGCTGGCCGCCCGGATCATCGCGTATTCGCCGCTGACCTGATAGGCATAGGTCGGCGCGCCAAAGGCGTCCTTCACCTCGCGGCAGATATCGAGATAGGGAAGCCCCGGCTTGACCATCACCATATCGGCCCCCTCGCTGAGATCACGCTCGACACAGCGCAGCGCCTCGCGCCGGTTGGCCGGGTCGATCTGATAGGTCTTCTTGTCACCCGTCAGCGCGCCGGACGCCCCGACCGCATCGCGAAACGGGCCGTAAAAGGCGCTGGCGAACTTGGCAGCATAGCTTAGGATGGCGACGTTCTGGTGCCCCTCGGCCTCAAGCGCGGCCCGGATCGCGCCGATGCGCCCATCCATCATATCGGAGGGGCCCAGAATATCGGCCCCCGCGCGCGCCTGCGCCAGCGCCATCCTGACCAGCGCATCCACCGTTTCGTCATTCACGATGGTACCGTCACGCACGATGCCGTCATGGCCATTGGCATTATACGGGTCCAGCGCGATATCGGTCATCACCGCCAGATCGGGCACCGCCTCCTTGACCGCCGCGATGGCGCGGTTGGCGATGTTGCCTGCATCCCAGGCCAGCTCGCAGGTCTCGGTGCGTTCGGCCATGCCGGTATAGGGAAAGATGCAGATCGCCGGAATGCCAAGCCCGTGGGCGTGCTTGGCCGCTGTCACCAGCCGGTCCACCGACAATCGGTGGACGCCCGGCATCGAGGCCACGGGTTCCATGACATCGCTGCCCTCGCGCACGAAAACCGGCCAGATCAGATCGGTCACCGACAGGCTGTTTTCACGCACCAGATCGCGCAGCGCGGCGCGCGCGCGGGGCCGGCGGAACCGGGTCATCGGGTAGGGGGCCTGATTTCGACGCATCGGGGGCAACCTCTGAGATGAAAAACTGTTGCAAATGGGGTGGCATGTTCCCAGGCTTTTCTCAAGGGCTGGAAACCCCCGGCGCACGCGACTAATGTGCGCGAAAATCGCTGGCAGCAGAGGCAGAGCGGCCTTGAACTTTCTCGAACTCGCAACCGAACTGATCGACCTCAGGTCGTTCTCAAACCTGTGGTACTGGATCGCGCTGGCCGCGCTCTGGTCTACCGCCAGCCATTGGGTCATCGGGGTTCCGTTTGACATGGTGACACGCGCCCGGCGCGGGCATGAGCGCTCGGCCCATGACATGCGCGTGCTGGCCGAGGTCAATGTCAGCCGGATCCTGACCATCGTTGAAATATCGGGGCCCTGGCTGGCCGGATTCACCGCGTTCGCGATTGCGGCGCTGAGCGTTCTGGGCTGGGGCTATCGCGTCGAGTTTGCCCAGGCCGTGTTCCTGCTTGCCTTTCCGATGTCGCTGGTCGCGATCCTGACGGTTCACACCGCCCGCAGCCTGCGCGATACCGGATTTGCCGATCTGGGTCGGCGGCTCAGAAACCACCGCATGATGGTGCAGGGGATCGGGGTCTTTTCGATCTTCATTACGGCATTCTGGGGCATGTGGACCAATTTTAACTACGGCGCGCTCGGACTTTAACTTCGCTGGACACATGTCTGATGCATAAAGATAAACAGGTCCTGATGGGCGGCGTGCCCGAAGGCTTTGACGCCACTCGCGTGCTGTCCGAGCTTAAGGCCGGTGCGCCTGTCATCCACATCGCGCGCGATGACAAACGCATGGCCGCCATGGCCACGGCGCTGGCGGTGTTCGATCCTTCGGTGCCGGTGCTGCACTTTCCCGGCTGGGATTGCCTGCCCTTTGACCGGGTCTCGCCCCATGCCGATATCTCGGCCGCGCGCATGGCGACGCTGGCGGGTCTGGCGGCCGGGCTGACGGGGCCCTTCATCCTGCTGACCACGCTCAATGCCGCCACGCAATATGTGCCGCCGCGCGATCTGCTGCGCGGCTCCTCTTTTCTGGCCGTGGTCGATCAACGCATCGACGAAGGTGCGCTGCGCGGTTTTCTGGTGCGCATGGGCTATGCCCAGTCGCCCACCGTGATGGAGCCCGGAGATTATGCCATCCGCGGCGGCATTATCGACGTCTGGCCGCCGGGCCAAACCGCGCCGGTGCGGCTGGATCTGTTCGGCGATATGCTGGATGGCGCGCGCCGGTTTGACCCGGCCACACAGCGCACCACGGAAAAACTGGCCCGCGTCGAGCTGGCCCCGGTTTCCGAGGTCATCCTCGATGACGCCGCCATTGCCCGGTTCCGGCAAAATTACCGCGTCGAATTTGGGGCCGGCGGCAGCGACGATCCGCTTTATGAGGCGGTCAGCGCGGGCCGCAAACATCAGGGTGCGGAACATTGGATGCCGTTCTTTCACGCGCGGCTGGAAACCCTCTTTGATTACCTGCCCGGTGCCACGATCACATTGGATGATCAGACCGAGCCGCAGCGTATCGCGCGGTGGGAAACCATTGAGGATCAATACGATACCCGCAAAACTGCCCTGACCCAGAAGGGCCGGATGGATTCGGTCTACAAGCCGTGCCCGCCCGGGTTGCTGTATCTGGATGAGGCCACCTGGGATGGGGCCGTGGCTGGGCATCGCGTGGTTCAGTTCTCGGCCCTGCCACAGGCGTCGGGCCCCGGTGTCGTCGATGCGGGCGGGCGCATCGGACGCAGTTTCGCACCGGAACGCCTGCAGGAAAGCATCGGCCTTTTCGAAGCGCTGGCCGATCATATCCGCAGCGAACAGAAAACCCGCGCCGTGGTGATTGCCTCTTGGTCCGAAGGGGCCCGCGAACGCCTGCAGGGGCTGTTGGAAGACCAAAAAGTGACGGATGCGTCACTAAAAAATGACATGAGCGTCACTTTTGCGCCGGGCAGCCTCAACTTGGTGGTCTGGCCGCTGGAGCAGGGGTTCACCGGCGCGGGGCTTTGCGTGATCTCGGAACAGGACGTGTTGGGCGACCGCCTGATCCGGCCAAAGCGCAAGACAAAGCGCGCCGAGAACTACTTGACCGAGGCCCAGAGCCTCAGCGCCGGTGACCTCATTGTGCATGTCGATCACGGCGTCGGGCGCTATATGGGGCTTGAGACGGTGACGGCGATGGGCGCGCCGCATGAATGCATTGCGCTGGAATATGCCGGTGGCGACCGTCTGTTCCTTCCTGTTGAAAACATTGAGCTTCTCAGCCGTTATGGCCATGAAGAAGGGCTCTTGGACCGGCTTGGCGGTGGGGCCTGGCAGGCCAAGAAGGCGAAGCTCAAGGAACGCATCCGCCAGATCGCCGACAAGCTCATCCGCGTCGCCGCCGAACGCGAATTGCGCCACGCGCCGGTGGTCGAGCCGCCGGGCGATATGTGGGAGGCGTTCGCGGCGCGGTTTCCCTATGAGGAGACCGACGATCAGCTGTCGGCCATTGCCGATGTGATGGACGATCTGGCCCGTGGCCGACCGATGGATCGTCTGGTTGTCGGCGATGTCGGATTTGGTAAAACCGAGGTTGCGATGCGTGCCAGTTTTGTCGCCGCCGCCGCCGGAATGCAGGTCGCGATCATAGCGCCCACCACATTGCTGGCACGCCAACACGCCCAGACATTCGCAGAACGATTTCGTGGATTTCCGATCAATGTCAGGCAGTTATCGCGCTTTGTTCCAGCAAAGACGGCCAGCGACACCCGCAAGGGTCTGGCCGATGGCAGCGTTGATATCTGCATCGGCACCCACGCGCTTTTGGCCAAGGGCATCCGCTTTGCCAATCTCGGGCTCTTGATCATCGATGAGGAGCAACGCTTTGGCGTAACTCATAAGGAACGGCTCAAGGAAATGCGCTCGGACGTGCATGTTCTGACGCTCTCGGCCACGCCGATTCCGCGCACGCTTCAGATGTCGCTCTCTGGCGTGCGCGACCTAAGCCTGATTGGCACGCCGCCGGTCGATCGTCTGGCGATCCGGTCCTATGTCAGCGAATTTGATGCCGTGACGATCCGCGAGGCGCTGCTGCGTGAACATTACCGCGGCGGGCAGAGCTTTTACGTCGTTCCACGCATCGAAGATCTGCCCGAGATCGAGGCCTTCTTGCGCGATCAGGTGCCCGAAGTGAGCTATGTCGTGGCCCATGGCCAGATGGCGGCGGGCGCGCTGGATGACCGCATGAACGCGTTCTATGACGGCAAATATGACGTGCTTCTGGCCACCACGATCATTGAAAGCGGCATCGACATTCCGACCGCCAACACGATGGTGATCCACCGCGCCGATATGTATGGGTTGGCGCAGCTTTACCAGATCCGGGGGCGGGTTGGGCGTTCCAAAACAAGGGCTTATGCCTATCTGACCACAAAGCCGCGCAAGAAACTGACGCCTTCGGCGGAAAAACGGCTGCGCGTTCTGGGCAGTCTCGACAGCCTGGGCGCGGGCTTCACCATTGCCAGCCAGGATCTCGATATTCGCGGCGCGGGAAATATCGTCGGCGAGGAGCAATCGGGCCATGTCCGCGAAGTCGGGTTCGAGCTTTATCAATCCATGCTGGAGGAGGCGATCGCGAAGATCCGCTCCGGTGACATGGAGGGGCTGACCGATGAGGGCGGTGCCTGGGCCCCGCAGATCAACCTGGGCGTGCCGGTGCTGATCCCGGCCGATTACGTGCCCGATCTGGATGTGCGGCTGGGGCTCTATCGCCGTCTCAGCCAGTTGACCACCAAGGTCGAACTGGAAGGCTTTGCCGCCGAGTTGATCGACCGGTTCGGCAAGCTGCCGCGCGAGGTCAATACCTTGCTGTTGGTGGTGCGGATCAAGGCGATGTGCAAGCGGGCGGGCATTGCTCGGCTGGATGGCGGGCCACGCGGCGCGACGATCCAGTTTCATAATGATAAATTCAGCAATCCCAAGGGACTGGTGGAGTTTGTTCACGCGCAAGACGGGCTGGCCAAGGTGCGCGACAACAAGATCGTGGTGCGCCGGGATTGGAAGAAGGACGCCGACAAGATCAAGGGGGCCTTTGCCATTGCCCGCGATCTGGCCGAGAAGGTCGTGCGGAAAGCCTAGCGCCCTTCGCGTGGCAAATGGCGGGCCAGCCCATAGGCGAGCGCACAGAACACCGATATCGCGCCCACCAGCGGCACCGGCGTGCCATTGAAAAAGAGCCCGATCACAGCCCCCAGAGAGGCCCCGAAAAGGGTCGAGATCGCGCCCATCACCGAAGAGGCCATGCCCGCGATATGGCCCATCGGCTCCAGCGCCAGCGCATTCAGATTGCCAAGCGTGAAACTGGTGGCGGCAAACATTGCGGCGGTCCAGATCAGGAAAATCCAGAAACTGCTGCTGCCGGGTAAGGCACCACTAAGAAATATCACAAGCGCCAGCACCGACAGGATGGCCTGCACCCCCAGGGCGGCGCGGATCAATGGGCGCATGCCAAGGCGCACCACGAGTGCGGCGTTAATGAGCGGCGGAAAGGCGGAACTGATGGCGATGGCACCAAACCAGAGCGGAAAACTGTCGCCGCGCCCGTAGGTGATGTCGAAAACCGGCTGCACGGAACTGAGCGTGCCGAACAGCATGGCGAAAATCAGGATCTGGATCACGGTCGACATCATCACCTGGCGGTGGCGCAGAACCTCGATCAATGCGGCCTTGAGCGTGGCACCGTTCAGCGCGCGCCGGTCGGGTGGCGGCAGCGTCTCGGGTTGGCGCAGCGCCAGCCAACCGATGGAAACGGCCGAAAAGAGCAGGAATGCAAGGAAGATCGCGCGCCAGCCAAAAGCCGCGATGATGCCCGCGCCGATCAGGGGGGCAATGGCGGGAAAGGCCATGAAAACCAGCATCGCGAAGGACACGACCCGCGCCATTTGCCGACCCGCATAGAGATCGCGCACCATGGCCAGCGACACGATACGCGGGCCTGCCGCGCCCAGCCCCTGCAACACGCGCGCCGCCAGGATCAGCTCAAGCGTTGGCGCGAAATAGGCCAAAACCGCGCCGATGACATAAAGCCCCGCGCCTGCAAAGATGATGCTGCGGCGCCCGAACGCATCAGACAGCGGTCCGGCCACAAGCGTGCCCGCGCCCATGCCGAACACGAACGAGGTCAGGATAAGCTGCGCGTTATTGGGGGCGTCGGGGCTAAGCTCGGCCGCGATCTCGGGCAGCGCGGGCAACATCGCGTCGATGGAAAACGCGATGGTGGCAAACATCACGCCCATCAACGCGATGAATTCGCCCTGGCTCAGACGTTTGGGGGCGGTGGCAGTGGCGGTGTCGGTCACTCCTGCGCCTGCATCTGTTCGGTGATCTCGGCGATCACCTTGGCCCAGATCTCAGGCGGTTGTGCGCCGGACAGCGCGTGTTGATTGGCCACGATGAAACAGGGCACACCTGTGACGCCGCGTTGACGGGCATGGGCATCGCGGGCGCGGATATCGTCAGCGTCGGCATCGCTGTCCAGCAGCCGTTCGGTCATGGCGCGGTCAAGCCCCACGGCCTCGGCGATATCGGCCAGCACGCCCGCATCGCCGATATCGCGGCCTTCCTGAAAATAGGCCCTGAAAAGTGCCGCGACCATCGGCGTCTGGCGCTCCTCGAGCCCGGCCCAGTGGATCAGGCGATGTGCGTTCAACGTGTTGGGCGTGCGGGCGATGCCTTCGAAATTGATGTTGAGCCCGGCGGCCTCGGCGGTTTCGACCACCGGCGCATAGGCGCGCAGGGCCCCGTCCTTGCCGCCGAACTTGGCCTCAAGATATTCGCGCCGATCCATGCCGCCCGCCGGCATGTCGGGGTTCAGTTGGAACGGGTGCCATTCAACGGTGAACGGGTGATCGCCTGCCGCCTCAAGCGCGCGGTCGAGATGGGCCTTGCCGATGAAACACCAGGGGCAGATCGGATCGGAGATGATATCGAGCTTGATCATTGCGGGCCTTTCAGGAGCGCGGCAAGCGCCTTGCGGTTGAGTTTTCCGTTGCCGCCGCGCGGCAGGGCGTCAAGGCGCGCATAAAGCCTTGGTTGCTTGAAACGTGCAAGGCAGGTTTCTGCGTGCTGGCGCAGGGTGGGCTCTGCAATCGCGCTGGTATGGGCCAGCGCGATGATATGGGTATCGGGGCGGATTTCCACCGCGATGGCGGCGCAGTCTCCGGCGATAGGGGCAAAGGCGCGCTCGATCTCGGCGGGGGAGACGCGAAACCCGCCCGCGTTCAGCATGTCGTCGCGGCGGCCATGATAATGCACCGCGCCTCTGCTGTCGCGATGCACCATGTCGCCGGTTTCAAACCAGTCGCCCGTCAGGGGTAGGCGGGGGGGGCCGCCCTCAAGATATCCCAGCATCAGGCCGGGATCGTCGCGGTGGATGGCGAGCGTGCCGGTTTCACCGTCGGGCAATGGCTGACCGGCCTCATCCAGCACCGCGATGCTCCGCCCCGGTTGCGCAAACCCAAGCGTTTCGGGTGGCGCAGGGCGGTCCGGGCTGCCCGAGAGGAAGGTGGAACATTCCGACAGGCCCAATGCCTCATGGATCGCGGTGCCGGTGGCGCTGGCCCAGGCGGCGCGCAGCGGATCGGGCAGCTTTTCACCCGCTGACAGGCCATGGCGCAGCTTGGGCATCGCGGGCAGGGGCGCGCGCAGCATTTGCCGGTAAACGCCGGGGGCGGCGGCGAAAATCGTCGCGTCATGGCGTTTGAGCAGCAGCGGCAGCGCCTGCGGTGGCGTGCCCGGCGCGGGGATCAGCGCGGTCGCCCCGATCGCCCACGGATCGAGCAGCCCGGTGCCAAGCGTGAAGGTCCAGTTGAAAGCCCCGGCATGCAGCAGCCGGTCGCTCTCGCGCACCCCATACCAGCCGTCCCACATCATCCGACGCGCCCAGACCGCGCGATGGGCATGGGCCACGGCGCGCGGTTGGCCGGAGGTGCCTGAGGTAAAGATCAGATAGGCCAGCCGGTCGGGATCGCCCATCGCGTATTCAACGGGTGGGTGGTCTGCGAGGGCACCCATATCGGTGATCACATCGCAGGGGGCGGGGTCGGGCAGGGCGATGCCCTCCTCCGCCAGGATCAGGCGCGGCGCGATGGCGGGGATCAAAGCGGTGATCTCGGGCGTGGTCAGCCCCGCCGCGGTCGGTACCGGCACCAGCCCGACGGCGATGCAGGCGAGATAGGCCACCGGAAAGGCGGGCCGGTTGCCAAGGCGCAGAAGCACCCGGTCGCCGGGGCGTGCGCCCGTGGCCAGCAAACCCGACGCCGTACGGCGCACAGTGTCCTCAAGTCTTGCATAGCTCCAGCGTTCGGCACCCGCAGATGACAGCACCGCCAGCGCCACCTTGTCAGGTTGCCGCGCGGCGTGCGCCAGAACGTATTGCGCGAGGTTAAAGGGGACAGGGCAGGACATGCACCCTCGCCTAGGACCATGGGCCCCCTGTTGCAAGACCCCGTGCCAGCGCATACACCGCAGGCCATGGATTTCAGCGACGAACCCAGCCTGATCAAACTGGCCCGCGCCAGCGGCACCAGCGACCGCGCGCAGCCCGTCGATTTGGGGGCAAGGGTGCGCGAATTGCGCAAGGGCCGAGGCTGGACGCTGGAACGGGCGGCGCAAAAGGCGGGGCTGGCGCGCTCGACGCTGTCCAAGATCGAAAACGGCCAGATGTCGCCGACCTATGACGCGCTGAAAAAGCTGGCTCTGGGTCTGGATATCTCGGTGCCACAGCTTTTCACCCCCACGGCTCATGGCGCGGTCAACGGGCGCTTGGCGGTGACCGAAGCGGGTGCCGGCGAGGGCCACCCCACGGCAACTTATGAACATGAGATGCTGGCCGCGACCCTGACGCAGAAATCCATGATCCCCTATCGCGCCCGTATCCGCGCCCGTTCCTTTGACGAATTTGACGGATGGGTGCGTCATGCGGGAGAGGAATTCCTCTATGTCCTGACCGGCGAGATCAGGTTGATCACAGAATTCTACGCCCCGGTCGACATGCGCCGTGGCGACAGCGCCTATTACGATGCCGCGATGGGCCATAACGTGATTTCAGTGAGCCGCGAAGATGCGACGATCCTGTGGGTGACCTGCCTGAGCTGATCAATGGCCGGGGCTGCTTGGGCTGCCGGGTCAGTTGAATATTTCAACCATGTCGACGCTGCTTTCCTGCCCGATCTTGTCGCCATGCTGGCTGAGGAACCTGTCGCAGGCGCGCTCACCGGCATCGCGCAAATGATGCAGAACCTGCGGCACCGGCACGCTTTTTGTGGCGACCGAAAGCTGTCGCATCAGGGCGTCATCGGCGATCATGTGCATATTGATCTTCTTCATTGCGTCAGGGGCTACTGAACCCTCGGCCAGTAGGCGCTGCACGAAGGAGACCGCCCGCAATTCGCGCAGGAGCGAGGCGTTGAAGCTGATCTCGTTGATCCGGTTCTGGATCTCGCGGGCCGATTTCGGCAGTTCGTCGCGGTAGAGCGGGTTGATATTGACGATCACGATATCAGCGGGCAGATCGGGGGTGAAAAGCGGGAAAAGCGCCGGATTGCCGGTATATCCGCCATCCCAATAAGCTTCGGTCGTGCCTGTTTCAGGATCCTCGATTTCCACCGCCTGAAACAGGGTTGGCAGGCAGGCCGAGGCCAATATCGACTGCACACTGATTTCCGCGCCTTGAAAGATCCGGATCTTGCCGCTGCGCACATTGGTGGCACAGATATGAAAGGCGGGGCCGGCATCACCGCAGATGTGATCGTAGTGAAGTTTCCGCGCCACGCTTTCCAGCGGGTTGCGGTAAAGCGGACCATAGGCATAGGGGCTGACTACACGGCTCATGGCATCCGAGACGGCAAAGGGCAGCGAACCTTCGATCATGCGGCTGATCGCGGCGGGAGATGCGGCATCCAGCCACCAGGAAAACCGTTCATCGCGAATGGCCCCCATCTGGTCCCAAAGCCAGTCGAGGTTTTCAAGCGCCAATTCGCGGCTGCCCTTGGCAAGACCCGCCTTTAGCGCGGCACCGTTGAGCGCTCCGGCAGACGTTCCTGAAATGGCCGCGATCTCGATTGCCGGTTCCCTGAGCAACCGGTCGAGCACGCCCCAGGTAAAGGCACCATGCGCGCCGCCGCCCTGCAGGGCCAGGTTGATGGGTCTGGGGGTCATGTCAGGGGCCTTGTCTGGTGGATGAAGCAGGAGCCTCCGGCGGGGATATTTGGAGCGCAAAGAAGCACAGGCGGCGCGTTAACCTTAACCTGCGGTCTGTTAAGGTTAACGGCCTTCTTTGCGCCTGAAATATCCCCGCCGGAGGCATTTTTCTCTTTTGGACACTGGCCTGCGGCCTTGTGCGCTCAGAGGGCTGTCCAGCCGCCATCGACACTGATCGTTGTGCCGGTGATTTGGGCGGCGGCATCCGAGCACAGGAATACCGCCGTGCCACCCATCTGTTCGACCGTGGCAAATTCCTTGGACGGTTGGCGTGTCAGCATGACATTGCGGATCACGTCCTCGCGGCTCAAGTCATATTCCTTCATCGTATCGGGGATCTGGGCCTCGACCAGCGGGGTCAGCACATAGCCCGGACAGATGGCGTTGCAGGTGATCGGCTCTTCCGCGGTTTCCAGTGCGGTCGTCTTGCTGAGACCGACAACGCCATGCTTGGCCGCGATATAGGCCGATTTATAGGGAGAGGCCGTCAGCCCGTGCGCCGAGGCGATGTTGATGACGCGGCCCCAACCCGCGGCCCGCATCATCGGCAGAGCAGCTGCGGTGGTGTGAAAGGCAGAACTGAGATTGATGGCGATAATCGCGTCCCATTTGGCGGTCGGAAAAGCGTCAATGGCCGCGACATGCTGGATGCCGGCATTGTTGATCAGGATATCGCAGGCCCCGGCCTGTGCGATCAGGTC
>Ga0316205_10002256_pt1 | contig 20603 bp, 19 predicted proteins | sample 3monthpyrite_MG_FD_204941 | JGI IMG/M metagenome (GOLD analysis project Ga0316205, IMG submission 204941) | Microbial mat bacterial communities from mineral coupon in-situ incubated in ocean water Damariscotta River, Maine, United States -... | ecosystem: Environmental > Aquatic > Marine >... | reverse complement strand
ACGCACCTTGATGCTGTCCGGTGTCAGCCACGATATGCGCACACCGCTGACCCGGCTGAAACTGGGCCTCAGCATGCTGGACGAAGACGAGGCCGCGCCGATGTTGCAGGATGTCGAGGATATGCAGCGTCTGCTGGACGAATTTCTGGACTTTGCCCGCGGGGCCGCCGAGGGGAAACCAGAACTGGTTGATCCGGTCGCTCTGGTGCGCCAGATCGTGGATGACTTTCGACGTAGCGATGTGCCTGTCGAACTGGTCCTGGTCGAGGGCGAGGGCGAAGTGCCGCTGCGCCCCGGCGGGATCAGGCGGGCGGTTGAGAACCTTGTGGGCAACGCCGTGCGCTATGGCGAACGCGCAGAGGTCTCGGTTCTGCTGTCTGACAAGTCCCTGCGCATCCGTGTTGAGGATGATGGACCGGGCATTCCTGCGGAGAAACGCGAAGATGCGATGAAGCCCTTTGCCCGGCTGGAACCTGCCCGCAATCAGAACAAGGGGGCGGGCGTTGGGCTGGGACTTGCCATCACGATGGATATCGCCCGCGCACATGGCGGCGTTGTCCGCCTCGGCGAAAGCAGCCGGTTGGGCGGCTTGCGCGCGGATATCGTGATCGCGCGGTGACGTTTTGTGTTCTATCGGGACAGGTGAGATTGGTAGGCCCGGCAGGACTTGAACCCGCAACCAAAGCGTTATGAGCGCTCTGCTCTAACCAGTTGAGCTACAGGCCCCACCTGCGTGTTTCCTACGAGTGCACGGGCAGAGCGTCAAGGCTTTGGCGTTGCGAAAGCCGGAACGATGGGATACCGGATGGCCCCAAGATGCAAGACGGAGAGCTGCCCTCATGAGCGACGGAAAAAACGGGATCACCTATGCCGATGCCGGTGTTGATATTGACGCCGGAAATGCACTGGTTGAGCGGATCAAGCCAGCGGCCAAACGCACCACCCGGCCCGGTGTGATGGCGGGTCTCGGCGGCTTTGGGGCGTTGTTCGATCTCAAGGCGGCGGGTTATGTCGATCCGGTGCTGGTGGCGGCTACGGACGGTGTGGGCACCAAGCTGCGCATCGCGATTGATACTGGCAATGTAGACACAATCGGCATCGATCTGGTGGCGATGTGCGTCAACGATCTGGTCTGTCAGGGGGCCGAACCTTTGTTCTTTCTCGATTACTTCGCCACCGGGCGGCTGGAGACGGAACAGGCCGCGCGTATTGTCGAGGGTATTGCCGAGGGCTGTGTGCGCTCGGGCTGTGCGCTGATCGGCGGGGAAACGGCTGAAATGCCGGGCATGTATTCCGATGGCGATTTCGATCTGGCGGGCTTTGCTGTCGGTGCGATGGAACGGGGTAGTGAGCTGCCTGCCGGTGTCACCAAAGGCGATGTGCTGTTGGGGCTGGCCAGTGACGGTGTGCATTCCAACGGCTATTCGCTGGTGCGGAAACTGGTCGATATGTCCGGGCTTGGCTGGGATGCCGATTGCCCCTGGGATGATGGCACGCTGGGCGCGGCTTTGCTGACCCCCACGCGGTTGTATGTAACACAAGCCCTGAAGGCCGTGCGGGCAGGGGGCGTGAATGCGCTGGCCCATATCACCGGTGGTGGTTTGACCGAGAACCTGCCTCGGGTGCTGCCCGATGGTATGGGTGCTACGATTGACCTGAACAGCTGGACCTTGCCCGGCACCTTCCAGTGGCTGATGCAAACCGGCGGGATGGCAGAGGGCGAAATGCTCAAGACATTCAATTGCGGGATTGGCATGATTCTAAGCGTTGATGCGGATCAGGCCGATGCGATTACGGCATTGCTGGAAGGTGAAGGAGAAACCGTTATCCGACTGGGTCACGTCACCGCCACTGGCGGGATGGTCTATTCCGGGACACTTGCGTGAGTAAACGGGTTGCGATTCTGATTTCGGGCAGTGGCTCGAACATGGTGTCGTTGCTGGACAGCATGACAGAGGATCATCCGGCGCGCCCTGTTCTGGTGATGTCGAACAACCCCGACGCGGCGGGGCTTGCCAAGGCCGCAGCGCGCGCTGTGCCCACGGCTGTGGTGGATCATCGCCCCTTCAAGGGCGACCGGGTGGCGTTTGAAACACTGCTGAACGAACAGCTTGAGGTCGTGGCCCCCGATATCATCTGCCATGCCGGGTTCATGCGTATCCTGACCGAGCATTACGTGCATCGCTGGGATGGCAAGATGATCAATATTCACCCCTCTCTGTTGCCCAAGTATCCCGGGCTCAATACCCATGCCCGCGCATTGGAGGCAGGCGATACCGAGGCCGGGTGCACCGTGCATGAGGTGACGGCAGAACTGGACGCCGGGCCATTGCTGGGTCAGGCCCGGGTGCCGATTGAACCGGACGACACCCCCGAGGTGTTGGCCGCGCGGGTACTGGCGCAGGAACATGTTCTTTATCCTGCCGTTCTGCGCCGTTTTGCCGAGGGCGATACCCGCCCGGTTTTCCTGCCCTGATCAGGGGCCATTTCCTTTCTGCGGCCTGTCCCCTATACCGGGCCGACTTTGATCCTGACCCCTCAAGAGCACTGACAGTTTCTGATGAAAACACTGACCACCACCGACGCCCTGGCTGAGTTTTGCACCAAGGCAAGCGCCTATGAGTATGTGACCGTCGATACCGAGTTTCTGCGTGAACGCACCTATTATTCCAAGCTGTGCCTGGTGCAGCTGGCCGTGCCGGATGATGGCCCGGACAGTGCCGTTCTGGTTGACCCGCTGGCTGACGGGATTTCGCTGGCGCCGTTGCACGCGTTGTTTCTGGACACATCGGTGGTCAAGGTGTTCCACGCCGCCCGCCAGGACCTTGAGATTTTTCAGGTAGATGCGGGCGTGATCCCGGAACCGATGTTCGACACGCAAGTGGCAGCGATGGTCTGTGGTTTTGGTGAGCAGGTTGGTTATGAGACGCTGGTACGGAAAATTGCCAAGGAAAGCCTGGACAAAACTTCGCGCTTTACCGATTGGTCACGTCGTCCACTGACGGAGGCGCAGAAAACCTATGCGTTGGCCGATGTGACCCATTTGCGTGGTATTTACGAATTTCTGGCCGCCAGGCTGAACGAGACAAGCCGCGAGAAATGGGTGGCTGAAGAGCTGAAGATTCTCACCAACCCAGCGACATATGCGGTTGATCCTGACGTGGCCTGGAAACGGGTGAAGACGCGTAACAATTCCGGTCGATTCCTCGCCATCGTGCGCGAGCTGGCACGGTTTCGTGAAATCCATGCGCAGTCGCGCAACATTCCACGGAACCGAGTTTATAAGGACGACGCGCTTGTCGAGCTCGCTTCGACAAAACCTGCCACGCATCAGGATCTGGGCCGCTCTCGTCTGCTGCTGCGCGAGGCACGCCGCGGTGATGTTGCTGATGGTATTCTGGCGGCGGTCAAGGCGGGGCTGGACTGTCCCAATGACCAACTGCCCAAACCCGACCGTGATCGCGAGAAATTGCAGATCAACCCGGCACTGGCCGATTTGTTGCGGGTCTTGCTGAAGGCCAAGACCGAAAAATATGGCGTTGCGTCCAAGCTGATCGCGACGGCATCCGATCTTGATGCGATCTCGGCGGGGCAACGCGACGTGGCCGCCCTGACGGGGTGGCGCAAGGATGTCTTTGGTGAAGATGCGTTGCGGTTGTGCGACGGTGGCCTGGCGCTGACGGCCAAAGGAAATTCGATCCGGATCGTCGAACTTTGATCAGCCTTTAGCGTCGCGCCGTGGTCCGTGCCCCCAAGGCACCGATAACGCGGACCGTCTTGGTGCGCTCCAACACCTGGGTCGACACAAACTGGCCTGCCTGCACTGTCCGAGTTGTGGTGTTGCCCACACCCTGATCATCCGGCTGCACGGCTTTAAGCGAGAAGGTCAGAACACCGTCCACAGGTTCGCCATCGGTCTCGGAGGTTAGCCGCACATCATACGCGCCTTGCAATGTTGTTACACCGGCCACCCGCAAGATGCCTCCGGTTGGTGTGCGCTCGACGACAAGTTCGGTCACCTCGGCCACCAGAGTGCCTTCGTATCTCTCGCTCTTGTCGCGCTGAAAGATCGACGTGCGTTGCGGGAGCAACGGGTTTGTGCTGGCCGGTTCGGCGGATGGGGTTGGGGCAGGGCGGCTGTTGCCGAACCAATTTGACGGGTTCACGCGAGAGTCGCGCCAGCCGCCGCATGCGCTTAACACCAGCGTGGAGGTTACCAGAAGAATTACAATGGTCCGCATCGCGCCCCAGGCCCTTTTGCTTTTATTTTGACCTACCCTATCCCGCGCGCGATGAAAAGATGCAAGCGGTACTGGACGTCCCAGTCTGATCACCTTACCTGTTTTCACGCATCTGAAAGGGAAAGATCATGGCCACCGAAGCGTTTGAAGATATCGTTGCGGATTTCGAGTTTCTTGAAGAGTGGGAAGATCGTTACCGTTACGTGATTGATCAGGGCAAGGCGATGGAGCCTCTGGAGGATGCGTTGAAAGTGCCGGCCACCAAGGTGGACGGCTGTGCCAGCCAAGTGTGGCTGCATCCCAGGATCGAAGACGGGGTATTCACCTTTGAGGGCGAAAGCGATGCCATGATTGTGCGTGGGCTGATCGCCGTGCTGCGCGCGCTGTATAATGGCCTGCCGGTCGGTGATGTTGCCACCGTTGATGCCGGGGCAGAAATGGCACGGCTGGGGTTGAATGATCATTTGTCTGCGCAACGCTCAAACGGGCTGCGCGCGATGATCGAACGTATCAGGCTGGTGGCCGGAGAGGCCGCGTGATCGCACTTCGGATCAAAAATAATATTATGTTTTTAAATCAGTCTACTGAGGACTTTTCCTCAAGTGTTTTCGCCAAGTCGCCATAGCCGGTGAACCGGTATTCATAGTCCAATCCCAGCCGCTCTGCACAGGCGCGGGCCTTTTCCTCCAGCGCATCATTCCTGGTCTGCGCCTGATAGACCAGTTTGGTGTAATTGCCGAAAATCATGTCGCGCAGTTCGGGGTGCTTGTCCAAGCCCATCGGTTTCCAGACGAAGGCGTCGAACTGTTTGACCAGAAAATCGGTCAGGTAGAAGGCGGTGATTTCCTCGTCATGCGCCGCAAAGGCATCATTGCCCTCAAAGAACGAATAACAATGTGGCCCGGCCACCATCTCGACACCCAATTCGGCGCATTTGGCTTCCAGCAGCCCGCCGGTGCCGCAGTCGGCGTAGACGATAAAGACCTGATCATAGGAGCCGCGGGTCTTAAGCACTGTCTCTTCGACCGCATCCACGATCTTTTCAGGATAAAGATGATACTTGGCGGGCAGGCATTGCAGCACCATGTGATCCCAGCCATTGGTCCGCTTGAGCGCCAGGATTTCATGGGCCAGCGCGCCGCAGGCGATCAGCAGAATCTGTCCGTTGGTCGCCTCGGCGCCCAATCCATTCTCGGTCAGTTGATCGTTGTTCAGCGCCAGGGTCATGTTCTGCTCCTGAAATGAAGACGGCCCGCATCACTTGCGGGCCGCCCAAACCTCGTGATGTGTTTGGTCTAACCCGTCGCACCCATGTTGTGCTTGCGCCCCACCAGGTCCTTGGCGGTTTCAACGGCCACGGCAGCATCGCGGCAATAGGCGTCTGCACCAATGGCTTTGCCAAACTCTTCGTTCAGGGGCGCACCGCCCACAAGAACGATATAGTCATCGCGAATACCCTGTTCCACCATCGTGTCGATTACGACCTTCATATACGGCATCGTGGTGGTCAGCAGGGCCGACATGCCCAGAATCTCGGGCGCTTCGGTTTCCAGTGCTTCAAGGTAGTTTTCCACCGGGTTGTTGATGCCCAGATCGACCACTTCAAACCCTGCACCTTCCATCATCATGGAAACGAGGTTCTTGCCGATGTCGTGGATGTCGCCTTTGACGGTGCCAATGACCATCTTGCCCACGCGTGGCGCTCCGGTTTCGGCCAGCAGCGGTTTCAGGATAAACATACCACCCTTCATCGCATTCGCAGCCAGAAGCACCTCGGGGACAAACAGGATACCGTCGCGGAAGTCCTTGCCGACGATGGTCATGCCGCCCACAAGCGCCTTGGTCAGAATGTCATAGGGCACCCATTTGCGTTCCAGAAGAATGTTCACACCTTCTTCGATTTCCTCTTTGAGGCCATCGTAGAGATCGTCGAACATTTGCTGGACCAGTTCTTCGTCGTCCAGTTCCGACAGGATGATGTCGTCTTCTTCGTCAGACATGTGGTTTCCTCAGGGCTAAGCACGCTTTGGGCGCGCATGTTGTTGCTGGTCCCATTTGGTCATTTTGACGCAGTCCGACTATTCGGATTGCGACATTGGCCGGGTCCGTACCGACTTATACTGCAGAAAAGTTGGATGTCAGCGTCAAGTTATTCAACGTCTTGTTGAGCTTATTGCATTTGTTCATGAAATGTTCCAAATTGCGGGCCTTATGCCTCATGACAGCGTCAAACCAACACTCAAACGGCCCGCGCGCGGTGCGATCAGCAATCAGGTCGGGCGGTATGAACGCCACAGCGTGGGCTATGAAGCGGATGGTTGGGATATTCCCGAGGATGAGGTGGCTTTGCGCACCAAGGTGAGCATCGAGCGTCCGCGCCGGATGATCAGTTACAACCGCTCGCCGGACCTGCCATTTGATCGTTCGATCAATCCATATCGCGGCTGCGAACATGGTTGCATCTATTGCTTTGCCCGCCCCACCCATGCGTGGCTGGGCCTGTCTGCGGGTCTGGATTTTGAAACCCGGCTGGTGGCACGGACCGACGCAGCAGAGGTGCTGGCAAAAGAATTGCGCGCAGTGCGCTACACAGTGCGCCCCATCGCCATAGGCACCAACACAGACCCCTATCAGCCGATTGAAAAGACACATGCGATCACAAGGGCTTGCCTGGAGGTCTTAAGAGATTTTCAGCATCCGGTGGCGATTGTCACCAAAGGCACATTGATCGAGAGGGATCTGGATATCCTGTCTGAAATGGCCGCGCTGGGATTGGCACGGGTTGGTGTATCGGTGACCACGCTGGACGCCGCTTTGTGCCGCCGATTAGAGCCGCGCGCCCCGTCACCAACACGTCGGTTGGCCACGATCTCGCGGTTGGCCGAAGCGGGCGTGCCAGTGCGCATCATGACGTCACCGGTGATTCCAGGGCTGACCGATCACGAAGTGGAGGCGCTGTTGGACGCCGGAAAAAGGTCCGGGGCCACCGCTGCCAGCTGGATCATGCTGCGCTTACCCTTGGAAGTGTCGCCGCTGTTTCAGGAATGGCTGACCACCCATTATCCCGACAGGGTGGCCAGGGTGATGGGCCATATCCGAGATATGCATGGCGGCAAAGAATACGAGGCCAAATGGCATCAACGCATGCGCGGCACCGGGCCCTATGCCGACATCATCGCGCGCCGCTTTCAAAGGGCGGCAAAGCAGCTGGGGCTGGATCAACCGCAGCCCGAGCTTCGATGCGATCTGTTTTGTCCACCAGCGCGAAAAGGCGATCAGTTGTCGTTGTTTGGCTAATGCAAATACGTGCCTAGCGGCGCCTGCGCGAGCGGCGTTTGGGGGCCTCGGCGCCTTCTTCCGTGCCATCAACAGCGGACGAAAACGCGCCAAGTGCCTCGGTGATCCGCTCCAGTGTTGGGCGATCCCCCCTGGGGCGGGTTTCAAGTGCTGCGCGCATCTTCGACAGGTGCTCGGACATGGTGCCACAGCACCCGCCAATGATCGTTGCCCCGGCATCGCGTGCCAGACAGGCGTAATCGGCCATCAGATCGGGGGTGCCATCATAATGGATATGCCCGTCAACATATTTTGGGATGCCCGCGTTGCCCTTGGCAATAACGGGGCGCTCATTGCCCTGTGCCACAAATCCCAGAACCGTGCGCATCAGATCAGACGCACCAACCCCGCAATTGGCCCCATAGGCCATCGGCGGGTTGTCCAGTTTCTCGACCATTTTCGACATATCCGCCGAGGTCAGGCCCATCATCGTGCGCCCGGCAGTGTCAAAGCTCATCGTGCCGCACCAGGGCATGTCCGCCAGTGCAAAAGCTTCGGCGGCGGCCTGGTATTCCTGGTGGGCTGAAATCGTTTCCAGCCACAGAACATCCGCGCCGCCTTCTTTCAGACCCTCGGCCTGTTCGTGAAAAATCTCGACCGCCAATTCGTGGGTCAACTCCCCCATCGGGGCCATAATCTCGCCCGTGGGTCCGACCGAGCCTGCCACGATGATATCGCGGTCGCGCGTGTCGGCCACTTCGCGGCCAATCTCGGCCGAGGTCCGCGAAAGTTCTCGTGCACGTTTCTGTGCGCCGTGCAGTTTCAACCGCGCGGCATTGCCACCAAAAGAATTGGTCAGAAACAGATCGCTGCCCGCATCCACGGCCATGCTGTAAAGCATGTTGATCTTGTCGGGATGTTCATCATTCCACATCTCGGGCGCATCGCCCGAGGATAATCCCATGTTGAACAGGTTGGTCCCCGTTGCACCATCGGCCAAAATCCAGTCCCGGGTGGTCATCATCTTGGAAAGCGCGTTGGTCATCGGAACAGTCCTTTAGGGAAGCCCCTTCGTCTTTCATGTTTGCAGGGGTATCGCAAATGCATTTTCTTCATGATGTTGATGAGACAGATTGATACTGCTCCGTCGGATCATGTCGGCCAGATTGGCAAGGATAAACAACATCGCCCCCTGAGTGAATTCCGCGGGTCGAGTAAGCGGGTCAGACTTGCCCGCTGCTTGGCAGATCGGCTTGAAGTAAGCAAAAAAGCGCGACACCTTTGGGGTATCGCGCCTTTGAATCTCAGCGGGCCAAACTGGATTACTCCACTTCGCTCATCACCTGCGCCTTGGCCTCGGCCATCAGCTCGGTCAGCTTGCTGCGGATCGTATCGGCATCGGCCAGATCGCCCAGATCGCCGGCAACCTTGCGCACGACATCTTCGCTCCCGGCTTCTTCGAAGTCGGCAATGATCACTTCCTTGGCGTAGGCATTGGCCTCGTCACCGGTTTTGCCCATCAGGTCCGCTGCCCAAAGACCCAGCAGCTTGTTGCGGCGGGCTTCGGCCTTGAATTGCATTTCTTCGTCATGGGCGTATTTGTTTTCAAAAGCGGTTTCGCGGTCGTCAAAGGTGCTCATCGGTGTTTCCCCGGTGTCGGCGTTACTATCCCCTTTGATATGCAACTCTGTGTCGGCCTTCGCAAGACCCCTCGCACCATCTTGCGACAATGCAGCCCATAGACTATGAGGGCGCTATGGCGACGGGGATTGGCCCCGGCCAAGGTATGGGGTCTCCATTGGCGCGCGGCAAAAAGATTTACGAAGGCAAGGCGAAAACACTGTATGAGGGTCCCGAACCGGGCACGATCATCCAGTATTTCAAAGATGACGCCACCGCCTTTAATGCGGAAAAGAAGGCAGTGATTGAGGGCAAGGGCGTCCTGAATAACATGCTTTCCGAGTATTTTATGACCGGCTTGAACAATATCGGCGTGCCCACGCATTTCCTCAAGCGGGTGAACATGCGGGAACAATTGGTGCGCAAATGCGAGATCATTCCACTGGAAGTGATCGTACGCAATTTTGCCGCCGGGACCATGGCCAAGCGTCTGGGCATGGAAGAGGGCACGCAATTGCCGCGCCCCATCGTGGAATATTGTCTAAAAGACGACTCCCTTGGTGACCCGCTGGTTACAGAAGAACATATCGCCGCTTTTGGCTGGGCCAGTCAGCAGGACATGGATGATATTCTCAGCCTTGCCCTGCGCGTGAACGATTTCATGGCAGGCATCATGTATGGCGTCGGCATCCGCCTGATCGACTTCAAGATCGAGATTGGTCGGGTCTATGACGGCGATTTCCAACGTCTGATTATCGCCGACGAAATCAGTCCCGATAGCTGTCGTCTGTGGGATATCGAAAGCGGTCAGAAACTGGACAAGGATGTGTTCCGCCGCGATCTGGGCAGCCTGACGGATGCTTATACCGAAGTTGCCACTCGTCTGGGTGTGATGCCCAAGAACGCAACGCCGATGCAACGGCCGACATTGATCAACTAGCTTGAAGAAGAAGTCTAGGCTGAAACGGGATGAGTTTTTTAAATCTCATCCTACCTGCTGTTTTTGTGGCGGAAATCATCCGGCTGAGACAATTGACCACGCTCCACCAATTAGCTTATTTTGGGATAGGCAGAGGCCGAAAGGGTTTGAAGTCCCTGCGTGTCGATATTGCAATCATCGACACTCCCCATTTGATGATTTCTTCAGCCTGATAGCATTACTCCATGCTGGTTTTTTGCGTGATGCATCAGAAGCGCGGACTCGAAGTCTAGCAAATTCTGCAAGGAAGCGTTTTCCTGCGGCGATGCAAGAATTTACGAGTTCAATAGAACCCGTGCTGATGAAGTACAGAGGGGTTGTGCGACCAATGTTTAAGATCCCTCTGGATACCCCTGAGGTCCATTTCACGATTGGATATATGTCTAGCCGGATCGCTTTGGCCATGTACTATGAAACGACCGGATGCGTTGCTGAGCATGGCACCCGCCTTTACACCAGTTGGGTGCCTAGCATTTCCGCATCAAAAAACCCTATTACTCAAGAGATGCTAAGAGACTTCCCTCTACGGGCCGCACTAAAACAAGGGCAACAGGATACGTCTGATCAATTCGAAAGCGCCTTTAACGTTGACAGATTAACTCGGCTAGGGATGTATATTTTGAATTTTCAAAGTTCCTTTAGATCGTCGGTGTTTCAGTTACCAACTGGTGAACCATTTCCCGATGGTAGAGATGATTACTTGTTTGTGGTCACCGAGAACGGTATCGAGCCAGTAGGATTTGATTACCCGCCGAATTTGCGGCTACCGAGTAGGGGATGACCAAATGAAAGCACGCGTGCATGTAATGCTGAAAAACGGGGTTCTGGACCCACAGGGCGAGGCCGTGCGCCATGCGTTGGGGCAGTTGGGTTTTGACGGCGTCGAAGGCGTCCGCCAGGGCAAAGTTATCGAGCTGGACCTGACCGAGACGGACACGGCCAAGGCCGAAGCCGAGGTCAAAAAGATGTGTGAAAAGCTGCTCGCCAACACCGTGATCGAAAGCTATTCGGTGGAGATGGGCTGATGCATGCAGCTGTCATCGTTTTTCCCGGATCGAACTGTGATCGTGACATGGCTGTGGCCCTTGAACGGGCGGGCGCGCGGGTGTCGATGGTCTGGCACAAGGACACGTCGCTGCCGGATGGTATTGATCTCATTGGCATCCCCGGCGGATTTTCCTTTGGCGATTACTTGCGCTGCGGCGCGATTGCGGCGAATTCCCCGATTTGCCGCTCGGTCGTGTCCCATGCGGAAAAGGGCGGGTATGTGCTGGGCATCTGCAATGGGTTTCAGGTGCTGACCGAAACCGGTCTGCTGCCGGGGGTTCTGCTGCGCAATGCCGGGTTGAAGTATATCTGCAAGGCGATTGATCTGACCGTGACCACAGATCAAAGCGCCTATACCGCCGGGTATGACGTCGGGCAAAACATCACCATCCCGATTGCCCATCACGATGGCAACTACCATGCCGACGGTGAAACGATCAAAGCCCTTAAGGCCGAGGATCGCATCGCCTTCACCTATGCCGACAATCCCAACGGATCACAGGATGATATCGCCGGTATCCTGTCACCCAATCGTCGAGTGATGGGGATGATGCCCCATCCCGAGCGCATGGCCGAGGATGCTCATGGCAATACCGAAGGTGCGGCGCTTTTTGACAGCCTTGTCAAACATGTGGTGCATGCCTGACACCTTGAGACGGGGGCGATCTGCCCTTAGTCTGACCGGATGACCAAGCTGCTACTGCCCAAACCCGTCAAACGGATGCGCACCACAGGATGGCGCGCGCGCATGGCGCTGGTGTTGCTGATTGCGATGGCGATTGCTGTGGTCTGGGTCACCAACCGGTTGCTGACCGACCGATTTACCGAAAACACCCGCAACCGGGCTGAATTACGACTGGTGCTTTATGGCGGTAACTTGCTGAGTGAGTTGCGTCAGAACGCAATTGTTCCCCAGCTTTTGGCACGTGACCCGGCGCTGATTACCGCGTTGAATTCCGGTGATTTTGCCCAATCGACCCAGCGGTTGATCTCGTTTCTGGATGAGATCGGGGCCAAATCGCTGACCTTGCTGGACAATGATGGGCGCGCCGTTGCCTCGACCGAGCGGAACCTGCTGGGCGAAAGTCACCGCCAAACACCTTACTTTGTCGATGCAACCCGTTCCAGTGAAACGATTTTTCAGGTTCTTGAAGATGAGACCGGTATCTATCGCTTCTATTATTCGCGCCGGGTGCAAAGCCAGAACCAGTTGATCGGTGTGATCGTGGTTGAGGTCGATCTGGGCAAATACGAACGCGCTTGGGCCGGGATTTCGGACGCCGTGTTGGTCACCGACAGTGAGGGGCGCATCATTCTGGCAACCGAGCCGCGCTGGCGGGGCCTGAGCGAAGACGAGGCCTTGGCGCGCGAACCAGTGTCCAGCGCGATCCGCCGCGCCATTCAAACCACCGCCGATTGGACCATGGTGCCTGCGGATGCCTATCTTGAGGGCGAGGCGGTGATGCGCGTTGAGGGGCGCGTGGCCTTCCGCGGCTGGCGCATTGCCAGTTTCACCACCTATGCGTCGGTGCGCGAGAAGGTGAATGGGGTTTTGGCGTTGGAAATCATGGTGTTTGCGATTCTGCTCGCGCTCGCCTTTTATTTCCTGAACCGAAAAACCGCGTTTCGCATGGCGGTGTTCCAGCGAGAGTCGGCAGAGCTTCGCGCATTGAACGCCCGCCTGCAGCGGGAAATTGCCGAGCGTCGGCGAGTGCAGGAGAACCTTGCCGTGGCCGAACAGACGCTGGCGCAAAGCTCGAAACTGGCGGCCCTGGGCGAAATGTCGGCCGCTGTCAGTCACGAGTTGAATCAGCCACTGGCCGCGATGAAAACCTATCTGGCCGGGGCGCGCCTTCTGCTCAAACGCAATCGCCCCGATGAAGCGGTCAGTTCGTTCCAGCGGATCGACGATCTGATCGAACGGATGGGAGCGATTACCAAGCAGCTGAAGTCCTACGCACGCCAGGGCGGGAACGAGTTTCAGCCTGTAAACATGGGCGATGCGCTTGCCTCGGCGCTGGCGATGATGGAGCCACAATTGCGCCAGCGCCAGGTCAATATCACCCGTGCCATCCCGAAAGAACCGGTTCTGATCATGGGGGATCGGGTGCGCGTGGAACAGGTGATGATCAACCTGCTGCGCAATGCACTGGACGCCACCCGCAATACTCGCGAGGCCGAGGTGGATATTTTGCTCGCCAAGGGCGAGACCGCGATGCTGACCGTGCGCGACAATGGCCCGGGTATCGAGGATCTCGATAACCTGTTTGAGCCATTTTACACCACCAAACAGCCCGGCGACGGTGTGGGCTTGGGCCTTGCCATTTCTTCGGGCATCGTAAACGACCTAGGGGGCCGGTTGACTGCACGCAACGCGGCGTCAGGGGGGGCTGTATTTGAAATGCAGCTACCCATATTACCAGAAGAAAGTCGTGCAGCGGAGTAGTGAGCCATGCCAAGTGCTATGAAAATCGCCATCGTCGATGACGAAAAGGATATGCGCCAATCCATCAGCCAATGGTTGGCCCTGTCGGGATACGACACCGAGGCCTTTCCAAGTGCCGAGGACGCGCTGAAGGTTCTGGGGGCCGATTACCCGGGAATCGTGGTGACAGATATCCGGATGCCGGGCATGGACGGGATGCAATTCCTGAAAAAGCTGATGGGCACCGACAGCAGCCTGCCCGTTATCATGATCACCGGCCACGGCGATGTGCCTATGGCGGTCGAGGCGATGCGCGTCGGCGCGTATGACTTCCTGGAAAAACCGTTCAACCCGGACCGGATGAACGAACTGGCCAAGAAGGCCACATCGGCCCGCCGCATGACACTGGATAGCCGCGCGCTGCGCCGAGAATTGTCCGAGGGTGGGCAGTTGATGAAGAAACTCATCGGCTCCAGCCCGGTTATGGAACGTTTGAAAGAAGATATTCTCGATCTGGGGCAGGCCGATGGCCATGTTCTGATCGAAGGGGAAACCGGCACCGGTAAGACGCTGGTGGCCCACGCGCTTCACGCCGTCGGTTCACGTGCGGGCAAAAAATTCGTGCTGGTCTCCTGTGCGGGCTTTGAGGAAGAGGCGATCATCAAGCGCCTCTTTGGCCCGATGCAGCCCGAAGACAGCCAATTGCCCGCTGTCGAAGAGGCGCGCGGTGGCACGTTGGTGCTGGAGGATATCGAAGCACTCAGCGATGCGGCGCAAGCCAAGCTGCTGAACTTCATCAATGAAGAAGGCAACCCGCCTGAAACCCGCATTGTCGCGATCTGCAATATGCAGGAACAGGACAAGACGTGCGAAGATGCCCTGCGATCCGATCTGTTCTACCGTCTTGCCGCCTTGCGGATCGTTGTCCCACCGTTGCGGCAGCGGGGGGAGGATATCCTGACGCTGTTTACCCGCTTTGGTGAAGAATTTGCCGATGATTATGGCTGTGAACCGCCGCAGGTGACCGCGCAGGAAGCAGCCCAACTGTTGCAGGCCCCGTGGCCCGGCAATGTACGTCAGCTGCACAACGTGGCCGAACGCGCGGTGCTGCAGGAACGTCGGGGGAGTGGTACTATCGCTTCGCTTCTGATGTCCGATCATCAGGACATGCAGCCGGTCATGACCACCGAAGGTAAGCCGTTGAAAGAATATGTCGAAGCGTTCGAGCGCATGTTGATCGACAACACCATGCGCCGTCACAAAGGCTCAATCGCTGCTGTCATGGACGAATTGTGCCTGCCGCGCCGAACCCTGAACGAAAAGATGGCCAAATACGGGCTACAGCGCACCGATTATCTCGGCTGAGTGTCATTTCCGATATCCCGGCTTTGCGATAAGTGGGGTCTAGCAGGATCGGCAGCGGGCAGGGGATCATGAACAGACACGTCACGGGGTTTGCCGTTGCAGGCTGGATAATGGTCGCGCGCCCGGCATTGGCCGAGCCGAATTTTGACGGGCTGGGGCAAGCGCTCGCGTTGTTTGCATTGGCGTCGATTCTTTATCTGGCTTTGGCCATCGCGCTGGTCACGCTGGCCGTCACACGCAACAAGAAGAGGTTTTGGGTGGTTGCGGCCACAGGCGTCATCATCACCCTTGTCTTACCGGCAATCGACAGCGCGCTGCTTGCCTGGCAGGAACGCCGGGTCGCCAATGCCGAGATCCGCAGACCGCCCCCTGATCTGCGGGACAAGCAGGTGCTGTTCATCAATCCCACCAGCGATTGCAATCGTGGTCTTTGTGCTGCGATGATGGTGTTGCGGGGCGAGACGCCAATGTGGGGTTTGTCGCCAGACGCGGTTGCCGAACTTGATCTGACCCAACCCGTCGATCTGACGAAACTGCCTCTGCAACAATACGCCCCGGAGCCGGGCGGGTTCAGAAGCTACTTTGCCCGGCCAGCGCCAACAGGGGCGGCCCGCCCTGAATTCGACTATGTGATCATCGCGCAAAGCCCCTTTTACCGCTCGCGCGCAGGCGCGGTCGAAGCGGCGCTGACCCAGATGCCGTCAGGGACCTTGCTTGGGGACAAGCTTTTGCTTCAGGCGTTGGCTGCACCGCTGAGCGATCAAATACTTGATCTTGGCGCACTTGCCCCCGACTATCTGTCATTTTATGTGCCGCGCAGCGCCTTTGCGCCACCGCTCTTCCCGGAAAACACCACCTACGGCACCTCGATCACCTATGAATGGCGCGAGGATCGCAAGGACTGGTTTTGTGGCACAGATGATCTGAGCGAGGCGCAATATGAATGTCGCCGGGTGCTGGATTAATCACCCTGTGATTGAAAATAGAAGCCGGATCAGGGCAGATTACCCATTGTCATCCAAGGGCATTCGACATTAAGGTGAGACGCAGGATACCGGCGCAAAGACGTCCGCTCTGTCCTTGAGAGTTTCGCTGTATCAGACTTGGTGGATACGTTTCCAGACATCTGAACAGACCGATTAGGTCCCTTAGACGGGGGCCGAATATACGACCTGAGCCCATCAGTGAGCACAGGTTTTCGCATGGGCGCCCCTAGAGGCGCTGGAGAAGAAGAACCGCGATGCAACGCGCGACGCAGACATATGTCCGAGCAGAGGCCGCCCAGAGCGTGCCTCATTACGCGCGTGCCATCGCCCTCAATAGACACCACCCGCAAAGCACGGCCCCACCCGGGTCGCGGCGATTGCTGGCGTGCACACGGAAAACATGGCTAAGAAAATGCTTATCGATGCCACCCACGCGGAAGAAACCCGCGTTGTGGTGGTCGACGGAAACAAGGTTGAGGAATTCGACTTTGAATCCGAAAATAAACGGCAACTCGCCGGAAATATCTATCTTGCAAAGGTAACACGGGTCGAACCGTCGCTGCAGGCGGCGTTTGTGGATTATGGTGGCAATCGCCACGGGTTCCTGGCGTTCTCGGAAATCCACCCGGATTACTATCAGATTCCTGTCGCAGATCGCGAGGCGCTTCTGGAAGAAGAGCGCGCCTACGCCGAGGCCCAGAAAGCTCGCGACGAGGAAGAGGAAAAACCCAAACGCCGCCGTCGTTCGCGCGGCAAGCCCAAGGCCGAGGCCACCAAGGCCGATGACGCGGTTGTTTCCACCGATCCCGATGATGAAAACATCAACGGGATGGAGACAATCGACCTGGACGGTGAGGCCGCTCCGGTGGATGAGCTAGAGGGTCTTTCACCGATGGAAACCGTGGCCGAAACCCCGGTTGAAGAAGGCGAAGACAGCAGCGACGACCCCACGACCGAGGACAGCGCCGTATCCGAGGGCAGCTCAGACGAAGCTGCCACCGAAGCGCCTGATGAGGACGAAGACGACAGCCCCAAGGCAAAAGCGACCGATAAGGATGAGACCATCGAGTCGGTGGCCGATGATGATGACGCCGAAGACATCCGTCCGCGCCGCAAACCACGCCCGCGTCGTTACAAAATCCAGGAAGTCATCAAGGTTCGCCAGATCCTGCTGATCCAGGTCGTCAAGGAAGAGCGCGGCAACAAGGGCGCTGCTCTGACCACGTACCTGTCATTGGCAGGCCGCTACTGTGTCCTGATGCCCAACACCGCGCGTGGCGGAGGCATCTCACGCAAGATTACCAACGCACCGGACCGCAAGAAGCTTAAGGAAATCGCCAACGAGATTGATGTCCCGCAAGGGGCGGGCCTGATCGTGCGCACCGCAGGGGCCAAGCGCACCAAGTCGGAAATCAAGCGCGATTATGAATATCTGCAACGCCTGTGGGAGCAAATTCGCGAGCTGACGCTGAAGTCTATTGCGCCCGCGAAAATCTATGAAGAAGGCGACCTGATCAAACGCTCGATCCGCGATCTCTATAATCGTGACATCGATGAGGTTCTGGTGGAGGGCGAGCGCGGGTACCGCATCGCCAAGGACTTCATGAAAATGATCATGCCGTCCCACGCCAAGAACGTGAAACAGTATACCGAAAGCCTGTCACTGTTCGCGCGTTTTCAGGTGGAAAGCTATCTGTCGGGAATGTTCAATCCCACGGTCCAGCTGAAATCGGGTGGCTATATCGTGATCGGCGTGACCGAAGCATTGGTGGCGATCGACGTGAACTCTGGCCGGGCCACCAAGGAAGGCTCGATCGAGGACACGGCGACCAAAACCAACCTTGAGGCCGCCGAGGAAGTCGCCCGTCAGTTGCGCCTGCGCGACCTGGCCGGTCTGATCGTGATCGACTTTATCGACATGGACGAGCGCAAGAACAACGCCGCTGTCGAAAAACGCATGAAAGACAAACTGAAGACCGACCGCGCCCGAATTCAGGTGGGTCGGATTTCTGGCTTTGGCCTGATGGAAATGTCGCGTCAGCGCTTGCGCCCCGGTATGATCGAGGCCACAACTCAGCCTTGCCCTGCCTGTCATGGCACCGGTTTGATCCGCTCGGATGATAACATGGCGCTGAGCATTCTGCGCCAGATCGAGGAAGAAGGCACACGCCGTCGCTCGCGCGAAGTGCTGGTTAAAGCACCAGTAGCGATTGCCAACTACCTGATGAACCAGAAGCGCGAACATGTGGCCCAGATTGAAGGCCGCTATGGTCTGTCCGTCCGGATTGAAGGCGATCCGATGCTGATCAGCCCTGATTTCGCGATGGAGAAGTTCAAGACCGCCACACGTGTCGTCCCCGAAGCCAGTGCAGCGGTTGTCTCGGTCGACAGTTCGTTGATGGATGAGGTTGACGAGGACGAAGCGTCAAGCGAGGCCCAGCCAGAAGCGGGCGTTCAAGAACAGCGGCCCGAGGCCACGGATGAAGACGGGCAGCCCAAGAAGCGCCGCCGCCGTCGCCGCCGTCGCTCGAAAAACCGCCGCGATGGCGAAGACGGGGCCGCGCCAGGTGATGCCGCTGCAAATGCCGACGACACCGAAAACACCCCGGCAGAAACGGCACCGGCAGACGCAGCATCGGCTGATGGGGACGCGGCGAAGCCAGAGGCCGAGGCCAAGCCGAAGCCCAAGCGCACGCGCAGCCGCCGCAAGCCGGCCAAAGCAGCGGATGAAGCTGGGGACGAAACCAAGGCAGATGCAGCCCCGGCAGAGGACGCCACGGTTGCAGAGCCCGCAACAGAAGAGGCTGCGGCTGAGGAGAAACCCAAACCGGCCCGCAGGCGGCGCACCACCAAGAAAGACAAGGAAGCAGTCGACGCCGCGGCTAGCGAGGGCGATGCACCCGCGGCAGAAGCCGCCGCGCCGGAAGAAAAGCCCAAGCGTAAGCGGGCTCCGCGCAAGAAGGCTACACCTGCCGTCGACTCCGCGCCTAAGGCTGACGTCGCGCCTGCGCCAGAACCCGTGATGGCCGAGGCTGCACCTGATCCAGCCCCTGCAGTGGTCGAAACGGCACCCGCCGAACCGGACCCGGACAAGCCCAGGCGCAAAGGCTGGTGGTCGCTGGGTCGCTGACCCCCTCAAAGAAAAAGAAACCGCGCCCTGATCGGCGCGGTTTTTCTTTTGGGTATATCCCCAGGACTAACCCGTTTTTTGCACCCGGTAGATTTGATGCCCATCAGCGTCGGTCATGGATACCAGCCGATGACCGGATTCGGTGCAGAAATGCGGGACATCAATCACGGCGGCCGGATCATCGGCAAGCAGATCAACACACGCGCCCGCGGCCACCGGTTTTAGCCGTTTGCGCAGTTTCAGAACGGGCAGGGGGCATAACAAGCCCCGGGCGTCGATGATCTCGGGTGTATCCATACCAGCGACATAATCGTGATGTTTCACGCTGTCCACGCGGTTGTGACCTACCGCGCTCGTGACCTGGGGACTGGAACAGGCTAACTGAGAATTATGTTTGGAATCTAATTTATAGACGCCGCGCTGGTGCCCGCCATGATGGTGGCGCTCGTAGGCAGGCGTGATTTCATCCTCAGCCCCTGTGTGTTGCCCATCGTGCCGCCCTATCTGGCCTATATGAGCGGGATAACGGTGTCTGACCTGCCGACCGGCACATCGGCGCGAAACCGGGCCGTCATCCCGGCCTTGGCCGTTATCGGATAGGTCTTACTCTCGCCAACATCCTGCGCTACCCTGCGCGCGAGCAGAGGTTGGCTATGAGCAGTGGTTCCAAACCTGTCCAGCGCAGACAGGTGTTTTACATCCCCGGGTATGATCCCATTCATCCGCGCCGCTATCGCGAGCTGTACCGCAAGGAAAGCGCGTCGCAGGCCGAGGTGTCGGGGTATGAGATTACCTTGTCGCCGGGGCAGGGTGGTACGCGCTATGGCTGGCATGTGGATGCGACGATTGACGGCCACGACACTCAGGCTGATTTTCAGGTGCTTGTATGGTCTGACATCGTCAAGGACAGCATGGATCAGGGTATCTTTGCCACCTATCTGCAGCTGATCCGCACCGCCTGGACCTATATTGCATCGGGTGCGCTGTTCCGGTTGATGAAGCTGCGCAAGGGGCCAGTGATTGCTGCGCTTTATCCGGTAGGATTTCTGATGGTGCAATTGGTGATCGCGCTGTTTGTGGCCTATTGGGTGTGGTGGGGCATTGTCGAGGGCTGGAATGCCATGTTCAAAGGCCCGGAAGACTGGTTCGCGCCGGGTCTGTTCATTGTGCTCTATGCGGCAATACCCGTTGGATTATGGGTCGGCTACATGTTGTTGCGCTGGTTCAAATCCAAGGACAACAAGTTGTTCGCCTATTACCTGATGCACGACTACGCCTATTCCGCCGCCTCCAAAGGCACCAATCCGCCCGAACTTGAGGCGCGCATGGCCGAGTTCACCGATGAGATCGCCGAAGCCTTGCAAGGCGACGCGGATGAGGTGTTGGTGGTTGGTCATTCCTCGGGCGCGCATCTGGGCGTGTCGATCCTGTCTGATCTGATCCGGCAGGGGCGGGTGCCTGAAGACGGGCCAGTCTTGTCTTTCCTCACATTGGGGCAAGTGGTGCCGATGGTATCGTTTCTGCGCGATGCCCA